>Ga0111538_10000613_pt1 | contig 48179 bp, 41 predicted proteins | sample SoiMethybrSBSTD1_FD_79669 | JGI IMG/M metagenome (GOLD analysis project Ga0111538, IMG submission 79669) | Bulk soil microbial communities from a Populus tree surrounding site in Tennessee, USA - Soil MetaG P. TD hybrid SBSTD1 (version 2)... | ecosystem: Environmental > Terrestrial > Soil >... | reverse complement strand
CGGCAGCTCGCGCTACGCGCTCGACCTGTTCCTGGCCGCCGACGTCGGCGTCCTGGTGGTGGTGCCGGAGCCGCCCGCCATCGAGCTCGGCTACCGCTTCCTGCGCGCCGCCTTCGCCCGCCGGCTCGAGTGCGCCGGGCGGGTCGACCTGGTCGCCGAGGGCTTGCCCTGGCCGCTCGAGCTCTACGAGCGCGCCCCCGAGATCCGCCAGCACCTGCTCGACATGCGAGCCGCCGTCATCGTGAACTGGGTCCGCTCGAAGAGCGACATGGACGTGGCGCGCGGCATCGCCACCGCCGCCGGGCGCCGGCTCGGCATGCCGCTCAAGAACCTGGGGCACATCGACTACGACGACGCGGTCTGGGTCTCGCTCCGGCGCCGCCGCGCGCTCCTGGTCGAGCATCCCGAGGCGCGCGCCTCCAAGTGCATCGAGAAGGTGACCCGCCGGCTGCTGGCGCGCGAGGCGGAGGCCAGCGCCGGCGCCGACTTCGAGCCGGGCAAGGGAGAGAGCTACTACCAGCTCCTCGAGATCGAGCCGACCGCCAGCGACGAGGACATCCGGCGCGCCCACCGCCTGGTCCGCCACCTCTACGGCCGCGACTCGGTGGTCGGCAGCGGCCTGTGGAACCGCGACGGCATCGACGCCCTGCAGCGCCGCTTCGACGAGGCCTACGCCACGCTGATGGACCCGGCGCGCCGCCGGCAGTACGACCTCGAGCTCTTCCCCGACGGCATCCCGGCCCAGACGCGCAGCTGGCCGCACCGGGCGCGCCCCGAGAGCTTGACCCCGCCGCGATCGGCGCCGGCCATCGCGCCCGACGCCGACCTGAACGGCCCGTTCATGCGCGAGCTGCGCGAGTCGATGGGGATCGAGCTGCGCGAGATCAGCGAGCGGACCAAGATCTCGACCGCGTATCTCGGGGCGATCGAGGGGGAGGAGTTCGACCGCCTGCCGGCGCCGGTCTACGTGCGCGGCTTCCTGGTCGAGTACGCCAAGATGCTCGGCCTCGACGTGACGCGCGTGCTCGAGACCTACTACCAGCGCTTCTGCGCCGCCCGCGGAAGCCCCACCTCCTAGCCGGCCGCCCGCCTCGGCGTCACTTCAGCTCGTAGGTGATGTGGACGATGGTGATGATGTCCTTCTCCAGCGTCGAGGTGTCGTTGTTGCCCTCCCAGGAGGTCTCGGTCGAGTTGGCCGGGTTGACGTTGATGACGCCCATGTCGGCGCCCATCAGCTTGCCGACGCTGCCGCCGCCGGCGCTCTTGACGATGTTGTCGGCCCGCGTGCGGGCGTCCTTCGACGCCGAGGCGAGCATCTCGATCTTGAGGTCGCCGAGCTTGGTGTAGTAGTAGGCCGGCGAGGACGACTCGATGGCCACTCCCTGGTCGAGGAGCTCGGTGATCTCGCGCGAGATGCGCTCCACCTTGGGCACGTCGGTCGACCGGATCGAGACCGCCTGGGTCACCTGGTAGCCCTTGAAGACCTTGCGCTCGACGCGCAGCTCGCCGGTGCCGACCGTCTCGCTCTCGTGCAGCTCGTTCACCCCCACCGAGGAGGCGCGCACCTGGTCGTCCTTGAACCCCTTGCTGGCCAGGAAGGCGCGGGTCTTGCCCATCTGCTCGTGGACCGATCGGTAGGCGGCGGTCCGGTCGGGGTTGACCACCGTGATGGTCGCGCTCCACTCGGCCAGGTCGGACAGGATCCGCTTCTTGGCCGAGCCGGTGACCTTGAGCGACCGCTCCTTCGGCTTGTTGCGCACGTGCTCCCACCGGCTGGCGCCGATGTACGTGGCCGCGACGACCGCGATGGCGATGGCCACGGCGGCCAGGAACCGGGAATTCCGCTCCAGATCGATCATTTGCACCCTCCAGGGCGAGTCAGCCCGACCCATGGAACGCACGAGACGGCCGAAGTAGTTCCCGGCCCATCGCTTGACCGGCCGCGGCGGCACCTCATACGATGCGGTCGATGGCCACTCTCATCGACAGCTCCAAGCGCGCCCGCCAGCTGGCGCGCGCCATCGCCTCGGACCTGACCCTCTACCACGAGGCGAAGATCCTCGACGGCATAGCCAACGACAGCCTGTTCGACGTGATGTCGGAGGAGATCGAGGAGGGCCGGGAGCTGTTCAAGAGCCGCGTGACCCCGGACATCTACGCGCAGAACATCTACGAGCGGGCCCTGGTGGACGTGCTGGTCAAGTCCAAGGGGCACGTCAAGTCGAAGATCTGGTAGCCGAGCTCCGTCACTTCACGGTCGACGCCGGCGGCGAGTCGCGCCGCCTCGACCAGTACCTGGCCGATGTGCTGGCCGGTGGCGAGCGGCCGCTCACCCGCTCGCAGGTGCGCCGGCTGATCGACGAGGGGGAGGTGCGGGTCAACGGCGAGGTCGTCAAGGCCGGCACCCGCCTGCGCGCCGGCGACCAGGTGGTGGTGGTGCTCGCCCCGCCGCGCCCGGCGCGCGCCGAGCCGCAGGCGATGGACCTGGTGATCCTCCACGAGGACGCCGACATCATCGTCATCGACAAGCCGGCCGGCCTGGTCGTGCACCCGGCCGCCGGCCACCCGGACCGGACGCTGGTCAACGCCCTCCTGGCCCGCTGTCCCGATCTCCAGGGGGTCGGCGGCGAGCTGCGCCCCGGCATCGTCCACCGGCTCGACAAGGACACCAGCGGAGTCATGGTGGCGACCAAGCACGACGCCGCCCACGCGCAGCTGGCGGCCCGCTTCAAGTCCAAGGCCCTGCGCCGCGAGTACCTGGCGGTGGTGGCGCCGCCGATGGAGACGCGGCAGGGAACCTTCTCGACGCTCTACGGGCGGCACCCGGTCCACCGCAAGCGCTTCTCGTCGAAGGTCGCGCGCGGCAAGCCGGCCGTCACGCACTTCCGGGTCGTGGAGCGCTTCGCCGACCTCGCCTGCCTGGTGCGCTGCCGGCTGGAGACCGGGCGCACCCACCAGATCCGCGTCCACTTCGCCGACGCCGGCCACCCGCTGCTCGGCGATCGCACCTACGGCCGCCGGCCCGCCTCGCCGCGCCTGGCCGCCGCGGCCGCCGCGCTGGGTCGCCAGGCGCTGCACGCCGCCGTCCTCGAATTCGCGCAGCCGGTGACCGGCGAGCTCCTCTCGTTCGAGTCGCCGCTGCCGGCCGACCTCGAGGCGCTGGTCGGCCAGCTGCGCGCCGGGTTGCCGTGACGGCGCCCGCGGGCTACAACGGCGGCGTGAACGCTCCGTCCGGCGAGATCCGGATCCTCCGCTCGCCGCTCATCGACGACTCGCTGTTCGTGCACGGGTTCCCCGAGCGGACCGGCGGGGTGTCCGAGGGGCTGCGCGCCTCGCTGAACCTCGGCTTCCGCTGGGGCGACGAGCGCGCGCGGGTCGAGGAGAACCGGCGCCTGGTGGCGGCCGCCGCCGGCTACGACCCGGCCGCGCTGGTCTCGATGCGCCACGTGCACGGCACCAGCGTGTGGCGGGTCGGCGACCCCGAGAAGGGCAGCGAGGAGTTCGACGGCCTGGTCTGCGATCGCCCCGGCGCGGTGCTGGGCGCCTTCGCCGCCGACTGCACGCCGATCCTGTTCGCCGACCCGGAGCGCCGCGTGGTCGGCGCCGCGCATGCCGGCTGGCGCGGGACGCGCGACGGTGTGGCGCAGAACGTGGTCGCCCGCATGGTCGAGCTCGGCGCTGCCGCCGCCGCCATCCGGGTGGCGCTCGGACCCTCGATCGGCCCCTGCTGCTTCGAGGTCGGCCCCGAGGTGGTCGCCGAGTTCACCGCGCTCTTGCCCGGCCTGCCCGGGATGGTGGTCGACGGGCCGAGGAAGCAGCACATCGATCTGCGCCGGGTCCAGCGCGCGCTCCTCGAAGAGGCCGGCGTCCGGCCCGAGCACATCGACGACACGCCGCCCTGCACCCGGTGCGGCCCGGAGCGCTTCTTCTCCTACCGGCGCGACGGAACCGCCGGCGGCATCCACATGGGCTTCATCGGGCTGCGCGCGGTCAGAACCTGAAATCGATGACCGGCAGGCGCAGCTCGACGTAGCGGTGGCCGTCGTACGAGCGCGGCACCATGTCGAACTCGGGCAGCTCGAGCTGCCAGGTCTTGCCCGCGATGCCGAACTTGACGGTGGCGTTGACCCGCGCGTAGCCGCTCTTGAAGGCGACGTCGCTGTCGATGCCGAGCGCGACCTTCTTGGCCTCACCCGCCTGCATGCGGAGGTGGGCGATCCGCTTGTGGCCGTCGAAGTTCATGTCGAGTGAGTTGAAGGTGATGGCGCGCAGATGAAGCCCGAGCTCGTCGCCGGCGATCGTCATCTTCTCGGCCAGCCGCCAGCTCCACTTCGGGCCGCCCTCCATCTCCTCGAGGGTCGGCAGGGTGCTCGACGTCGCCGGCGCGGGCACCGCGACCACCGTGTGCGAGGGGTCGAGCGAGCCGCGCACCGGATCGGCGGCGGCCGGCCCGGTCAGGCCGAGCCCGATCGCCAGTGCGATTCCGGCTGACAGACGCCTCCCCATGAACCTCCAGGATAGCGAACCCAGGGCAGGGATCGGTAGCCCGGGTCACACGATCCGGCACTCGAGCTCAGCGGTAGGGGCCGCCCTCTTCGCCGAACAGGACCACGAGCTCGCCATCCACCGGGATCGCATCGAGATCGAGCGTGTAGTACTCGGTGTAGCCGCAGGCGCGGCAGATGTAGGCCTCGCGCGGCGTCGCGCGCCGCCAGGTGACGGGAGGCGGCTGCGGGACTCCCGACGGGGCCGGAGCGGCCGCCGCTCCGCGGGTCATGTAGACGAGCTCTCCCGCGACGCGCTTGAGCAGGAGGATCTCACCATGCTGGCACTTCGGGCAGCGGCGACTGTCGCGCATCGGGTCCGTGACGTACCATGCCGGGCCCCTCGATGACCAGCGCCGTACCGCCGCCTCGCGGGCGTCCGTTCGCAGTCCTCGCAACGGTCCTGCCGGCGTCGTTCATGCAGGTGGTCGACGTCAGCATCGTCAACGTCGCCATCCCGTCGATCCAGCGCCAGCTCGGCGCATCGTACGCGCAGGTGCAGCTGGTGATCGCCTGCTACCAGCTGGCCTACGCCTGCGTGCTCATCACGGCGGCGCGCCTCGGCGACATCCACGGCAGGAGGCGCCTCTTCCTGATCGGCATGGGCGGCTTCACGCTGGCGTCGATCCTGTGCGGCGCGGCGCCGACGCCCGGCTTTCTCATCGCCGCGCGCACCCTGCAGGGCCTGATGAGCGGCCTCATGATGCCGCAGGTGCTGTCGGTCATCCAGGTCACGTTCCCGCCGGAAGAGCGCGGCCGCGCGTTCGGCTGGTACGGGCTCACGCTCGGGCTCGCCAGCATCACCGGCCCTCTGCTCGGCGGCGTGCTCATCGCCGTGAGTCCCTTCCACCTCGACTGGCGCGCCGTCTTCTACGTCAACGTGCCGATCGGCCTGGCCGGGATGATCGCCGCCGCCCGCACGCTGCCCGAGTCGCGCGCGCCGGTCGCTCGCGCCCTCGACCTGCCCGGCGCCGCGCTGGTCACGGTCGGCCTCTTCCTCCTGATGGTCCCGCTGACCGAGGGGCGGCAGCGCGGCTTCCCGCTCTGGATGATCGCCATGCTGGTCGGCGCGGTGGCGGTGCTGGCCGCCTTCTGGCTGCTCCAGGAGTGGAAGACGGCCCAGGGCAGGTCGCCGCTCCTCCACACCCAGCTCTTTCGCGACCGCGCGTTTCGCCGCGGCATCACGCTCGCCTCGCTCCTGTCGTTCGGCATCCCGTCCTTCTTCTTCGTGGTCGCCCAATATCTACAGAACGGCTTCGGCTTCACGCCGTTGCACGCCGGGCTGACGACCTTCCCCTTCGCGATCGCGTTCTCGGCGAGCTCGCTGGCCACCGACCGGCTGGTCAAGCGCCTGGGCCTCGGAGTGGTGCAGGTCGGCTATCTCCTGCTCGGCGGCGGCATCCTCGCCATGCGCGAGGTCGTCATCGCGCTCGGCAGCGACATGACCTCCTGGCACCTCATCGGCCTGATGTTCGCCGCCGGGCTCGGCTTCGGCCTGGTCTTCGCGCCCCTCACCAACACCATCCTCGACCGGGTCGAGTCGCGCGACGTCGGCGCTGCCTCCGGCGTCCTGACCACCGGCCAGCTGATCGGCGGCGCCATCGGGGTCGCCGTGGTCGGCGGCCTCTACGGGGCGTGGCTGCCGAGCGAGGCGACGGCGGCTCCGCCCGGCCACCCGGGGCACGCGATCGGCCACGCGGCCGCGATGGCCGCCACGCTCCTGTTCCAGGTCGTCGTCTTCGGGCTCTGCTTCCTGCTCTTCTACGGGCTGAAGAAGGCGCGAGCCCGGCATCGGCCCGGCCCGCGTGCGGCCTAGTGGTCGGTGGGGCTCTGCGCTTCGACGCCGACCGGCTGGACGCGCAGGTGGTTGTGCACCTGGTGGACGCCGGAGCAGCCCGAGGCGACCTCCTCGGCCAGCCACTTCACGTGCCGCTCGGTGACCGTACCCTCGAGGGTGACCTCGCCGGCGGCGACCGCGACCTCGATGTCGCTGGCGTCGATGTCGTGGTCGTCGGTCAGCCGGTCGCAGACGTCCTCGAGGATGCGCTGGTCCGAGCGCCGGTAGCCGCGCGGCCCGCGGCCGCGGAAGCTCTCCTCGCCCCAGCTGTTCCTCGGCGGGTCGGGCATGGCGCGCAGGCCCATCTCGCCGACCGCGCCGATGCGATGACCGGACTCGTCGTCACCGGGTGAGCCGCCCATGCCGAACCCGCCGCCCTGCGAGCCGTAGCCGGTGACCGGTCGACCGATTCCCTCACTGCCGTATCCCGAGCCGCCCTCGCCGAAGCGGTCCGGCTCCGCCGCAGGAGGCTGGTTCTCGCGGCCTTCGCCGCGCTCGTGTCGATGTCGTCTCATGACCCACGAAGCTGCAAGCGAAGTGCCGCTGGCGGCTGACTGGCCGGCCGGCCTGCCGGCAGCCGATTCGTCCGTCCACTCCCCTCGCCGGCCGACCCGGGCGCGCGAAAGTGTGATTCCGGTCGCTTGCGGTGGGCGCGACTCTTGAATCGCACCGCCCCTTCGTGCGCTGGGCTCAATCGAACGTTCGCCGTCTGTGGCAGGTCCGGCTGGTTCTGGTCCTTGCCCTCCTCGTCGCGGCTCGGACCTCGGCGCTCGCCGGCTCCCGATCGGCGGGCAACCTCGCGGCCATCGCCGACGACTATTACTGGGCGCTGCAGACCCGGCTCCTGAGACCGAGCTTCAGCGGGCGGGCGAACAAGGCCTGGCTCGACAAGGTCGCCGGCTTCGAGCGGCGCCTGGCCCACATCAAGAAGGGCAACCTCGAGCCGCAGGCGCGCATCACCTACCGCATGCTGAAGGACGACCTGGCCGAGCAGCGCGAGTACCTGACCGGCGGCTGGGCGGCCCGCGACATCAACGGCACCCAGTCGCCGATGCAGACGCTGGCCGAGGTGGCCGGCAACGACAGCAAGAGCATCAACGACTGGAAGTGGACCATCAAGACGCTGAAGAACTCGCAGCGCTTGATGGACACCTACATCGCGCTGCTCGAGTCCGGCCTCAAGAGCGGGCGCCCGCAGTCGCGCGAGGCGATCCGCTCCGCCATCCGCAGCCTCGACGTCCTGGTCTCGAGCGACAAGGCGGCCAACCCGTTCCTCGCCATCGACGCGATGATGACCGAGTCGCTCAAGGGTAGGCCGCAGCTCGAGCCGCTGCGCGCCGAGCTGCGCCAGGTGGTGAAGGACGTGGTCATTCCGTCGCACGAGCGCCTGCGCACCTTCCTGCGCAAGAACTATCTGCCGCGCTCCGGCAAGCTCGGCGCGGATCGCACCGCCTACCTCCACTACATGGACATCCACCTGGGACCGGATCACCCGAGCCCGGAGGAGCTCAACCGCTGGGGCAAGCGGGAGGTCCTCCGGCTCAAGCAGGAGCTGCGCGAGACCGCGCGGAAGATCGACCCCGGCATGAAGGACCTGCAGGCCTTCATGAAGGCGCTGAACGACAAGCCGGGCAACGCCTACACCGATCCGGCCGACCTCATCCAGTCGAGCGAGGCGGAGATCGCGCGGGCCCGCGAGCTGGCGCGCAAGCAAGTTGCGGTTCCGCGCAGCGTGGTGCGGGTGCGCCCGGTCGCCAAGTACCAGGAAGCGACGGTGGCGGCGCAGTACTTCTCCAACGCGCCCGGTGAAGGGACCATGGAGGTCAACACCGGCAAGCTCTTCGCCGGCCAGCGCAGGAACGAGCTCGCCACCCTGGTGACCCACGAGGTCTACGGCGGCCACCACCTGGCCGCGATGTACGCCGAGAAGGCGGGCGACGGCTCGACCTATCGCGCCAGCGCGGCCAACACCGAGTTCGACGAGGGCTGGGCGCTCTACATGGAGGCACAGCGCGACGAGCAGGGCGCCTTCACCCCGGAGGAGCGGGTCGGCTACCTGGTCAACCACCTGTGGCGCGCCGCGCGGCTGGTGGTCGACACCGGCATGCACACCGGCACCATGACTCCCGACGACGCCCGCGAGTACTTCCAGATGTCGACCTTCCTCGACCGCAAGGCGGCGGCGGCGGAGATCCAGCGCTACATCGACTGGCCGGGCCAGGCGCTGGCCTACTACTCGGGAAAGCGGAAGATCCTCCAGATCCGGAAGGAGTGTGAGGGGATCCTCGGCGCCGACTTCGACCTGCGCGGCTTCCACGCCAAGATGCTGAGCCTCGGCTCGGTGCCGATGAGCGAGGTGAAGACGGCGATGGTCACGTGGGCCAACCGGCGCAAGGGGCAGATCGGCAAGAAGCAGATCAACCGGACCCTCCGGACCCGCAAGTGGGCCGCGAAGGGCAGGCCGCGGCCGCGCAAGGCGGCGGCCGCCCGGCCGGCGCGACCCAGCCAGCGGGCGATCGCCCGTTACCGGGTGCGCAACCCGCGCGCGATGAAGTAGGGTCTCCGGGACGGGCGGCCCGGCGCTGGTCCGGGTGCTATTGTCCGGGCGATGGATCACCTGTTCCTCCGCGCCTGCCGGCGTGAGCCGGTCGAGCGGGTGCCGGTCTGGTTCATGCGCCAGGCCGGGCGCTACATGCCGGAGTACCGGGCGGTGCGGGCCGGGGCCAGCTTCTGGGAGATGTGCCGGACGCCCGAGCTGGCCTGCCAGGTGACGCTGCAGCCGATCGAGCGGTTCGGCTTCGACGCCGCCATCCTGTTCAGCGACATCCTGGTGGTCCTGCCGCCGATGGGCCTCGAGGTCGAGTTCGGCGAGGGCGGCCCCAGCCTGACCGCGCGGGTCGAGCGGGCGGCCGACGTCGAGCGGCTGGCGGTGCCGGATCCCGAGGCGTCGGTGCCGTTCGTGATGGAGGCGGTGCGCCAGATCCGCCGCGGCCTGGCCGACCGGGTGCCGCTCATCGGCTTCGCCGGGGCGCCCTTCACCCTGGCCTGCTACGCGGTCGAGGGCGGCGGCTCGAAGCAGTGGGAGCGGACCAAGTCGATGATGTTCGCCGACCCGGTCGCCTTCCGCCGGCTGCTCGACAAGCTGACGGCCACCTGCGCCGCCTACCTGGAGGCCCAGGTGGCGGCGGGCGCCCAGGCGGTGCAGCTGTTCGACAGCTGGGCCGGAATCCTGGCCCGGACGGATTTTCGCGAGTTCGCCCTCGGGCCGGTCGCGCGCATCATCGAGAGCCTGCGCGGCTCGCGCACCTGGGCCGAGCGCGGCGGCGTGCCGATCATCTACTTCGTCAACGGCTGCGCGCCTTACCTCGGCGACCTGGCCCAGAGCGGCGCCGACGTGCTCGGCATCGACTGGCGGGTCGACCTCGGCGAGGCGCGCCGGCGGGTCGGGCCGGTGGCGGTGCAGGGCAACCTCGACCCGACCGCGCTGTTCGCGCCGGAGGAGGTGGTGCGCCAGCGGGTGGCCGACGTCCTGGGCAGCGCTGGCAGCGCGCCCGGCCACATCTTCAACCTCGGTCACGGCATCCTGCCCGGCACCGACCCGGCGCGGGTCGCGACCGCGGTCGAGGCGGTGCGCGAGCTGTCGAGCGCAGGCGTATGAGCGAGCCGGAGCGGAGCGAGGTGAGCGATGGTGAGCGAGGCCGACAGGCCCGCGGATCGACCCAATGGTCGAAGACCAAGCTGGTCGCGGTGGTCGGCGGCGGCATCGCCGGGCTGGCGGCGGCCCGGCGGCTGGCGGCGCGCGGCGATCTCGAGGTGGTGGTGTGGGAATCGGCGGCGCGCGCCGGCGGCGTCATCGCCACCAGCCGCGCCGGCGGCTTCACCCGCGAGCACGCGGCCAACGGGTTCCTGACCGCCGCGGGCGGCGCGGCCGAGCTGGCCGAAGAGCTCGGGGTCGCGATCGAGCCGGCCCGCGCGGCGGCGCGGCGGCGCTGGATCGTCAGGCGCGGCGCGTTGCACGCGGTGCCGGGCGAGATCGCCAGGCTGGTCGGCTGGCGCGCGCTCGCCGGCGTGCTCGCCGAGCCATTCCGCCCGCGCCGGCAGGGCGGTGGCGACGAGACGGTGGCCGACTTCGCGCGCCGCCGGCTCGGGCAGGAGATCACCGAGGCCGTGATGGCTCCGCTGTGCACCGGGGTCTACGCCGGTGACCCGGAGGAGCTCAGCGTGCGGGCGGCCTTTCCCCGGCTGGCCGAGCTCGAGGCCGAGGGCGGGCTCCTGCGCGGCGGCGCGATGCGCGCGGTCCGCTCGCTCACCGGCGGTGGCGGCGGCGCACGGCCGCGGCTCGCCGCGCCGGCCGGCGGCATGTCGGCGCTGGTCGACGCGCTGGCGCGCGAGCTCGGGCCGCGCCTCCGGCTCGAGGCGCCGGTGGTCGCGGTCGAGGCCGACGAGCGCCAGCGGGCGGTCCGCCTGGCCGACGGCCGGCGCGAGCGGTGTGACGCGGTCGTCCTGGCGGTGCCGGCGCCGGTGGCGGCGCGCCTGGTGTCGGACGCCAGCCGCGATCTGGCGCGCGTGCTCGACGAGATCCGCTACGCGCCGGTCGCGGTGGTCCACCTCGGCTACCGGCGTGAGGACCTGGCGCACCCGATGGACGGCTTCGGCTTCCTGGTCGCGCCGGGCGAGGAGCTGCGCATCCTCGGCGCGGTGTTCGAGAGCGTGGTGTTCTCCGGCCGGGCGCCGGCCGGGCAGGTGCTGGTCCGCTGCATGCTGGGCGGCGCGCGCGACCCCGGAGCGCTCGAGCTCGACGACGCCGCCATGGTCGAGCGGGCCCACCAGGATCTCGACCGCGTGCTCGGCGTGCGGGGGACGCCGGTCCACAAGCACGTGATCCGCTGGCCGCGCGCCATCGCGCAGTACACGGTCGGCCACCAGGCGCGGGTGGCGCGCGCCGAGGAGCTGGCCGATCCGCTCGGCATCGTGCTGGCCGGTGCCGGCTATCACGGGGTGTCGATCAACGCCTGCGCGGCGGACGCCAAGCGGATCGCGCACCGGATCGCGGGACGGCTCGGCCTCCCGCTGGCGCTCGCGCTGGTCGCCACGGCTCTCGCCTGTTCGAGCGGGTCGAAGTCGGGCGGCGGCAACGCCGCCCAGCCGGGCGACGCCGGCGGCGACAAGCGGGCCCCGGCGGCCGGTGGGGCGGCGAGCAGCAGCGGGACGCTCGAGGTCACGGTGGAGTGGCTGGCGCCGCCCGCCGCGCTCCTGGTCTCGCCCGGGCGCAACCGCTGCGGCGCGGCGCTCCGCCCGCCGCTCGCCATCGACGCGCTCGGGGGCGTGGCCGGCGCGGTGGTCACGCTCGACGGTGCCGCCCGGGCCGCGCCGCCGGCCGCGAGCAAGGCGCCGCCGGCCGAGCTGGCGGTGGTGGACTGCCAGGTGACGCCGCGCGCCCTGCGACTGGCACGCGCCGGCGACCCGCTCCTCGTCGTCAACGACGACCAGCGCCGCCACCAGGTCTCGCTGGCACGGCTCGGCGACGAGGCGGCGCCGGTGGCGATCGTGCCGCTGGTCCAGGTCGGCCAGACGGTGGCGGTACCGCTCGAGCGGCCCGGCGTGATCAGGGCGACCACCGCCGAGGATCCGGCGGCCGCCGCCTTCGTGGTGGTGCCGGAGCATGCCGACGTCGCGGTCAGCGACGAGCACGGCAAGGTCCGCTTCGACGCGCTGCCGGCCGGCACCTACACGGTCGCGGTCTGGTATCCGCCGCTGGCCAAGGGCGAGGCTCCCATCGAGCGGCGCGCCGAGGTCGCGGTGACCGGGGGAGCGGCGGCGACCGCCACCGTCTCGCTCGCGCCCCAGCCGCCGAAGTAGCACCCACCCGAACGACGATGAAGGTCTCGCTCGAGGTGGAGGACGCGCTGTGGCGGGCGGCCGGGCGACGCCTTCCCGCTTCCGTCCTCCGGCCGGGACGGCTGGCCGAGGCGGTCCTGGAGCGGACGCGGCGCTACACCAGCGAGCGCGCGCGCCTGGCCGAGCCGCTGGCCGGCGAGGCGGCGGCGGCCGATCTGGCTGCCCGCGCCCTGTTCTTCGCTGCCACCGACTCGGCCAAGATCGCGCTGCCGCTCGCCGAGCTGGCGGCGCGCGACCTGGTCCCGGCATCGGCGCCGCTCCGGGTCCTCGACCTCGGCGCCGGCGCGGGCGCGATGACGCTCGGGCTCGCCGCGTACCTCGCCCGCAGCGGCCGCCCGCGCGACCTCGCGGTGGTCGCCGCCGACCGCGACGCCGCCGCGCTCGGGCTCCTGGTCGACGCGGCGGGCGAGCTGGCCGGCGCGCTCGGCAGCCGCATCGCGGTCGAGGCCCGCCCGGTCGACGTCCTCGGGCTCTCGCCGCCGCCCGCCGCGTTCGATCTCGTACTCGCCGGTGGGCTCATGAACGAGCTCGCCGAGCCGGCCCGCGCTCCGCTCCTCGACCGCGGCCTGGCCGCGCTCGCCTCCGGCGGCGCGCTCATCGCGATCGAGCCGGCGCTGCGCGAGACCAGCCGCGCGCTCCACCGCCTGCGCGACCAGGTGGTCGCGCGCGGTGCGGCCCACGTGTTCGCCCCCTGCACGCGGGCGGGGCTGCCCTGTCCCGCCCTGGCCGACGAGCGCGACTGGTGCCACGAGGACCGCCCGCTCGCGCTCGCCCCGCGCACCTCGTCGATCGCCGCCGCGACCGGCCTGCGCGACACCGGCATCAAGTTCTCCTACCTGGTCCTGCGCCGCGACCCGGCGCCGATCGCCGCGCCGCCTGCCGGGCGCGTTGCCCTGCGCGTGGTGTCCGAGCCGAGGAAGGCCAAGGGCCGCCGCGAGCTCACCGCCTGCGGCGACGCCGGCTGGGTCGCGCTCCGCCTGCTCAAGCGCCATCGCTCCGACGCCAACCGCCCGTTCGAGCGCGCCCGGCGCGGCGACCTCCTCCTGGTCGGCGAGCCGGCGGCCGACCGCGACCTCAGCGAGGCCGACGCCGTCGACCGCATCGCGGCCGCCCGCGAGGGCGACGGTCGCTCCTAGTCGCGGGACGCCTCGTCGGCGCCGTCGTCGGTCGTCGGGGCGGTGTCCTCGGAGGTCTGCTCGTCGGTGTCGTCGAGGCCCGCGGCGTCGTCGTCGCCGCCGTCCTTCGAGGTCCGCTTCTTCCGCTTGCGCTTCTTGGTCGTGATCGGCTTCAGGCGCTGGGTCTCGCGGACGTCGCTGTCGTCCGCGGCGTCGGCGTCCTTGCTGTCCTTCGCGTCCTTGCCGGGCTTGTCCTCTGTGCTGACCGTCGTGCGGGCGTTGCCCTCGGCGATGGGCGGCGGAGTCGTGCTGGTCGGCCTGAGCTCGACCGGCATGGTGTCGTCTCGGCCGAACTCCTCGTCCGGGGTGCCGTCCGACGGCAGGGCCGGCATGCTGCCGGTGTCCTCGAGTCCGGGGCGCAGCCCGGAGTCGAAGTCGCCCTCGTCATCGTCGACCGCGCCGTCGGTGACGGCCGGCGTCTCGACCACCTCGAGCACGATGCCGGTGATGTTGTCGTGGCCGCCGCGCCCCTTCGCGAGCGTGATCATCCGGCTCAGCGCCTCGTCCGGCTCGTACTCGCTCACGTACTCGGAGACTTCCTGCTCGAGCGGGAAGTAGTCGTGCAGGCCGTCGGAGCAGAGCAGGAGCCGGTCGCCGCGCTTGAGGCGGACGTGCGCCATCTCGACCCCGACGTCGGGAGCCACGCCGATGGCGTTGACCAGGATGGTGCGCAGCGGGGAGACCTGCGCCTCCTCGATCGACAGCTTGCCCTCGATGACCAGCACCTCGGCCACCGTGTGATCGGTCGTGATCTGCGCCGCCCGGCTGTCGCGCACCAGGTAGGTCCGGCTGTCGCCGACGTGGGCGACGAACGCTTCGCTGCCTGCGATGAGGACGACATCGAGCGTGGTCCCCATCCCCTGCTTGTCGCTCTCCTTGGCGCCGCGCTCGAACACCGCCTGGTGGGCCTGGCGAACCGCGTTCTCGAGCACCGACACCAGCGACCGGCGCCCCTCGTCGCTCGGTGCCCGGGCGAAGGCGGCGATGTCGTCGCGCGACCCCTCGAGCGACTTCTTGACCGCCTCGACCGCCATGTTGCTGGCGACCTCGCCGGCCGCGTGGCCGCCCATCCCATCGGCAACGATGAAGAAATCGCCTTGCGGGTCGGCGTAGGCGGCGTCCTCGTTGTGCTCGCGGATGACCCCGACGTCGGTCAGCACAGCGCTGCGCTGACGGATACGCGGGTGACGGTCATCGCTGGCCATGGGAACCGGGTTACCCCACCAGAAGCAATCGCTGTTTTCCCACGGCGGACGCCTGGTTGTAAAGCGCGCCCCCCTACTTCACATCGATGCCGTCCTCGGACAGCTCCGCGGCGGTGGCCAAACGGGCCACGCTGCCGGCAGGGTGTGCGTACCAGCCGGCGTCGCTCCCCGCTGCGAGTCGCTCGCGGACCTTGAGAATCGTGAACATCCCGCCCATATCGATGGTCCCGAAGGGGCCAACTCCGCCCAGCATCGAAATGCTGTTGTCCGGCACCGGCATACCCATCTCGGCCATGTTGCCGGTTCCCTCTTGACCCATGCTCATGAAACCGGGGTCGACCGTGCGCATCGCGCGGTCGACCGACGCGAGATTTGCGCCCGTCGTGCTGGCGGCGGCGTGGCCCATCTGGTTCATCACGTGGTGCGTCATGTGGCAGTGGAGCGGCCAGTCCCCCGGCGCGCTGGCCACCAGCTCGACGACGCGGGTGGTCCCGACCGGGACCAGGACGGTCGTCTCGGGCCGCTGGGCCGAGGACGGCACCGCGCCCCCGTCGGTTGCCACCACCCGGAAGTTGTGCCCGTGCAGGTGCATCGGGTGGTGGTCCATCGGTCCGAGGTTGCCGAAGCGGATGCGCACCGGGTCGCCGCGCTCGGCCGCGATGGGCACGGTCGCGGGGAACGCCTTGCCGTTGATGGTGAGGACGTTGAACTCGGTCATCTCGAGCGGGTCGGGTCGACTGGCGCCGATCGGGATGTCCCACTCGTGGAGCAAGAGCGCGTAGTCGCGGATCGGGCGGCCGGGGCGGCGCGGGTGGACGACGATCATGCCGGTCAGCCCGAGCGCGATCTGCGTCATCTCGTCGAAGTGCGGGTGGTAGAGGAAGGTCCCCGCGTGGCGCATGCGGAACTCGTAGCGGAAGGTCTCGCCCGGCGGGATCGACTTCTGGGTCAGCCCACCGGCGCCGTCCATCCCGTTCGGCACCAGGACTCCGTGCCAGTGCACGGTGGTCGGCTCGGGGAGCCGGTTGGTGACGTAGAAGCGGCACAGGTCGCCCTCCACCGCCTCGATGGTCGGGCCGTGCACCCGGCCGTTGTATCCCCAGCAGTCGACCTCCAGTCCGGGCGCGATGGTGTGGCGGACCGGCTCGGCGACGAGGTGGAAGACCCGCGCGCCGCGGACGCGCTTCCAGGGCAAGCTCGCGCCGCCCGGGGTGATGCAGGTGCCCGGCTTGCCCGGCGCCAGCGGAGCGACGGCGGCGGGCGGCACCGGCAGCGGCTTGACCGAGGTGGATGCGGCGCCGGCGGCGGCGCCGTGGGCGTGATGCTCGTGGTGGTCGGGCTGCGCGGCGGCCGGGTTCTTGCGCGCGAGGAGCGCCGCGCCGCCCAGGGCAGCGCCGGTGACGAGGAGATCGCGTCGAGAGACGGTCATTCGAGACCTCCGTGGCGGGAGCGGTCGGGAGCGGCGGCCGGGCCGGAGCTCGATTGGGTGGCGAAATCGGCGGTACCGCCGGCCGCGATGCGGTCGACCTCGGCGGTGGCGATCCACGCGTCGCGCAGCGCCTCGACCGCTTGCCGCCGGGCGTCGATCTCCGCCTGCCGCGCTGCGACCAGCTCGAACGGGCTCGCCTGCATGGCGTTGTACTGGAGCAGGGTGGCGTCGGCGATGCGCTTGCGGAGCGGCACGATGACATCGCGCAGCTGGAGCGCGCGCTGGCGGGCCGCGACCAGGCGCTGGATCCCGGCGCGGGCGGCGGCGCGCACGCGGATCGCGCGGTCGGCGTGGAGGTGACGGACGCGGCGCAGCTCGCCCCAGGCGCGGCCCCGCTCGCCTTGCCCCCAGTCGAGGAGCGGCAGCGAGAGGCGCACGGCCGGTCCCACCGACCAGCTGGCGTCGCTTTCGCGCTGGGCGCCGACGCCGGCGCCGAGGCCCGGCAGGATGGCGCGCCAGCGGGCGACGCCGACCGAGCGGGCCGCCGCCTCGGCCTGGGCGCGCAGATCGGCCAGCTCGAGGCTGTGCTCCACCGCGGTGGCCTCGAGCCGCTCGAGATCGGCCGGCAGCTCGGGCGGGTCGGGCAGGTGATCGACGGTGGCGAACCCGGTCTCGCCGCCGTAGAGGCCGAGCGCGGCCACCAGGACCTCGCGCACCTCGGCCCGCGCCGCCTCGGCGCTGGCGAGATCCAGCCGGCTCTGCTCGTAGAGCGCCTCCTCCTGGGCCAGCGCCAGCGGCGTGTTGTTGCCGGCGGCGCGCAGGCGCCTGGCCAGCTCGAGCGAGGCGCTGGCCGCCTGGTGGGCGGAGCGCCGCATCGCGACCACCTGCTCGGCGGCCACCGCGCGATAGAGCGCGATCCGCGCCTCGGCCGCCACGTCGATGGCGGCTCGCGCCGCCCGGGCTCGGGCCGCCTCGACGCCGGCCCGTGCCGCGCCGCGCCGCGCCGGCAGGGCGAGGAGATCGAGGACATCGGTCAGTGCGGACAGCTCGAGCTCCGAGCTGGCGCTGCCGTCTCCCATCGCGCGGCGCGCCTCGAGCTCGACATCGACTCGTCCGGGCGCGACCGCGGCGGCCAGGTCCGCCGCGCTGGCTCCGAGCTCCGCGAAGGCCGCCTGCACCGCCGGCCTCGCCAGCAGGGCGATCCGCGCCGCGCCGTCGGCGTCGAGCGGGCGGGCCAGCGCCTGGTCGATGGCGCGGCGAACCTCCGGCGGGCGCACCTGGTCGCCGTCGCGCCAGGCGACCTCGAGGCCGGTGCGCGTGCGCACGTCGTCGGCGACCGGCTCGAACAGCGCCGAGCGCGAGGGCGCGCAGGCTGGCGCGCACGCCAGCGCGACGAGGAGAGAGGGTGAGAGGCGGGCGGAACGGATCATGGCGGACGCGAGATCAGTGATGGTGTCCCTGGTGGGCGCCGGACGGCTGCTCGCGGTCGTGCGCATCGGCCCACGAGAGCACCGCCGCCAGCTCGTCGCGACTCAGGGCGCCCGGGTCGTCCTTGGGCATGGAGGCGGCCTTGCCGCCGGGCCCGGCGCCGAGGACGAGCCGGATGCGCGCCGTGATGTCGTGCGCGTGGTGCCCGCCGGGCGGAAAGGAGTCGAGCGAGAAGTGCTCGAGCGCCTCCGCGCTGGCCTTCTTGCCGCCCCTGGTGTGGCAGCGTGCGCAGTGCTTGTCGAAGACCGGCCGCGCCCGATCGAAGGCTTCGCGCTCGGCCAGCTGGTGCGGAGCGGGCGCGACCGACGCGGGCGGCAGCGGCTGCTCCGCCATCGGCGTCTCGGGGTCGGCCGGATGTCCCTTCTCGGCCGGCACTGCCCGCGGGCTGCAAGCAACCAGGCTCGCCAGCAGGAGCAGGCTCCGCACCGGCACTTCCTACCACGGCGCAGCGGCGGGCGCGACACGGGCGAGCTCGGCCGACTCGAGCGCGAGGTCGCGCGGCGGCCGCCCACCGGCAGCCAGCTCCCGGCCGGACCGCTCGAGGCGCGCGGCAGCCAGGGCGACGGCGCTCGACTCGCGATCGACCGCGATGAAGCGGCGGCCCTGTCGCTGGGCGACCACCGCGGTGGTGCCGGAGCCGGCGAACCAGTCGGCGACCAGCGCGCCGGGCGCCGACGCCGCGCCGATGATGCGCTCGAGCAGCCGCTCCGGCTTCTGTGTCGGCCATCCGGTGCGCTCCCGGTCGCCGCGGTTCAGGGTCTCGATGTCGCTCCACCAGTCCTCGGGCACCTTCCCCTCGGCGACCGGGTAGCGGTAGACCTTGCCGGTCCGGCGGTCGGTCTTCTCCTGCACCAGGGCGCCGTCCGGTCCGCGCGCGGTCCGCATGTGCGAGCGCGGCTTGCGCGGGACGCGCACCGCCTGGGGGAAGAAGGCGTGCTCGCGCCCGCGCGCGTACCAGAGGATGGTGTCGTGCTTGCGGCCGAACGAGCGCCGGCTCTTGCCGCCGACCGAGTAGCACCAGACGATCTCGTTGACCAGCCGCTCGGCGCCGAACAGCCGGTCGAGCGCCACCTTCACGTAATGCACGGTGCGGTAGTCGAGGTGGACGAACAGCGAGCCGTGCGCGGCGAGCGCGCGGCGGCTCTCGGCCAGACACGGCTCGAGCCAGGCGACGAAGCGCTCGGGATCCGGCGCCAGGTCGCGGTAGGCGGCGCCGCGGCCGCGCCGGACCGCCCCGGTCGCGAACGGCGGATCGACGTAGATGAGGTCGACCGCGCCGTCGCCCAGCCCGGCGAGGACCGCGCGGTTGTCGGCGTGCACCAGGCGGTCGGGCGGGAGCCCGGGATCGCCGCCGAAATGCAGCCTGCTCACCGCGTTGAGCATTGCCGGACATCAACCTACCATCGGGGGCTGAGACCATGCGCTTCGGCAGGTGGCACCGGCTCGACCAGGCGGCGGCAGAGGCGCCCCGCGGTCCCGGCGTGTTCCAGGTCAAGGTGGCGAGCGGTCTCATCGACTACCCGACCGGCAAGAGCGCGATGATCCGCTACGGAGCCGCGAGCGACCTCCAGGCCGCCGCGGCCGAGCTGGCCCGCGCCCACCCGGGGCGCGACTGGATGTGCCGCTTCTCCGAGGCGATGTCGGCTCGTGAAGCCGCCGACCCGGATGCTATCGTGGCCGAGCTCACCGCCGCGTTCCGGCGCCGCTTCGGCGCCCCCCCGGGAAAGCCCGAATGAAGCTGGTCGAGACCGATAGCCCGCATGGCGACGAGGAGGTGTCGGAGGCTCCGCGGCCGCCGCGCCCCGAGAGGCGCCGGGTCTACGTCTCGCTCGCCCTCACGCTCGGGGTGCTCGCGGCCACCGTGTGTGCCGTCTACGTCGCCTTCCCCAAGCGCGACAACGAGCTCCTGACCGAGGCGCTCGAGGCGCACCGGCAGGCCGGCCCGTTCCAGCTCGAGAAGCCGAGCGCGGCCGAGCTCAAGGCCTGGACGGTCGGCGTGGTGGGCGGCTCGGTCCCGTGGCCGCGCGATCTCGAGGTCATCGGCACCTGGCAGATCCGCATCCTCCGGCGACCGGCGGCGCTGCTACGCTTCGCGGTGGAGGGTGACGAGGTGACCCTGATGGCGATCCGGGCCTGGGATGCCCCGCCGCGCAAGTACCGGCGGCACGACGGCGACGAGCTGGCGGTGTCATGGCGGCGCGGACCGTGGACGCTGGTGGCGGTCGGCCCGGCGGCGCAGGCGGACCGCTGGAAGGCGGCGCTGCATGTCCCTTGAGTCGTCGGGGACCGGTCCGCGCAACAAGCGCAGCAGCGCGGCCACCGAGGACGCGGTGCACGAGGGCGGTTGCCACTGCGGCTTCGTCCGATTCGCGGTGCAGGCGCATCCGCGCGTGGCCCTGGTGTTCAACTGCTCCATCTGCACGATGAAGGGGTACGTGCACTGGGTGGTGCCGCGCACGCGTTTCCGGCTCCTGTCGCCCGAGGACGAGAGCGCGCTGCCGGTCTACCGGTTCGGCACCCGGGTCGCCGCGCACTACTTCTGTCCGGTCTGCGGGGTGGCCGCCTTCTACGTGCCGCGCTCCGACCCGGACAAGATCGACGTCAACCTGCGCTGCATGGAAGGGATCGACATCGCCGCGCTTCCGGTCGAGGAGTTCGCGGGGCGGAACTGGGACCAGGCGATCACCACCTATCGACGGGAGCCGGACGACGGCGGGTGAGGGAAACTGCGACAGCGCTGTCGCAGGGCGGTCGCGGCGGGTGGTCCCGGGCGGTGCAAGCGGGCAGAACGGCGCGGCCGTGCCGGTGGCATCCCGCTTGCTCAGGTCGTCCGGCATGCGGATCGCCCTGGTCGCCTTGCTGGCGCTTCCCTCCCTGGGGATGACCTGCGGTCCGTCCGCCTCGCCGCCTCCGCCCGACGACTGCAGCTCGCCGGAGGATCGGCCGGTCGCCGCGCTGGCGCTGGGTCCCGAGCGGCTGGAGGGGCGGGCGTTCGAGGCCTGGGGCGAGAGCGACACCGCCTACATCACGAACGGGGCGCAGGGCGGCAACATGATCGGTGTCGCGCTCGAGCTCGCCGGCGACGGCGGCGCTCTGCCGGAATGCCTGGCCCAGCGGAGCGAGGTCAGGCAGGACGGCGAGCTCCTGGTGGACGAAGAGGTGGCGATCAACACCTACGACGACGCCGGCGACGGGACGCGCACGACGAGCACGCTGTGGCTCGTCTTCGACGACGGCGTGCTGCCGCCGCTGGGCAGCCAGCTCGATGTCACGACCGAGGCCGGCGGCCTCAGCGCGGCGGCCCACCTCACCGTGGTCAGCGATCGCCACCGGCTGATGGCCCTGGCGCCGGCGGCGCCGACCGCGCGGGTGGGCGACACCGTCCAGTTCTCGCTGGCCAGCGTCCACGCGCCGGCCTACGCCTCGTTCGAGGTCCAGCTGTCGAGCGCCGGTGACCCCGGCGTGCTCGCGCTGCCGGCCGCCACGGCGTGGATCTACGGTGATGCCGAGGCGCTGATGATCCCGGCCGCGGCGCCGGGTACTGCCGAGCTGGTGGTGGCGTACGGCGAGCAGGAAGTGCGCGGCTCGGTCACCGTCGAGTAGCTACTGGCAGAACGGGGCGCGCAGCTCGTAGGGCCAGGGGGCGTCGAGCTCGGCGAGGACCGCGGCGCGCCGCCCCGTCACGAAGTCGCGCCGGCCGGCGATCGCCTGGCCGAATTCCTGGCCCTGGATCCCCGGTCCGATGAGCGCCGCCATGCGGTCGATCTCGGCGATGATCCAGGTCTCGTCCCACACCTCGTCGAGCAGCGCGCGCATGGCGGCCAGGTAGAGCTGGCGGCCGTCCGGGTGGTGGTAGAGGCGGTAGGGCAGGATCCCGGTCGCGTAGACCGAGCTCGGCGCGTCGTCGCCCTGCACCGGGTTGCGCTCGGCCAGGAGCTGGTCGGTGCCCCACGGCAGGAAGTGGAGGCGGCCGCCCGACTCGTAGAGCCAGTAGTTGTTGATGTTGCCGGCGTAGCCGTCCCAGTGCTGGAGCAGCGACTCGAGGGCCCAGAAGCGGATGAACTCGTCGAGGTCGATGACCGCGTCGAGCGACGCGATGAGCTCGGCCTCCGGCGCGGCGGCGGCGGTGACGACCGCGTCGATGTCGCTCCAGTCGTCCTCGAGGGTGTTGTTCTCCTTCTCGAAGGTGCCGACCCAGCCGGGCAGGAAGTCGGACAGGGTGCCCTCGTAGAGGTTGCCGTCGGAGGACAGGTAGTGGTGGTCGAGGAGCTCGTCGTCGATGCCCTCGACGTGGACGTAGGTCCCGAGCGGCTGGCCGTTCACGGTGAGGTGGGCGAAGTTGCAGCGCGGGGCGGGCAGGCCGGCGCGGTCGAACAGCGCGTAGGCGATGCACTGGTCGACGTAGGACGGGTCCTGGATCGAGTTGTTGAGGGTCAGCTTCTCGAGGCCGTGGAAGGTGCGGTCCGGCTCGATCTGGTCGAACGCGACCTTGAGCGACGGTTTGTCCGTGCTGAGCGAGCCGATGAAGCCCTTCTTGCGGACCATGACGCCGTCGGCGACCTCGCCGTCGACCGTGAGGGTGGCCGGAAAGTAGGTGAAGGGGTTGGGGAAGGGCGAGCCGAGGCAGTCGGGGCGGGCGAAGAGATCCTGGTCGGTGCGGGTCTGGGCGCGCAGCGCGTCCCAGTCGGCCGGCGCCAGGTCGATGGCGACCTCGAGGACCCGGTCCGGCTGGAAGAGCGGGGCGGCCTCCTCCCAGTCGCTGGGGCCGCCGCCGCCGCAGGCCGCCGCTGCCACTGCGGCCATCCACGCCATGCAAAGCCGACCCCGCCGCACCGGGCCATTCTAGCGTGCGGCGGTGCGCGGCAGGAGAAGGATGTAGGACCGCGGCGAGCGCTCGACCAGGACCACCTTGCCCGTGGCCCGGGCGAGGAGCGGGAACCAGGGCTCGGCCTTGAGGAGATCGTCGGACTCCACCAGCTCCGGGACGTAGAGATCGAGCTCGACGTAGCCGTCGCCCAGCTCCTCGGCGAGCTTGACGCCGTAGCTGTAGGCCGCCACGCCCTGGTTGGGCTGCCGGTCGTTGTGCAGGGAGCCGCCGTAGACCAGGACGGTCGCCTGCTTGCCGCCGGCGTCGAGCGCGGCGCGGACGTTGCGATGCAGCTCGCTGCCGATGAGCGTGAGCAGCTTGTCGTAGTCGACCTCGCCGGTCTTCGAGCGGACCGCCTCGTACTCTTTGCAGCGCATGGTCATGACGTGCGGCCGCATGTGGAGCTCGCGCGAGCGGCGCAGGAGCCGGGTGATCTCGCTCTCGGTCTCGGGCGGCCGTTCGGTGGTGGCCCGCACATCGGCGGTCACCTGCTTCTCGGTCTTGCCGCAGGCCCCTTCCGACACCCAGGTCTCGACCACGAGATCGGTGGCGCGCCCGTCGAGCCCGGCCAGCATGTCGTCGGTGAAGCGCGACAACGCCGACCTGACCTTGGGCCCGCCGGCCACCAGATGCACCTCGCCGATCCCGAGCACGCGCGGCTTCACCTGCTCCAGCATCCGCGCCAGCCCGGCCGCCGCGGTCGGCTCCACCCAGTGGCGCGGCAAGCTCGGGTCCTCTGCCGGCGCCGCGTCGGCCCGCGACGGCGCCGCCACCACGGGCTTCTCGCCCGCCGGCTTCTTCTCGTCCTCGCCCGACGTGCCGCACGCCGCCAGCGCGAGGGCGATCGCGATCGCGCGTCCTCTCGTTCTCACTCCGCTCCAGCCTACCGTGACCAGCCGTCGTCGCGACCTCGTGCCGGATCGCGTCTCTCGGCGATTCCGCTGACTGTCAGGTCGATTTTGCTTGATGCCCCTTACGCCGCGATTCTGGAAGTGTCGATGAAACGGAAGGATTCCGGTTCCGTACGGGTGCGGTCTTTCCTCGGTCAATCCCAAGAGCGGCGCTCCTGTCGCCCATGACGCAGGGAACGCTTTGGCGCCGGCCAAGAACCTCATTGGCATATCCATGACAGTGCAGGCAACGCGTACGACCGCACCGGACCACCGGACAGGCGAGGCCGCGACGCCGGCGCCGAGGTGCAGGCCGGTCGCGCAGCAGCCAGGGCGAGGTCCCCTCAGCGCGGGCGGGGTGGTCGGCGAGATCGAGCGTGAAGCGCGCCGTCGCGCCGGTGCTCGTCGAGCTCGCGCTCGAGGGTCGTGACCCGGCCCGGCAGCTCGCGGTAGCGGTCGTCGAGCACGCCGAGCTCGCGCCGGTGCTCCTCGGCTGCGACGCGTGCGCTGCGCGCGATCTCCCCGAGCAGCCATTCGTGTCGCTCTGCCGAGAGCTGCTCGAACTGGCCGAACCTCTGGTCGATGGCGCGAAGCAGCGTCTCGTGCTGCTGCGCGATGACCTGGACGACTTGACCGAGCTCGTCCTTGCTGGCGGACCGCGCGAGCTCCTGCTTCAGCTCGTCCTTGGTGGCGAACCGCGCGAGCTCCTGCTTCAGCTCGTCCTTGCTGGCGAAGCGCGCGAGCTCCTGCTTCAGCTCGTCCTTGCTGGCGAACCGCGCGAGCTCCTGCTTCAGCTCGTCACGGGTCGGGTAGCGCGTCAGTGCCTCGCGGAGTTCCTCGCGGAGTACAGCACGCGTCACAAGCGCGTCGTCGTCGATCATGGGTGGAACCTCGTCATGCTACCACCCGGCGCAATGCAACCAGCGGACCGATCGTATCCTCGCGATGGTGCGATCTCCGCGTCCGGTCATCCGGACGGCTGTCCGGTCGGTCGGGGACGTTGGACCCCAGCGCGCCGGTGCCCGCACTTATCGATGGCGCGCGAGCGGGCGGGCGGTCAGCCGCGCGAGGGATCGCCGTCGTCGCGGTCGGTGAGGATGGCGCGCTGGACGGCGGCGTCGCCGAAGCGGCGGCGGATCTGGTCGAGGGTGTCGCCGAGCCGCTCGCCCTTCTCGCGGATCGGCTCGTCGAGGGCGAGCTGGCGGGGGGCGCTGCGCGCCTCGAGGCCGCTGACCGCGACGCCGCACAGACGGACGCGGGTGCGCTTGCCGCCGTGGTCGCCGATGTCGAGCTCGCCGGCGAGATCGAGCGCGACGCGGGAGATGCGGCCGCCGTCGCTGGTCGGGTCGTCGAGGGTGCGGCGGCGGGTCACCAGGCGGAAGTCGGCGTGCTTGACCTTGAGCATCACGACGCGGGCGCGCAGGTCGGCGGCGCGCAGCCGGGCGGCGACGCGGTCGGACTGCTCGATGAGGTGCGGGGCGAGCTGGTCGGCGCTCGACAGATCGACGTCGAAGGTCTCCTCGTGGCCGATCGAGACCGGCTCGCTCTCGCTGACCACGTCGCGCGCGTCCTCGCCGCGGGCGAGGGCCGCCAGGTGCTGTCCCAGCGAGGTGCCGAGCCGCCGGCAGAGGACCGACTCCGGGAAGCGGGCGACGTCGCCGATGGTGGTGAGGCCGAGCTCGGTGAGTCGCTCCTGGGTCACCTTGCCGACGCCCCACAGGCGCGAGACCGGCAGCGCGTGGAGGAAGGGGATGAGCCCGTCCGGCTCGATGACCCGGAGGCCGTCGGGCTTGTCGATGTCGGAGCCGATCTTGGCGGCGAACTTGGTCGGCGCGACGCCGACCGAGGCGCAGAGCTCGAGCTCGGCGCGCACCCGCCCCTTGATCGCCCGCGCGATGGTGGGGCCGTCGCCGTGCAGCGCGCGGCTGGCGGTGACGTCGACGAAGGCCTCGTCGAGCGAGAGCGACTCGACCAGCGGCGAGTAGTCGCCCAGGATGGCGGTGAACTGGCGCGAGGCCTGGTGGTAGCGCTCGAAGCGGTGGGGCACCACGATGGCCTGCGGACAGCGGCGCAGCGCCTCGGCCATCGGCATGGCGGAGAACACCCCGTAGCGCCGCGCCTCGTAGGAGGCCGCCGCGACCACGCCGCGCGCGACCGAGCCGCCGACCAGGACCGGCTTGCCGCGCAGGGCCGGGTCGTCGCGCTGCTCGACGGCCGCGAAGAAGGCGTCGAGGTCGACGTGCAGGATGGTGCGCGGCGCCGCGATCACTTGTGCAGGTAGAGGGGCCCGATGAGGACGATGCCGATGATGCCGAGCATGAGCAGGGCGGCGACCGCCATCGGCGCGGGGCCGAGCGTGCGCGCGTCGCCTCGGGCCAGTTTTCCGGCCCGGACGCGCAGGAAGCCGTGCAGCCCGATCAGGCACAGGGCCAGGGCCAGCTTGACGTGGAAGTAGGGCTGCTCGATGGGCCGGATCGGCGCCGGCGACTTGACCAGGAGGATCACGCCGGCGGCGATGGCGAGCGTGGCGCCGACGTCCATGCCGCGGCCGGCGCGCCGGGCGAGGCGGACGAGCAGGTCGCGCGCTTCGCCGGGGCCGCCGGTCGGCTCGCGCAGCATCTGGAGCAGCCCGAACATCGAGCTCAGCCAGACGATGAACCCGAGAAAGTGGATGAGCTTGATCCAGAGGTACGCCTCGTGGCTCATGGCCCGGAAGCTACCACGCGCGAATCGTGCTACGGTGCCCCCGTCGCGTGCGCCTCAAGATCTTCTTCCACGACAGCTGCTTCGACGGCGCCACGTCGGCGGCCCTGTTCGCCGAGTTCTACCGGGCCACCCGCCATCGCAACGCCGAGCTCGGCCTCGAGGGCGTGCAGCACCGGCGCGGCGATCCGTTCGAGGGGCTGGCCATCGACGGCGACGACAACGCCTGCGTCGACTTCCGCTTCTGCCCCGATCCGCGCATGACCTGGTGGTTCGACCACCACGTCAGCGCCTTCCAGCCGCCCGAGCTGCGCGCGCAGTTCCAGGCCGACCGGAGCGGACAGAAGTTCTTCGACCCGGAATCGCCGAGCTGCTCGATCCTGATCGCGCGCGTGCTCGAGGCCAGCTTCGGCTTCCGGCCCGACGATCCCGGCGGCGCCTGGGCCGAGCTCGTCCGCTGGGCCGACATCATCGACGCCGCCCGCTTCGACAGCGCGCGGACGGTGGTCGAGCTGGCCGAGCCTGCCCTCCAGGTCATGACCTGGCTGGAGAACAACCGCAACCCGGCGCTCACCCACCGCCTGATCGGCGAGCTCGGCCGCATGCCGCTCGCCGAGCTGGCGCAGGTCCCATGGATCCGCGACCCGCTGGCGCCGCTCCTCGAGCAGCACCGCCACCACATCGAGCTCATCGGGCGGCGCGCGGTGCGCGACGGCGACGTGGTCCGGTTCGACCTGTCGGGCGACGAGGTCGTGGCGCACAACAAGTTCATCGCGTACATGCTGTTCCCCGACACGGTCTACACGGTCGGCATCACGCGCGGGCCGGAGCGCTGCAAGATCTCGGTCGGCTCGAACCCCTGGTCGCCCGGGCGCCGCACCCACAACATCGCGGCCATCTGCGAGCGCTTCGGCGGCGGCGGTCACCCGGTGGTCGGTGCGGTCTCGCTGCCCGCCGAGCAGATCGAGCGGGCGCGCGAGATCGCCGGTCTCATCGCGGCCGAGCTGCGCCAGCCGGCGTAGCCGCGCGCCGCCGCCGCGACGCCGGGGAGCAAGATCGTGCGATCGATCGGGTCTGTGCGGTTCCACCGCACGTGCAGCGCGCCCTGTATCTCTCCGCAAAAGCCCGAGTCGCGTGGAGGGCGATGTGCGCGGGTCGGCCCGGCCAAGGGCGACCGCCGGGGGCGCGGCCGTTGTATGATTCCGGGATCGTGGACGCGGACCTCGGGGGTGGTGAATCACCGGTCCTTCCGCACAAGGACGCGGGCACCACATTCGGCAAGTACACCCTCCTGTGCAAGCTGGCCACGGGCGGCATGGGAGAGCTGTTCGTCGCGCGCCAGACCGGTGCCGGCGGGTTCGAGAAGCTGGTCGTCATCAAGCGGCTCCTGCCGCACCTGGCCGAGGACGCCCACTTCGTCGCCATGCTGCTCGACGAGGCGCGCATCGCCGCGCGCCTGTCGCATCCCAACGTCTGTCAGGTCTACGATCTCGGCGAGGCCGAGGGTCACTACTACATCGCGATGGAGCACCTCGAGGGGGTGCCGTCCTCCATGCTGCTCAGGCGCGCGCGCCGGGTCGGGCAGCGGCTCGACGTCGGGCTGGCGGCCGCCATCCTGCGGCAGACCTGCGACGGCCTGCACCACGCCCACGATCTGACCGACGCCGACGGCAACTCGATCGGCCTGGTCCACCGCGATGTCTCGCCGTCGAACCTGTTCGTCACCTCGCCCGGCCTGGTCAAGGTGCTCGACTTCGGGGTCGCCAAGTCGCAGGACGCGCTGGCGCGCACCCACACGGGCGCGCTCAAGGGAAAGTACGCGTACATGTCGCCGGAGCAGGTGCTCGGCAACCCGGTCGACCGGCGGGCCGACGTCTTCTCGCTCGGCGTGGTGCTGTTCGAGCTCTTGACCGCGCAGCGCCTGTTCTGGCGCGACTCCGAATACAAGATGTTCCAGGCGATCGTCGAGGACCCGATCCCGAGCCTCCTCGAGCTGCGCCCCGGTCTGCCGCCGCCGGTCGCCCACGTGGCGCTGCGGGCGCTGTCGCGCGATCCCGACCGGCGCTTCCCATCGGCGCGCGAGATGGGCGAGGCGCTCGACGAGGCGATCTCCGGCTCCGGCGGGGTGTGGAAGACCAGCCAGGTCGGCGACTACCTGATGCAGCACTTCGGCAAGCTGGTCGAGGACCGGCGGCGCGACGTGCAGACCGGGGTGAGCCAGGCCAACCGCCTGCGCCGCGGGCGCTCCAGCACCGGCACCGGCGAGCCCCCGGCCGAGCGGACTCCGTCCCGGCCGGCCATACCGAAGGTGGCAGCGGAGGCGCCCCAGGCGGTCCCGGAACCGGCGCTGCCCGAGGCGCGGCGCGAGACCGACAAGTTCCAGCGCGAGGAGGCGCCGCGCACGTCGCGCGGGCGGGTGTGGATCGGCGTGGTCGCGCTGGCCGCTGCGCTTGGCGGCGGCGGCGTGCTCGCCTACCAGAAGCTCGGCGGCGACAGCAAGGTCGAGCCGACCAAGGTGGTGGTGCTCGGCGGCGAGATCGAGACCGAGGACGGGCGCATCGCGCGGGCCGGCCAGCACGGCAAGCAGGCGACCGGCGGCGACCCCGCGGCGGGTGAGGCGACCACCCCGCCGGCGGCGGCACCCGACGCCGGGCAGGCGGCGAGCAGCAAGCAGGGCTCGGGCAGCGGCGCGACCGGCAGCAAGCCGAAGGCGGAGCGCGATCCCTACCGCGCCCGGCTCGCCCGCCATCAGGACCGGATCCGCACCTGCTTCAACCAGAACGCGACGACCGTGTCGGGCGCGCCGGAGCTGGCGCTCTCGCTCTCGATCGACCAGGCGGGCAACGTGCTCGAGGCCGGCCTGGTGCCGGCCGAGCTGGAGGGCACCGAGCTCGGCCAGTGCCTGCTCGGGGTCGCCCGCAGCGTCACCTTCGACCCGCAGGACGACGAGGTGAAGGTGACGATCCCGCTCAAGGTGAAGCGCCGCGGCAAGTGACCGACCGGCCGGCTCGCCGGCCGCGCCGCACCGCACCGCGCGGCGCGCTTCAGCGCTTGCGGCCGCGGCGGACGTAGAGGTGAACGCCGCGGCTGGCGTGGCGGAACTCGACCGCGATGCCGTTCTCCGCCGGGTCGCGCACGACGTCGGCCGAGAAGCGGCGCTGGCGGTCGAGCGGCATCAGCTGGCCGCCGACCGAGACCCGCCAGCCCTCCACCGCCGCGCCGCTCACGCGGACGTTCGGGCCGCTCCAGCTGGCGCCGGCGCGCGGCGTCTGCACGTAGCCGGTGGCGGCGGCGTTGTCGAACTCGATCCGCAGGGTCGACTTCTTCGACACCGCCCCGCCTCCCGCGGCGAACCAGTAGCGGTACTCCCCCTCGGCCAGCTTGCCGGCCGCCATGGTGTAGCGCGCGCCCGGGGCGGCGACCTCGATGGTCTTGCCGCGCGCCGGCGACACGATCAGCTTCGGGGTCGAGTCCTTCGGCGCCGACGACCAGCGGAAGGTGATGGACGGCAGGAGGTTCTGGTAGAGCACGGTGTAGGGCCGGCCGTCGGCGTCGACCGAGTTGTGCGGCGCCCGGCGCGGCAGCGGGCGGGTGCCGGCGTCGCGCACCACCTTCAGCCGACCTGCGGCCACCGCCTCGCCCGCCGCCTCGCCGTCGGACAGGCAGCGCACCCGGTAGCGGTGGGCGCCGCGCTCGAGCCGCGCGATGGCGCTCCCCTGGCCGGCGATCCGGCGGCGCGAGGCATCGAACGACTCGCCGCGGGTGAGCTCGAGCACGCCGCCTGCCTTGCACACCTCGCCGAAGGTGAAGCGGACGTCGGTCGGCGGCGCCGGGTCGTGAATGGTCGAGCTGGTGCCGGCGCGAATGGTGAAGTCGGCCCGCTCCGGCGGCCGGCCCAGGAGCGCCAGCCCGCCGCCGCGCGCGATCTCCCCCTTCTGGCCCAGCACCAGCCGCTCCTTGCCGCCCCGCGAGCCCTGCACGTCGACCACGCCGCTGTCGACGTCGACCGTGGTCGCCCGCGGCTCCACGTGCAGGTTGGCCCGCGTGCCGGAGCCCTTGCCGCGGCGCGCGATGATGAGCCCGCCCGGCACCCGGACGACGACGTCGCTGGCGGTGGCGCGCACGACTGCGCTGCCCCGGCTGGTCTCGACCAGCGCACCGTCCTCGCCGGCCGGCGCCACCACCAGCTCGGCGGCCCCCTTGACCTCCGCCTTCTCGTCGCCGCGGCTCACCACCAGCGTGCCGCCGCGCGGGACGCTCACCGCGGTGCCGGCGGCCATCTGGTGCTCGCCCTTCGGCAACGATGTCCACTTCGCCTGGCCGGGCGGGCGGGCCCGGGCGGCCTTGCCCTTGACCACGGCGACGGCATCGCCGACCCCCGGCTCGGTCGGCGGCCCGGCGTCCGCGGCCTGTGCCACCGGGCCGGCGTCGGCGGGCGGCGGGCCGGCGTCGGCCAGCGCCGACTTCTTGTCGCGCTTCACCCGCTCCAGGCGCGAACCGCCGAGCTCGAAGTCGAGCGCATCCCCGGCGGTCAGCTCCTGGCGGACGGAGTCGCGAGTGACCACCGCGCTGCCGACCAGCACGTCGAAGCGGGTGCCGGCCCCCTCGTTCCCGATGCGGACCTTGCTGCCGGCGGCGATCGAGGCGGTCCCCATCTCGAGCTCGAGCACGGCGTCGTCCTCGGCCTCGAGCTCGCCGTCCACCGCCAGCTTGCCGGGGCCGAATCGGATCGTCGTCGAGGGCCCCATCTTCAGGCTGCCGCCCGACATGAAGCGGAGCCGTGCGCCGCCGTCCTTCGACGTCCTGACCGAGTGGCGATCGCGGAAGCGCACGCCGACCCGCGCCTCCTCCCACGGCCCGTCGTCGACGCTGCGCTGGGCGACCCCGCTCAGCACCGTGGCCAGCTCGGCGACGTCCGCGTCCTTCTTTCCGCGGCATCCTCCGGCCAGGAACAGCGCCGCGCAGGTCAGCGCGATCCCGCCGGCATGCCTCACTTGCGCATGTCCACGTTCAGGATCGTGACGCCGTTCTGCTCGATCTTGACCTTGCGGGTCTGCGGCTTGACGCCGTCAGCCTCGATGGTCACGTCGTACTGGCCGGGCGGCAGGTCGAGCGTGAACTCGCCGTGCTCGTCGCTCTGCCCCTTGGTGCCGATCGGCGCGACCGTGAGGGTCGCCTTGAGCGGCTTGCCGTTGTAGTTGCGCACCGTGCCCAGGAGCTGGCCGGGCGGCAGCTTCTTGTCGAGCGCGACCGGGACCGAGGTGGACCGGCCCGGCACCACGTTCACGTCCTCGGTCCGGTCGGCGTGTTCCGCCTGGCGGACGGTCACCCGCGCCGGGCCCTTCGCCACCTCGGTGAAGGTCGCGCGGCCGTCCTTGTCGGTGCGCGCGGCCGACGGTGCGGTGGCGCCGGCCGGGGTCAGCTCGACATCGGCGTCGGCCACCGGCGCGCCGCCCTCGCCGGTCACCGTGATGTCGACCGTGCCGGTGACGGCGGGCGGGGGCGGCTTGACCGGACCGCCGCCGTCCCCCTCGCCGTCGCCCACCAGCCGGTCGCCGGCGTCCGAGCGCGCGCGGAACAGGTGGAACGAGGCGCCCAGCATCACGCTGTAGCGCGGCTCGACCGGGTAGAGCTCTGCCATCGGCAGGAGGTCGTCGGTGTCGGCCAGGCTGTACTCGCCGGACAGCTGGACCTCGGCCAGCTCGCCGAGCCCGAGCCGCCAGCCGGCCCCGACCCGCATCGGCGACAGGCGCCCGCGCGGGGCCTTGTCGCCGACCAGGTAGTCCCAGCTCCAGTCGGCGAACAGCTCGCTCTTCCCCACCCGGGCCGCCGCGCCGACTCCCACCAGCGCGGCGTGCGACTCGCTCACCCCGAGCGCCATGCGATCCGACGGCGACAGGAGGTCGGCGTCGGGCGCCGAGCGGGCGCTCTTGTCGTAGCGGAAGCCGGCCTCACCGGACAGCGTGAAGGTGCCGCTGTGCCAGGTCGCGATGGCGAGCGAGTCGATGGTGGTCGCGTCCATCTCGACCGACGGGGCGTCGGCGCCGGGGAACCAGGCGGCGACCTGGACGGCGATCCCGAGCGGACCCGACAGCGGCAACCCGGCGCGCAGCGCCAGCCGCGGGTCGCCGACCCAGCCGCCGTCCTTGCCGTCGAGCGAGGTCTCGTGTCGGTCGTAGCGGCCGTTGAAGCGGCCGGCGATGGCGAACCAGGCGATCGGCCGGAAGCTCACCGCGAGATCGAGGGCGCCGCGCTGGTGACTGTCGTCGGCGTCGAGCACCGGCCCGAGGTAGCCGTAGCCGGCCATGCCGGTCACGACCAGCCCGGGATCGAGCGGGCCGGCGGTCGCCACCCGCACGAGACCAGGCAGCGCGCCGGCGGTGTCGCCGGTCGGCTGCTCCGCCTGGTCGTCGACGTCGGCCTGCCCCCGCGCCGGGAGCGCCAGCGCGGTGAGGCTGAGAGCGATGGTGAGGGATGCGAACCGGCGCATGGCGGGTCGGTAAAACGCCCCATGCATCGAGGGGGCCCCGGTGCGCCTCACAGGATACAACGTCCCGCCGCCACGCGCGATTTGGCTGGCGCAGCAAGGCGGCGGCCGCAGGCGCGTCCCAGGCCACAGACTATCGGGGCGGCCTCGCGCGTCTCAATGTGTCGGGCGTTTTGCCAGCCAGGAAACCCTCATGTCGTCAGTTCCCCGCGCCGTTCGCACATCCGCCGTGATCTTCGCTGTCTTCGTGGTGTTCTTCGCCACGCTGGTCGCACTCGGCGGCTGATCACCAGCGCGATCAGGAGAAGGAGGGGCCCGGGTGTAGCTCGAGGTGCGCCTCCGGCCAGGCAGCCGCAGCCGCCGTCGTCCTCGACCGGCGGACCGAAGGTGGTCTCGCAGCCGAGCGGGCCATCGACGTGGGTGAGCGCCCGGATGGTGCCGTCGTAGCTGCCGATGTAGAGGGCGGCGTCGCCCGCCGCCATTCCGGACAGGAGCGGCGCGCCGAGGTCGGAGCACCAGAGCTCCTCGCCGGTGGCGGCCTCGTGCGCGCGCAGGTAGCCGTCGGCGCCCGGTACCCAGACGATCGAGCCGGTGACCAGCGGCGAGGCCGAGAAGGAGCTGGCGGTCGACCGGGCGTGCGACACGTGGACCACGCTCTGGCCGGCGGCGATGCGCCAGGCCTCCTCGCCGGTCGCGGCGTCGAGCGCGACGAACCAGTCGTAGGTGGTGGGGACGAAGAGGAGGCCGCCGGCGAGGGCAGGGGTGGCGGTGACCGCGTAGTCCCAGTCGGTGTTGTCACTGAACAGCGGCGTCGTCCACACCTCGCTGCCGGTGGCGAGCTCGACCGCGTGGACCGCGCCGACGGCGTTGGCGAAGTACACGCGCGCCTCGTCCTCGGAGACGATGGGCGAGCCCTGCACGCCGATGGTGGCCGGCGGGTCGATGCGCCAGCGCTCGACGCCGGTCGTGCGGTCCCAGGCGAAGAGCCCCTCGCGCCCGCGGCCGACGGTGCCGATCACCAGTCCGCCGCCGACCGCGCCGGCAGCCAGCGAGGCCAGGCTGTTGCCCTCGGCCGGGACTCCCTCCCAGATGGCCGCGCCGGTCTCGGGAGCCAGCGCGGCGTAGCGGCCGTGCACCCCGATGTAGAAGGCGTCGCCGTCGGTGGCGACCGCGGCGTGGAGGACGGCGCGGTTGCGCGCGAGCTCGGCGCCGAGATCGGTTCGCCAGAGCTCATCGCCGGTGGCGGCGTCGTAGCCGACCACCACGCCGCTCGAGGTGGGGACCGCCAGCACGCCGCCGGCGAGGGCCGGGGCGTTGCGGACATCGGCGCCGGGCGAGGCGCGCCACAGCTCCGCGCCGGTGACCGCGTCGAGCGCCACCACCACCGAGGCGGCGCCGTCGCTGAAGTCGGCGCCGACCACGAACAGCCTGCCGTCGGCCAGGAGCGGGGAACCGCCGTGCAGGTGGGTGCCGATCGAGCGGGCCCAGGCGGTGGCGAGCGGCGGCGCGATCGGATCCGGTGTGAAGCCGCGGTGGTCGGCGCCCCCCTGCAGCTGCGACCAGGTCGCCCCGGCGCCGGGCGCGGGCGGCTGGCAGCGGCGCAGCACGTGCTCGGCCTCGAGCGCCGGGCCCGAGCCGGTGCGCGCGGTCACGTGCAGGGTCAGGTCGTCGCCGTCCGGCAGCGGTAGCTCGCCGGCGTAGCTCCAGGCCCCGTTCCAGCCGAGCCGCGCCTCGGCGCCGGCCAGCGAGGCATCGACGTTGGCGAAGCGGGCGCCGATCTGCGCCGCCACCAGGACCGGCACGGTGTCGCCGCCGACGCAGTCGTCGGGACGCGGATAGGTGATGCGCAGGGTCGGCGTGTCGACCACCGAGTGGTGGCTGAGCTGCATGACGCCGCCGGTGAACGACACCACCCGGTAGCCGGCGGGGGCGCCGTCGAGTCCGCCCCGCACGATGGGCTCGGTGTTGTACTGGACCAGGTCGCCGTAGGTGAAGACCGTGTTCGAGTGCCAGTGGCCGGTGAACAGGCTGTCGACCCCGGCGGCCTCGAGGGCGACCAGCTCGGGGTCCTCGGGCGGGCGGTGCATGAAGGCGACCACCGGGGCGTCGTCGGGGGCGTCGGCCAGATCGGCGGCCAGGAAGGCCTGCCAGGCCAGCACGGTGTCGTTGTCGTTGAGCACGACGAAGCGAACTCCGCCAGAATCGAAGCTGTACATCGGCGGGCCGAAATATTGCCGGTAGGAGGCGCCGCCGTCGAACCAGTCGTGGTTGCCGGGCACCGGGACGAAGGCGATGTCGAGCTCCTCGACCACCTCGATGGCGCGAGCGAACTGATCCGGCCGGTTCGACTGGGCGATGTCGCCGGTGATGGCGACGAAGCGCGGCGCCGGGTCGAGGTCGATCGCCTGGCCGAGCGCGAGCGCCAGGTCGTCGGCATCGAACTCACCCGGCCGCTCGAACTCCTCGCGCCCCATGTGCGAGTCGGAGCCGACCACGAACGTGAGGTCGTCGCCGGCGGCGCCCGCCCGGCGGAGGGGGAAGTCGATCCCGTCGTCCTCCTCACCGCCGCCGTCGAGCTCGTGCCAGCGCGGGCCAGGGCGGAAGCCGTCCGGCATGTGCGCCCAGGCGATACCGACCTCGTCGGGCGCGTCGAAGGAATAGGCGCCGTCGGCGTCGGTCACCGCGACGAACGTCCCTTCCCAGGCGATGCGGACCCCGGCCACACCCTCCTCGCCGGCCGAGAACAGGCCGTCGCCGTCGGTGTCGGCGAACGCGCTGCCGCGCACGGTGCCGGCACTGGCGGGGGCGGCGGCGGCGCCCGCGATCGCGGCGACCAGGAGCGCCGGCGACGCCTTCACCTGTCCTTTATACCCCGAATGACTCGGAACCTGGTTCGGCCTCTCGCCGGCTGGTACGTGAGTTGCTTTTCGATCGGCTCCGAGGAGGCTGACATGCCAGAGAAGAAGACGATCGAGAGGGCCCGCAAGGCCAAGCGCCAGGGCAAGTCGCCGTCCAGCCAGGCCGGCGAGTTCGTCCGCGAGGAGATGCACCACATCCGCCAGGGCAAGCACGGAGCGCGGTCGACCAAGCAGGCCATCGCCATCGGCCTGTCCAAGGCGCGGCGCGCCGGCGTCAAGATGCCGGCCTCGAAGACCAGCTCGCGTCGGGTCAAGAAGCAGGCGGCACGCGACATCGCGAAGGGCCGGAGCCACGCCGTGCCGTCGCCGCGCCGCTCGCGCGCGATGACGAAGCGATTGAAGCGCGAGGGGCACGCCGCCGCCTCGCACGCCGCGCTCTCGCGCCAGGCGAAGGCCTCGGCCAGGAAGCGCGGCCACGCCGATCTCAGCCGCGCGGCGCGCAAGGCGGTCCGCACCAAAGGCCCCGCCGTTCGCCGCCAGGCCGCCAGGAAGGCCGCCCGCACCCGCGCCCGCCACGCCCGCTGAGCTGTGATCAGGGCAGGCGGCCCTGGAGGCCGGCGACCAGGAAGAACGAGATGAGGTCGCGGACGTCGCTGTTGAGCGGGAGACCGACGGCGAGGCTCGGCTCGAGGGCTGCGCCGCGCAGGTGCGCGCTCAGCGCCCCGGCGTAGGCGATATCCTGCTCGTAGACTCCGACGTCGTCGTCGCTGCCGACCCCGGTGACGGCGGACAGCTCGGCGAGCGCGGCAATCCGTCCGGTGTCGACGCCGCCGGCCAGGTTTACCCGGAGGAGCGGATCGGGGCTGTCGAGCTCGTCGTCCAGCGCCGCCGCCGCGAGGTCGAGGCCGGCGTCGGCGCGCAGGATCGCGAGGCCGGACCGCACCACCGGCGAGGCCGAGGCGCGGATCCACACCGTGCGCGGCCAGGCGAGCGCGAAGTCGGTCGGCCGTGCGTACGCCGCCAGGATGTTGGCAAACGCGCCGTCGCTGTCGCCGCTCGAGGCGGTCGGCAGGGTCAGGCCGAGCCGGAAGAGGAAGTCGCTCGGCCCGCTGTGGAGCGCGTAGAGCGCGCCGCCTTCGAGGTTGCCCGCAGCCGTCGCGTCGACGGCGTCGGCCCGAAGCAGCGCCAGCGGGATCACGCCATAGGCCGCGAACCCGGACGACCCGATGGCGTACTCGCCGGAGAGATCGAGCCGGATGACCGAGCCGTCGCCGATGAACGCCTCGTCGGTGATCGGAGCCCAGGTCAGGGCGGCACCCGCCGAGGAGACACCGTCCTGGCGATCGAGGAGCACGAGCCCGGGGAGACCGGAGACCGGCTGTGCGAGCGCGGCTCCGTGAACCAGTGTGAGAGCGCCGGCGGCGAAGAGGAGGAGTCGCATGGGTCAGCGGCGCTTGGTGCGGGGCGGGGGTGACTTGCTGGGGCGGCGGCGCGCGGTGGTCGCGGCGGGCGCCGGCTTCGCGCGCTTGCTGGCCCCGTTCTTGGGCGCGGGGGCGCTGGCGCCGTTGGCGGCGCCGAGGCGGTCGACCCGCTCGCGCAGGACGGCGAGCTCTCCGCGCATGCGGTCGACGTCGTCGCGCAGGGCGCCGAGCTCGGCGGTGGCGGCGCGTCCCTCGCCGAGGTCGCGCATGAGCTCGCGCGCGCGGCGGCGCAGGCGGCCGTCGAGCTCGCGGTCGACCACCTCGCGGAGCGGGCCGATCGAGGCCGGGTCGCCGAGCGCGCCGATCGCCTCGATGGCGGCGAACTGGACCCGGAAGTCGCGGTCGCGCAGGAGCTCCTCGGCTCGCTCGCGCACGTCGCGCTCGGCGCGGTCGCGCCGCCCCCGGGTCAGCTCCGCGAGCGCGCCCAGCGCGGCGCGCCGGCCGTGCGAGACCCGGCCGTACTCGGTGGCAGCGGTGAGGAGCGGGATGGCGCTCTCGTCGCGCGCCTCGGCCAGGCCGCGGTAGGCATGCTGCCGGATGACGTCGCTGAAGGAGTCGCGCTCGGCGGCGAGCCGCAGGAGCTCGGGCGCCCGCTCGGCCCGGGTCTTGCCGAGCGACAGGCAGGCCTCGGCCTCGACGAAGTAGCTCGGGTCGCCGTGCTCGACCACCCGCGCCAGGGTGGCGGCCACCATCTCGTCGGCCTTGAAGTTGCCGAGCGCGCGCACGACCGCGCGCCGGGCCCGCGGGTGCGAGGTGGTGGCGACCGCGCCGATGAGGGCGTCGCGCGCCATCTCGCCGCGCAGCTTGCCGAGCGCGTCGGCGGCCGCCGCCCGCACGAACCAGGAGGCGTCGCGGCCGAGCGCGTCGACCAGCGCCTGGACCGCCTTCGGCCCGCCCTTCTGGGCCAGCTGGCGCGCGGCGTGGACCCGGTCGATGGCGAGCTCGGCGCCGCCGAGCTCCGCGATCCACATCGGCACTGGCTTCTCGGTCTTGACCCGGGCGAGCAGCCGCTTGCCGGGGTCGAAGATCGCCTGGCTCGGCTCGCGCTCGCACGGGACGTAGAAGGTGTGCTGCGCCTCGGTCACGTCGATCTCGACCTCGCGCGCCCGCTCACCCACCTTCACCTTGAGCGAGACCGGCAGGCGGAACAGCGGCGTCGATCCCTCGACCTTGTGGGTCTGCTTGACGGTCAGCGCCACCAGCCGCTTCTCGGCGTCCCACTCGTAGACCACCTCGAGCTCCGGGTGGCCGGCGCCCTTCGAGATCCACTGGTCGAAGAACCAGTCGAGCTGGCGGCCGGTCGCCTCCTCGGCGGCGAGCGCCAGGTCGCGGGTCTCGACCGAGCCGGCCCGGTGCTTGGTCAGGTAGTGCTTGATGGTGCGGAAGAACAGCTCGTCGCCCAAGAGCTGCCGCAGCATGTGCAGGACCCGGCCGCCCTTCTCGTACAGGTGGTGGTCGAAGATCTCGATCGGCTCGTCGTACACGTTGGTCGCGACGATCCGCCGGTAGCGGCTCGAGTCCTCGGCGAAGTAGGCCTCGCCCCACTCGTCGAGCTCGTAGTCGGCGGCGTCGCGTCCCTCGTGCGCCTCGCGCCAGAGATACTCGGCGTAGGTGGCGAACCCCTCGTTGAGCCAGCCCTCGCCCCAGGCCCGGCAGGTCAGGAGGTCGCCGAACCACTGGTGCGCCAGCTCGTGCGAGACCAGCGCGTCGGCGTCGAAGTCGAGCGACGCCCGCTTGTCGAACAGGATGACGTCGGTCAGCGTGGTCGCGGTCGTGTTCTCCATGCCGCCGAAGATGAAGTCGGCGACGCAGATCTGGGCGTACTTGTCGTACGGATAGGCGACCCCGAACAGCCGCGAGAACAGCCCGAGCATCTCCGGCGTCCGCCCGAGCGTCCGCCGCGCGTCCTCCTCGCGCCCCGGCGCGACGTGGTAGGTGACGTCGACCGGTCCGTCCGGCCCGATCCACTCGTCGCGCAGCTCGGAGAGCTCGCCGGCGGCCAGCGTGATGAGGTAGCAGGAGTGCGGGACGTCGAAGCGCCAGTGCACCCGCCGCTTCTCGCCGTCCACCTCGTCCCCCACCAGCCGCCCGTTCGACAGCGCGTAGAAGCGCGCCGGTACCGTCGCGATGACCTCGCTGGTCGCCTTCTCGCTCGGGCTGTCGAAGCAGGGGAACCAGAAGCGCGAGTCCTCGTCCTGCCCCTGGGTCCAGACCTGGAGCGGCTTGTCCGGATAGGCCTCGTCCGGTCCGACGAAGTAGATGCCGCGCCGCGGCTGCCCCGAGTACTGGATCTCGAGATCGAAGCTGTCCCCCTCGCGCACCTCGCCGAGCATCACCTCGAGGATCCGCCCGTCGTGCCGGTGCTCGAGGCGGCGACCCGCCAGCGAGACGCGCGCGATGTCGAGCTCGACCGCGTCGAGCCGGAGCCGGGCCGGCCCGGTCACCACCGGCGACAGCGTCAGCGTGCAGGTGCCGGCGATCCGCTTCGCGTCGAGGTCGAGCTCGATGGCGATCTGGATATGGCGCACCGCGCACACCCGGTCGGGGCTGTAGCGGGGGCGTGCCCCCGGCAGGGCGAACTCGCGCTTGGAAGACATGCGCCCGCCAAGCTAAATCGAAGGGTGAATCAGGGCAAGTCGGTCCGACCGAGGGCGTCGGATGACTCGCGGGCAATTCGCCGGCGCTCGCGCTGGGCGGCCCGCTCCAGGCGCCGCAGGCGGACCCGCGGATCCACCGCGCGGGCGAAGAACACCACGATCTCGAGGCCCAGGGTGACGGCTACCGCCAGCGCATGGCAGGCGGCGGCGATGTAGGTGGCCGGAACGAGGACCAGCACCCTCGAGCCCGGCGGCTCCACGAAGGTTCCGGGGGAGAACAGGGCCCACATCAGTCCTGCCGTGACCCAGGCGGTCAGCATCCCGAAGGCGGTGAGCGCGTTGGCCGCCGCCATGCGGTCGCGCAGGACCACGCGGCCGCGCAGCGCGACCCACCCGGCCATCACCTGCACGGCGGTGGAGACCAGGCCGAAGTGGAAGAGCTCGCTCAGCGCGTCCTCGCGGTCGGGCAGCGCCGACAAGGAGACGTTCTGCCCGACGATGTCGAGCAGCGCGTAGTAGGTCAGCGGGAAGGCGGGCACCGCGATGACCAGGACGCGCCAGTCGACGTGCAGCGCGCCGAACCGGCGGCCGACCAGGAGCAGGGCGAGCGCGGCGGCGAACAGGGCCGCCACCACCGCCAGCCGGATCCGCCGCGTGTGCGCGATCTCCGGCTCCGCCTCCTTCCGGGCGCGGTCGATGACGGCCTGGTTGCGCGCGAGGCGCTCGCGGTCGGCGGCGAGCAAGAGGCCGCGCGCCCCGGCGTCGATGGCGAGCGCCTCGACCAGGGTGCGGCCGAACGCGTGGCCGGGCGCCGGCACGCCGAGCAGGGCCGCTGCGGTCGGCGCCACGTCGGTGACGTAGGCCTCGCCGAGCGCGGCGCCGGGACGGATTCCGGCCCCGGCCATGATGAGCGGCACCTCGAGCACCTCGTCCTCGAGTCCGCCGTGGCCGCCCGGGTCGGTGTGGCCGTGATCGGCGGTGACGATGACCGTGTCCTTCGTCAGGTCGAGCCCGGCGAGCGCCGCGCCGAGCTCCCGGTCGACCTGGAGGGTGGCGGCGGCGTACTCCTCGCTCTTGGCGCCGAACGCGTGCCCGGCCTCGTCGACCGCGCCCGGCAGCAGCACCACCAGCGGGTAGTCCTCGTCCACCACCAGCTTGGCCGCCTTGGCGAAGCCGCGCGGCCAGGGGACGTAGTGGATCGCCTCGAAGTCGTCGTGGAACATCATGCCGGCGCCGAAGGCGCGGTCGGCCGCGTAGGCCGAGCGCAGTCCGGCCGACCCGGCGCGATCCATGATCGAGTCGAGCATGACGGGCCAGCCGTAGGCGTTGTTGCGCACCCCGCTCCAGGCGGGCGGCACGCCGGTCAAGATGGCCACGTGGTTCGGCCGCGAGTAGGACGGGTAGTGGGAGCGCGCGACCGCGTCCACTCCCTCCCGGCGGAGCTGGTCGAGCAGGTCGTAGCCGTACGAGCTCCGGAGTCGCAGGCCGTCGATGATGACCAGCACCACTCGGCGACTCAGCCGCGGTGGCCTCTGGGCGCTGAGGATGGGAGCCACCTGCTCGAGGGCCGGGCGGTCCTGGTTGAGCGCGGGCCGGTAGCCGTCGGATGCCCGCCACGCCGATGTCGCCATCGCGCCGCCCAGGCCGACCAGGACAATCGCGGTCAGGACCGGCGCGAACACGTTGCGCGACGGAGACATCGAGGCTCGTCCCCAAGTATGCGGGGTTCGCGGCGCTCCGTCCGCAACAACCTCGGGTGGGGCCGGGACCTACCAGACGTCGAAGCGGTGGAGCAGGACGACGGTCACCGCGGCCATGCCGGCCGACATCGGGATGGTGAAGATCCAGGCCCACACGATCCGGCTGGCCAAACCCCAGCGGATGCCGCGCATCTTGGTCGTCGACCCGACGCCGATGATCGCCCCGGTGATGGTGTGGGTGGTCGACACCGGGATCTTGAGGTTGGTGGCGACGAACAGGGTGATGGCTCCAGCCACCTCCGCGCAGAACCCGCCGACCGGGCGGAGCTTGGTGAGCCGCATGCCCATGGTCTTGACGATGCGCCAGCCGCCCATCGCGGTACCGAGCGCCATGCAGCCGTAGGAGGCCACCGCGATCCAGAGCGGGACATGGTCGAAGTCCTTGCTCATCTGTCCGGAGGCGATGAGGAGCGCCACGATGATGCCCATGGTCTTCTGGGCGTCGTTGCCGCCGTGGCCGATCGAGTAGAGCGCGGAGGAGGCCAGCTGCCCGAGCCGGAACCCCTTGTCCACCGTGCGTGGCCGCGTGTTGCGCAGCACCCAGAAGGTCAGCAGCATGATGAGGTAGCCGAGGATGAACCCGATGATCGGCGCCCCCAGGATGAACCACATGGTCAGGTAGAGCTTCGACTTGACGAGGATCCCCCAGCCCCCGTAGGTGACGCCGGCGCCCGACAGCCCGCCGATGAGCGCGTGCGAGGAGCTCGAGGGCAGTCCCCACCACCAGGTCATCAGGTTCCAGATGATGGCGCCGACCAGGCCGGACAGGACCACGTAGACGAATGCCTCGTCGCTCGGGTCGATGTTGATGATCCCCGAGATGGTCTTGGCCACGCCCTCGCCGAAGATGAGCAGGGCGACGAAGTTGAAGAAGGCGGCCCACAGGACGGCGACCCGCGGCGACAGCACCCGGGTCGACACGATGGTGGCGATGGAGTTGGCCGCGTCGTGGAAGCCGTTGACGATGTCGAACGCCAGGGCCAGACCGATGGCGAAGATGACGATGCCGCTGAGCGCCATCGGCGTGCCTCAGGCGTTGTCGAGGACCGCGCCCTCGATGATGTTGGCGACGTCCTCGGCCCGATCGGTGGCGTTCTCGAGGTGCTCGTACACCTCCTTCCACTTGATGATCAGGATCGCGTCCTTCTCCTCCTTGAACATGCGGGCCAGCGCGCGGCGGAGGATGGCGTCGGCTTCGTTCTCCAGGCGGTTGATGTCCACGCACTTCTCGAGGATGCGCTTCGGGTGCTTGAGATCGCGCAGGCCGCGGATGGCCTCCTCGACCTCCTGGGTCTGGCGCACCAGCGTGTCGGACAGGTCCACCACCTCCGGCGTCATCTCGGTCAGCTCGTAGAGCGCGATCCGCTCGGCCGCCGCCTCGATGAAGTCCATGATGTCGTCCATCCGGGTGATGAGCCGGTAGATGTCGTCGCGCTCGATCGGCGTGATGAAGGTCTTGTGCAGCGCCTCGACGCACCGGTGAGTGATGACGTCGGTCTCGTGCTCGATCTCCTTGATCCGCCGCGACTTGGCGTCGATGTTGCCGGGGCTGGTCACCATCGAGTGGAACTCCTTCGCACCGACCACCGTCAGGCGACCGTGCTCATCGAAGAAGTCGTAGAAGCTGGTCTCCTTGGGCAGGAGCCGTCCGAAAACCATGGGCGCCCTCCAATCCGGGTCAGGGTCACGTTTATCACGCGCCCATGTGACAAGTCCGTGACAGCCGCGTCGAATCGACGTCAGGCCGCCGACGCGGCCGAGCGCGACCCGCTCTTCGCCGAGCGGATCTCGCCCCAGCTGATGGAGCCGTGGCTGAAGGTGGGCCTCAGGCCCGGCGCCATGCGGCTCTTCACCATCTCCGAGGACGGGAAGCACTGCGGGAACTCGGGCCGCTCGGCGCTCGGATCGGCCAGGGTCTTCTCGAGCGCCATCGAGATGTACTGGTCGAGCGAGTTCTCCCGCGTGTTGGAGTTGAGGATGAACTCGCTCTCGGTCTCTCGCGCGTACTTCCTCAGGCCGGGGACCTTGCTCGCCATCGGGGCGTAGCACTCGACCGCCACCCCGTTCTCGCTCACGGTCCACAGGCCGGTCCCGGTGTGCATGACCAGGCTGTGGTTGCCGTCGGTGTGGCCGGGGGTCCTGACCAGCGCGAAGCCGCCGCCGACCAGGTAGTCCCCTTCCAGGACGACGAAGCGGTCGCGCGGGACCGCGCGGATGCCATCGCGCACGTACCAGCGGGCCTGGAGCGGGTGGAGCTCCTCGAGCGTGCGGAGCTCGGCGCGCTGAACCAGGAGCCTGGCGTTGGGCAGGAGGGCGGGGGTCGGCGCCGCGCGGCCCGGCTCGGGCTCGGTCGTGCCGAAGAGGCCGCGGACGTCCTGCGTGTGCAGGTGGTCGAAGGTGACGAAGTCGATCTCTTCCGGGGTGAGCCCGACCCTGGCGAGCGCGTCGGGAACCGTGCTGAGCTGGGGGAAGATCTTGCGGGCGAAGAACTCGCCGAAGCGGTCCATCTGCTTCCGGAAGTAGGGCGCCTCGACCGAGCGGGTCGGGTCGCTCGGGTTGACCAGGATGCTGACCGGCCGGCCGCCCTCGCCCTGCACCTGGACCAGCTGCATGGCGTTCCTCAGGATGACGTAGGGCGCCGGCGATCGGGCGGCGCCCGCCATGCCGTACTCGTTCGGGTAGGGGAAGGCGTTGACCGGGAAGGTGCGCACCCCCAGGGCGCGCCCGGAGTCGATGATGCGCTGGCGCAGCTTCATGCCGGCCTTGCGCACGGCGGCCAGCCGGGCGCCCGGGTTGTCCTCGCCCCAGGCGGCGTCCATCTCGGAAAGACGGGTGATCGCGGACGGCAGCTCGACGGATGGCGTGGTGGTGGCCATGGCGGGGCGGGACGATAGCAGGTTCCGTCCCTGTTAGAGTCGGTCTGAAGTGGTTCCGCCAACTTCGTGATAGCGTTTGGCTCGTGGCGGTCGACGACCTCCGATCCGGGACGTGGGTCACGTACGTCGACGGGCACGCGGCCAGCGTGCGGGTGCGCCGCTGCCGGGTCGAGGTGCTGGGCGGACCCGACACCGGGCTCACCCGCGACATCGAGGCGCCGGTGATCCGGATCGGGGCGCGGCGCGGCAACGACGTTCAGCTGTCCGACACCCAGGTCTCGGGTCTCCACTGCGAGATCCGCCTCGACGAGCGCGGCTACCGGCTGCGCGATCTCGACTCGACCAACGGCACCTTCGTCTCGGGACTGCGCATCAACGACGTCTACGTCCCGCCCGGCTCCTCGATCACGGTCGGGTCGACCCGGATGCGCTTCCAGCCGCTCGGCGAGTCGGTCGAGCTCGCGCTGTCGAGCCGCACCCGGTTCGGCGGCATCTTCGGCAAGAGCGTCGTCATGCGCGAGCTGTTCGCGCGGCTCGAGAAGCTGGCGGCCAGCGACGCCACCGTCCTCATCAGCGGCGAGACCGGGGTCGGCAAGGAGCTGGTCGCCGAGTCGCTGCACGAGTATTCGCCGCGCTCGGCGGGCCCCTTCGTGGTGCTCGACTGCGGCTCGATCCCGCAGAACCTGATCGAGAGCGAGCTGTTCGGCCACGAGCGCGGCGCCTTCACCGGGGCGGTGAGCTCGTACGCCGGCGCCTTCGAGCGGGCCCACAAGGGGACCTTGTTCCTCGACGAGATCGGCGAGCTGCCGCTCGCCATGCAGCCCAAGCTCCTGCGCGCGCTCGAGCGCAAGGAGGTGCGGCGGATCGGCGGGACGCGGACCATCCAGGTCGACATCCGCGTGGTCGCCGCGACCAACCGCGACCTCGGCGTCGAGGTCAACCGCGGCCGCTTCCGCGAGGATCTCTACTACCGGCTGGCGGTGGCGCGGGTGCACGTGCCGCCGCTGCGCGAGCGGCGCGAGGACATCGAGCTGCTCATCGAGCACTTCCTCTCCATCACGCCCAACGCCGAGGGGGCCGAGCTGACCGCCGAGACCATCGAGCTCATGAAGAAGCACGACTGGCCGGGCAACGTGCGCGAGCTGAGGAACGTCATCGAGCGGGCGCTCCTGCTCAGCGAGTCGCCGCCCATGTCGGATCCGCGCGAGTTCCGGCCGAGCGCGCCGCGCCCGGTCGAGGGGGAGGCGGCCGCCGCCGCGGCCGAGGGACCGGTGGTGCCGGTCACCGCGCTCGAGGACGAGGTCATGGCGGTGCCCATCGACACCCGCTCGCCCTTCAAGATCGCCAAGCAGGCGCTGGTCACCGAGTTCGAGCGTCGCTACATCCGGCGCCTGCTCGCCGAGCACGGCGGCAACATCTCGGCCGCCGCCCGGGTCGCCGGGATCGACCGGATGTCGATCCACAAGATGCTCCACCGGCTCGGGATCGATAACCCCGGCCGCGACGAGCGCTGACCCGCTTCGCGTTGCGCCGGAGTAACGCCTCGCCACGGGGGGCCGTTTCCGCCTGGAAACAGCGCCGTTTCCCGCCAATCCCCCTCGAATCAACTGCTGCCATTAGAGTACGATGACTTACCTTACCTATTGCCATAGAACCAGACTTGTGTATGATTATTGCACTAAACACGCGCTCGAACACGATGCCCCCGCAGCACCTGCACATCCCACCCAAGCCCAACGGATTCGTCCTCTCGCACGCGTCCATCGCCCGTCAGGCGCTCGATGCCGGCGAGGTGAGGGCGGCCCGCGCGGCTCTCCGCGTCCTGGTGCCCGATGACTTCGGCGGTCACCGCGCGCGCGCCGAAGGACTCATGGCGGTCCTGCGCGATCGCCGCGCCACCGACGAAGAGGTGGCGGTCATCGCCTCCGCGATGCTCAAGCTCCTCGGCCTCTGAGCCGATGCTACGCTCGCGGGGTGGGACCCGCCGCCGTCGTGAACCGGCAGCTCAGCCCGTGGGAAGCATTGCGCTACCGGTTGGTGGTCGCCGCCTTGTGGCTCGGCCGCTATCTCGGCGAGCGCGACCTCAGGTTCGGTGACTGAGCTCGCCGCCGCGCTCTCTTCCCGGCTGTCGCAGGAAGTAGGTGAGCGACCAGACGAACAGTGCGGTCGTCGCCAGGCTCATGGCGTAGGAGAAGATCCGGAAGAAGTCGAGATACGGCAGGTCCGCCTGGCCGAAGATCTTGTACGCGACCACGCCGACCGAGCCGCTGTAGGCGACCGCGTCCGAGACGTAGATGAGGAACACGGCCGTCGCCACCGTGCCGAGCACGGCGATCGTGCGATCGAAGAGGACGCAGCCGTACGGGACGTAGGCCAGGTAGAGACCCAGGCCGACCAGCGTCATCCATGCTCGCGGCCCGATGGCGCCGGCGTCGAAGAGGAGCGTGCCGGCGCCGACCAGAATGCTGCCGGCGATCATGATCCCGTAGGTCGTGATGAGCCCGGCGCGATTGCTCTTGAGGAGGTAGAGGAGCGACAGCACGGCCATCACGCCGAGCGCGATCGGCACTTCCGTCGTGGTGAACACCGCCGATCCGCCCTGGCCCACCTCGCGCCAGATGTCGGCCTGGAAATTGTCGCGGAAGTCGCGATAGGCGGTCAGGAACAGGTAGGTGACGACCAGCATCAGCAGGCCCGGCCAGTAGCGGCGGGTGAACCGGCGGCGCGCCGCGGCGTCCATCGGCTCCCGATGGGTTCGGTGGGTGACGTCGGCCTGGCCAGGCGCCGGTACCAGGCTGAGCGCGAAGGCGAAGAGGAGGAAGGGGAGGACAAAGATGCCGCCGCACACCGCCGGCATCCATGCCTCGCTGACCCCGGCGTCGAGCAGCGACTTGCCGATGGTCTTCACCACGCCCGATGCCACGATGTACGCGCAGCTGAGGCCCGCGCCGAGGATCTCCGAGGTCTGCCGGCCCTCGAGGAAGCTGAAGCAGATCCCCCAGACGGTGCCGAGCGGGACGCCATTGAGGAACATGGCGGCGACCTGGAGGCCGGGCGGCGAGAAGGCGAAGAGGACCAGGGCGGCCTCTGCGAAGCCGATGATGAGGACGAGCGCCAGCAGCCGCCGCTCGTGCGAGAGCTCGGAGTTGAGCTTGACGCCGACCACCTTCGACAGCGCGTAGCCGACCAGCTGGCCGATGATGAGCGCGCCCTTGAGGTCGACCTCGACCGGGCCGATCGCGATCGACTGGCCGTGATACGAGGCGGCCGCGAACGGCTTGCGGAAGGCGTACATCGCGAAGTAGGTGCTGAACGCGGCGACCACCGCGTACAGCGTGAGGACGGCGCGCGGCGCGCGTTCGAGAGTCCTCGTGAGCCGCTCCCTCATCGCTCGGCGCCTGTTCGCGCCGCGCTGTGTCGCCAGAGCGGGAGGAGCACGATCGCCGCGGCGAAGGCGCAGCTGGCCCAGAAGCGGACGGCCGCCGGCCAGCCGTGCGAGTCGGCCAGCTCGCCGGTGACCTTGTCGCCCGTGAAGGCGCCGAGGTAGCCGAACAGATTCACGAAGCCGACTGCCGCCACCGTGCGGCCGGCGCGCGCCGTGTCCATCGCGGCGGCGCCGACCAGGAGCACCTGCGGGCCGTAGATGCCGAACCCGATGAGGCCGAGGAGCGCCACAGCGAGCTCCGGATGGCTCCTCACCGTCGCGCCGTAGAGCAGCGCGAGGCCGCCGAGCGCGAGGAGAAAGCCGACCAGGACCGGCACCCGGCGCCCGGCGAACCAGCGGTCGCTGGCGAAGCCGGCGAACACGGCGCCGGCCATTCCGCCGAGCGGCAACACGGCGTACTTGAGAGCGTTCTTGCCGACCCCGCCGCCCTGCATCTCGACGATGTGGGACAGGCCCCAGTCGCTAAAGCCGTAGCGGGTGGCGTCCACCAGCGCGAGCGCCAGCGCGATGAGCCAGAGGCGCGGGTTGGCGAGGGTCAGCCAGATGGTCTCGCGCCATCCGCCGGTCCGGTCGGCGGCCGGCGCGTCGGCCGCCCTGGCCGCCCGCTGCGGCGGATCCTCGCGGAGGAGGAGGAGCGTG
>Ga0111538_10000611_pt1 | contig 48358 bp, 40 predicted proteins | sample SoiMethybrSBSTD1_FD_79669 | JGI IMG/M metagenome (GOLD analysis project Ga0111538, IMG submission 79669) | Bulk soil microbial communities from a Populus tree surrounding site in Tennessee, USA - Soil MetaG P. TD hybrid SBSTD1 (version 2)... | ecosystem: Environmental > Terrestrial > Soil >... | reverse complement strand
TGCCTGGACCGGGCAACGACTCCGAGCTGTGGATTCCCTACACGATGCTCGGTCAACTCCGTCCCGCAGAAGATTCCTTCGACTTCGCCGATCCGCGGGCGCAGTGGCTGAACGTCATGGGTCGGCGCAAGGCGGACCGCTCGCTCCGGCAAGTGGAGGAGGAGCTGCGCGCCATCGCCCGATCCGCCGATGCCGACGTGCCTGGCCGCCACACGACGGTCAACGTCACCGATGGCGCGTTGATCAATGACCCTGACATGGGCCAACGAGCGCCCGCGATTCTCACCGTCACCCTCGGCACGACAACGGTACTGCTGCTCCTCGCGTGCGTGAACGTGACGACGCTCCTCTTGTCCAGATCCGCCGCTCGGCAGCGCGAAATAGCTGTTCGTCTGTCGCTCGGTGCGGGAAGATTCAGGCTGTTGCGCCAACTGCTCACCGAGAGCTTGGTACTCAGCGGCGTCTCCGCCCTGGCGACTCTGCTCATCGTCCAATGGGCTCCAGAAGCGCTGTGGAGCTCGGTGGTTTCTTTCCAGGCACCCTTCGATCTGAAACCTGATTGGCGCGTGCTGTTGTACTGCCTGACTGTGGCCGTGACCGCCGGAATGATCGCGGGCTTGTCGCCGTCGCTCGAGTCGCTGAAGCCGCAGGTATCCGAATCGCTGAAGGGCACTGGTGGTGCGGTCACGCTGGGCCGCCGCCGGTCGCGCCTTCGTAGTGCACTCGTTGCGGTGCAGGTCGCCCTGAGCCTGTTGCTTGTCGTGCAGGTAGTGCTCTTCGTCAGAGCGCAGCAGCGATATTTTTCGTACGATCCGGGGTTCGAGACCCAACAGGTCCTGAACGTCACGTTCGCTTCTGTCGTCGCGGGCTACAAGCCACCGGTCTCGTTTTACGAGGCAATCGAGTCTCGCGTGAATGGCATACCCGGAGTCGTCCACACAAGTTTCGCGTCGCTCAAGCCGTGGTACGGACGGAATTCGACGACGGTGCGTGAAATAGACGGGACGCCGGTCGCCATCACCGGAGATTTTCGCGACGACCCGGCGCGGCGAGGCGTCACGCCTGACTTCTTCAGCACGCTCAGTATCCCGTTGATTCGCGGGCGTGTCTTCACGCGTCAGGAACTATCGGCGAAGAGCACGGTTGTCCCTGTAGTCATCTCCGAAGCAATGGCCAGACGATATTGGCCGGGACAGGATCCCCTTGGGCACCAGTACCGGCTGGGCAATCGACGGCCGAACACACCGCGTTCGCCAATCGTCAACGAAGTCATCGGTATATGCCGCGACGTGCAGAGCGTCAGGTTCATGCAGGAGGACGGGCCGTTTTATTACACGCCTCTGGACGTACAGCAGACAAGGCCGTCCTACTTCCTGGTTCGCATCTCGGGCAATACCCAAGTCGCTGCGGGAGCGATCGGTGAAATGGTTCGCGGCATCGATCCACAAATGGCTGTGACGGTGGAGACGCTTGCGTCGGTGGTCGAACATGAGGGAGCACAGATGAAGCCGGTGATGATGTTCGGCGCGGCCGGTGGATGTCTCGCACTGCTGCTCGCGCTGACCGGCGTCTATGCGGTGGTGTCGTTCTCGGCCAGTCAACGCACTCGGGAAATCGGAATCCGTCTCGCGCTCGGAGCGCAGCGTGCTGCCGTCGTTGGACTGATTATGCGTTCCAGCGCGACACCGGTGATGGGCGGAATCGCGGTGGGGCTCGTCCTGGCACTTATCGTAGCCCGGGTCATGAAGTCTGTTCTTCTGGGAGTCAATCCACGTGATCCAATCACGCTGATTGTGGTCGCACTGTTGCTCCTTTCCGCCGCTATTATGGCCGTCTGGATCCCCGCCCGGCGTGCGGCAGCACTCGATCCTCTCGTATCCCTGCGGCACGAATAACGTTTACTCGTGTCTCAGTGCGACGATCGGATCGACGCGCGACGCCTTTCTCGCCGGTCCGTAACCGGCGACAAGGGCAGCCGTCATCAGAATGGCAATTGCCCCAGTCAGCGCGCGCGCGTCGTTGGGCTCGATGGCGAAGAGGAATGAGGCAATGAACCGTGACGTGCCCATCGCGATGGGCACGCCGATCGCCAGCCCCACAACGGCAAGCAGACACACCTGGCGCATGATCATCCAGACGACGAGGCCTCGAGGCGCGCCGAGGGCCATGCGAATCCCGATCTCGCTGGTGCGGCGCGCCACCATGTAGGCCATCGTCGCGTACAACCCGACGCAGGCGATTACTAGGGCGAGAATCGCAAACGCACTACAGAGCCTGGCAAAAACGATTTCCTGATTGATCGTCTGATCGATTTCAGCTGACTGCGTTCGGATGTTCGTCACCGGTACGTGTCCGTCGACGTCGAGAACGATCTGGCGAACGGCTGCGGTGACTCCGAGCGGATTGCCAGCAGTCCGAAGCGCAAACGTCATCTGCTGAACGTAAGCGAATTGCGCGTACGACACGTAGACGACTGGTGGGATCTGGCCCTTCAGTCCTCCGTATCGAGCTGTTGCCGCCACGCCAACAACCTCGAGGTCGAGAGCGCCTCGGGCATTGACTTGGATGTGGCGCCCGATCGGGTTTCCCTCGCCCAGCCATGTCTTGGCAAACAGCTCACTCACCACCGCGACGGGCAAGGCCCCTTTCCGATCACTTTCCGCGATTCCTCTTCCTTGCAGGATCGGAATCTGCATCGTCGCGAAGAACTCGGGCCCGGCCAGCAGTATCCGCGTGTCCTTCGCCCGCAGGCCATTGACCGTTATTGGGTGTTGTCGGCCCGCCTTGATGAGCGACGCATGCGAGAGCGACACGCCGGTCACACCAGGAATGCCGCGCAGACGCCGCTGCACGTCCTCGTAGAAGGCGGCGGCTCTGGATTCCGGATATCCGACTTGCAACGCGTTCAAATCGAACAGCAAAAGAGCGTCGCGGTTGTAGCCCAGAGGAATTGCGTTGAGGTTTGAAAGCGTCCGGACAAAAAGGCCCGCCGCAACCAGCAGCAAGAGCGAGATGCCGATCTGTGTCACGACCAATACTTGCGTCAGACGGAGCCGCGGGACGCCGTGACCGGTGCGTGTCAGTGGCTCGGTCGCCGTCCGTTCGTTGAGCGACGGAGCCAACGCCGGACGCGTGGATTGCAGCGCCGGGACAAGTCCGAACAGCGCCCCACACAACACAGAGAGTCCGAGCGTGACGAACACGACATGCCAGTTCAATTCCGCGTGCAGTGTGAATCCCTCCTGACCGTTTGCGAGGAGCCGCGTCAGTACTCTCATTCCCCACACCGCGATGAGGATGCCGAGCGCGCCACCGAGAGACGCGAGGAGGACACTCTCGGTGAGGAGTTGGCGAACCAACCGCCACCGGCTGGCACCGATGCTCAGTCGCACGGCCATCTCTCTCTTGCGCGCGGCGGCGCGCGCGAGCAGCAGGTTCGCCGCGTTCGCGCAGGCAATCGCCAGTATCAAGCCGACGATCGCGATCAGCACGTAGAGTGGCTTCGCATATTTGCGCTTGAGGGTGTCGAGTCCACCGGCGCCGTTCTCGAGTCGCAGCCCGGGCAGATTGGCACGTTCGCGATCGTTGGTGGCAGTCGAGGCGACCCAGTCCGCAAATGGTCCGGCGAGTGTCGCCTGCGCTTGATCAATCCGCACACCCGGACGCAGCCGCCCCATCATCTGGAGCCAGTAATAGTTCGCGTCCGAATTCATCTGGGCCGCTTCCTTGTCCAGCAACAAGTTGGTGTGGAGCGGAAGGTAGACGTCCGGTGCCGCGCCTGGATCGACGCCGAAGAATCCCGAGCCAATCACGCCGGCGACGGTAAACGGCACGTTGTTAATCAGAATCGCCTGACCGGCCGCCTCGGTCGGACTTCCGAAGCGACGGCGGCAATAACCCATGCTGATCACCGCCACGGGTTCTGCACCAACACGATCGTCGTCAGTTGCGATCAAACGGCCTGCCGCGGGCACGCTCCCGAGGCCGCGAAAGAAGTCACCGGACACATATTCAGCCGTCGCGAGCAGCGATTCGCCGTTCACCATGACGGTCACATTTCCTGCCGGCTTGTACGCAAAGATGCTCGAGAACACGGCTGGCGATGCCTGCACAAGTCGCTCGAACGCCGGCATCGGGAAAATGCTCGCGGTCACACCGCCGCCCTCCTTGTAGGTGGCGCCGTCGACGGAGTGCAGGACGAACTCGGATCCTTTCATGGAGTCGTTGTAGGTAACCGGCTTGCTGCGCCACTTGATCACGACCAATGACCCTGGATCGGCAACAGGCAAAGCGCGCAAGAGGATCGAGTCGATAAAGCTGTAAATTGCCGAGTTCGCGCCGATGCCGAGGGCCAGCGACAGCGAGGCCAGTGCGGTGAACGTACGATTCCGCGCCATAGTGCGGAAACCGTACTTAACGTCCTGCGCCAGCTGCTCGACGAGCGTCCACGTCCAAAGCGTGCGAGTCTCCTCGACGACTCTCGTCACGTTTCCAAGTTCGCGGTTCGCTTCCCAGCGGGCCTCATCAGCCGACACGCCGTTCGCGTGTCGCGCCTCTGCTTCCTCTGCAAGATGGAACTGCAGTTCCTCGCGGAGTTGCGCTTCCTTGCGGTCGCCACGCATCCACCACGTCAACTTCCTGAGGATCGACATCATCGGCCTTCCTCACCGAGCGGCTTCAGCAGCAGGCCCATCGCGCGAGCGAACGTGTTCCATTTCGAATGCTCGCTTGTTAACTGTCGCCGTCCGACGGGCGTCATACGGTAGTAGCGGGCACGCTTGCCCTTCTCAGACAGCGCCCACGATCCAGCAATCCAGCCTTTCGCCTCGAGTCGATACAGCGCTGGATAGAGTGAGCCGGTTTCGACCTGCAGCAGATCTTCGGAGGTGCGCTGAATGTGCCTGGCAATCGCATGGCCGTGGCTCGGCCCGGGCAGCAATGTGCGGAGAATCAGGAGATCGAGTGTTCCCCGCAGCAATTCGACGCGGGCATCGTCCTTACGGGGCATAGTGTAGAAACACTACACAGTATTCTGTAGAAAGTCTACATGTCCCTCGCTGAGGTGCGAGTGAGGATCCGGACCGTGTGCCGTCACCAGAACCAGCTCTCCGTAGGCACCGACTTGCTCATCTGAAGATTACGCACCGCCACTTCAAGCGCCTGCACATCGATCTGCATCAGGCCGGCGCGCTCGGTCCGTGTCAGCGTATAACGAGCAAGCGTCGTCTCCCGATTGGCCTTGAACATTTGTCGAAAGGTCGGGTCGATGATCAACTTTCCCAAGATTTGTTCAACAACTGGGTTCATCGGCATCTCCCTGGTTGGATAACGTGGCAGTCTCTGCCGCATTGACGTTGACCTGTTCATCGCTCTTCGACAATCGCCTCGCCAGTCGCAACAACCGGAGAGCATCTTCAGCCTTAAGGTCCGGGCACCGGTCCTGCAGCCACAGGCGAAGTCGATCCAATTCGACGCCCGGCACATGGTTCTCGGCCATGCGCATCGCTGTCAGGTAGGTGCGTTCTGGAAAGTAAACGCTCCTCGCAAGTCGGATCAGCATCTGGCGCGTATCTCGGTGAATCACATGCTCGGCGACCGCTCGCGACAAGGTGTACCGCATGTTCACGAGCGCATCGGACAGTGGCGATCCACTCTCCGGATCGTAAGCCACCGCAAGTTCGTCCTCCGCCACGAGTCGTCCCTCACGGAACCACCGGAAGATAGTGCCGACGCCGATCATCCCGAAGCGGGACATTTCCACCGCACGCAACGCGCCCATGCTCGCGGCTCCCAGTACAGTCGTCCCGGCCTCGATGGCGGTGAAGATTTCCAGCGGAGAAACTGCAAGGTTTTGCAGAAACTGACCATCGATGATCCCAACAATCGCAGGGGGATCCTTCAACACTGCGGACAGATCACCCCGCCGGATCGGAGGAAGATAGGTGGCGTGGGGCAGAACGGCTCGCGCCCTTGAAACGGGCAGGCTCGGTCCAACAAAAACCACCGTGCCGTTCATACGAGATACCGTCTTGCTCGCGGACCAAGGACGATCAGATCAGGATCGAAATGCCGGGCGGACCAATGCTCGAGCCCGGGAACGATGACTTTTACCACAGGGAAGCCGACTTCTGATCTCGTCAGATCGACGGCGATGACCTGCTTCAAACCGACCGATTCGAGGCGGTGCGACATGAAACGAATGTCGTTCAGGATGTCATGAGCTCGGTACGCAGGAATCGCGGCGAAGGACGTCAGTGGGCCTTCGCCAAACCATAGGCTCTGCGAGGGTCTGTCCGCCGCGCCGTCCCGCTCCCCCACCCTGGCGATGTCTTCCCTGACGCCTTGAAAGATCGTCAAACGGCTCTGAGCCAGTTCGGTAAGAGCCCTCGTCACCGCCACGCGCGCGTCTGGATGAGTGCCAAGCCCATTGTGGAAGTGCGGTCGACCAGTCGTCGTTTCCCAACCGGCAGCCACAAACGTCGGGACTCGCAGATCGGTCGTGATGTCGCGTATGACGAGACGCACGCCAGCCGCGGCAAATCGCTGCGCCAGCCGCCCCGCCGTGGCGGGCAGCGTTTCAATATCGATAATCGGAAACAGGCCGCTCTGTGGGGCTGCCTCCCGTATGTGTGACGGCGGACAGCTAGACCCTGCTCTGATCACCAACGCCATGGCACGGATACGTGGAACCAGCATTCCCCGGACGATCGCCAGCGTCCACGCGTCTCTCTCAATCACCTCGGCGAGGCCATGACAGACGGCTTCTTCGATCGTGTTTCCCGAGGCCAGGCCATTGGTGCTGCCGCGAAATATCTGCCGACTTCGATCGCCACATCGCGGCTTGAGCACCGCGCAAGCTGGAACCCACACCTGCTCTTCTGATCCCAGCTCTGTCCCGACGAGCCATTCGAGCCGCATTGTCTGTCCATAACCCGCCCGGGGATCGAGAAACAGTTGCCGGGGGTTAATGGCACGGGCCCTCCGACGAAGCGTTCGAAAACTCTCGTAGGTGGCCTTGTGAGGCGGGCGTTCACAGCAGTAGTGCTCGATCGCCTCCATCATGGCTCCGGCCTTCGCATGCATACGCGTCGGCCCTTTGCCGTTTTGAACCGAGATCGACGAATCGTCCGGGATGGGTCGAACCGCCGCCCAAACGGGAATCCCCACGTAGTCCAGACCGGTGACATCCGCGATGCGGGTTACACCAATCACATCCATGACCGAACGAGCGCGGCAGCAGGTCTCGCGTGGTGGAACCACACGATGATTCCCGCTGCCGCCATGTTTCACTGCGCTCGTCAGCCGTAGCGGATGCACCGGCGGTGATGGAAGCCGGTTCAGATCCGTGACTGCCCTCTTGTCGGATCATCTCTTATGCTCAGCCCCGCTGGCCGACAAACTTTTACCTATCCATCCGATTCGGACCCAGAAGCTGTAAGTACGCGACGATGTCGTCAACGTCGTCGTCGGTCAGCGTGATGCGACCACCCAGAGATGCCGAGCCGACCGGGTCCTGCTCTTCCGTGAAGTTGAAGAACCGCTTGTAGTGAGCGACGGCGTCGCGAAGCGTCCTGGCGCCGTTGTCGTGAAAGTACGGCGCGGTGTCCTTGACGCCCCACAAGGTCGGGATCTTGAAGTTCTGCGCCAACACCGCGCGCGGCAGGATGAATGGCGGGGGCAACGGAGGATGGCTGGGGTCCAGGATCAGCGTCGGGTGTAAGAGGATTCCGAGATCGGGCGACTCGATCGTCACCGCCGGGTTCACACCGTCGTTGACGATCCACCTTCGTATGGGATTGTTGGGCGTATTGACGATGTTCACACCGATGTTGAAGAAGCGAACCCCCGGACGTGGAACGCCGCCGGTGAAGGTCGAATGCGCCTGGTTGATCCTGTTCAGCATTGGACCGCTGTGACAGAGAGCGCAGATGCCCCTTTTGGAAGGTGGGTCGAAGGGGGCGTCGACAAGGAACGTCCGTCCTCGCTTCTCTGCCGGCGTGACTCCGGGAGGCAACTCGGGCGGCGGTCCGCCCGCCGCGAACCTTCTGAGCTCGTCCGAGGAAAAGAAGATGGGATCGGTTCGCTGAAATGCGGCGATCGCGTCGAGTTGTCCGGGGGTCGGTTCGAAGGTGTTCACGGCGTGATCGTGGATGGCGTCAAGCGCCTGCTGCTGAAGCGAGGGCTCGCGCCCGTCATACATGAGAATCGGGTCGAGCGCCGGCGTGTTCCGCGTCGTTGGGATCCCGCGAAATACAGTGACGTGCGTGGCGCCCGGGTCATCGGCCATCGTGACCCACGGCGGCAGCTTAAGGGTTATGGCGATGGTTGCGTTCGCTTGCACCCGGGTCGTCCCGACCCCGTCGTCGTCGAGCGCGTCGCCGACCAGGAGCGACTCCGGATCGCCCTTGTCGATGATCTGCTGAACGTCCGCCAGACCGATCGTACCTGTGTGCTTACTGTGGCAGGTCTGGCACGTCCGTCCATTGCCACCGAAGGTTTCCTTCTCAAAGAGTTTCTTGCCATTCAACGCCGCTAGCTCAGCCTGACCGAACGCCTTTGAGAGGATTACGTTGCTCCCGGCGCCACTCGCGGCAGCGATCACGGCGCCCACCCCGATCAATCGAAGTACGGTTCGAGTCATGGTGTCTCCTTCGTCCGATGGGAATCGACGAGCTCAGCAGTTGGTCGTCAGCAAGCTCGCCAAGCCCACGAACATTGAGGCACTTTGTTGTGAGGCACCAGATCTCTACGGTGTTTTACCTCCGATTTCGCGCGGTGCAGTGTCGCGTCGCACCGGTGTACACTGCGTTCATTCGTACGGACGTCCCCGATGCCCTCCGAACTTGGCACACGTGCCCAGGCACGAAGCGACCTGACGGATACCGAGGTTCGCGCGCAACTCGGGAAGATCCTCGCCAGCGAAGTTTTTTCTCGATCCCCGCAACTGCGGCGATTTCTTTCCTTCGTCGTTGAACAACGTCTGTCCGCGCAGGGACACACGCTCAAGGAATCGGTCCTCGCCCACGAACTGTACGGAAAGGCAACGGACTTCGATGGCGGGACCGACCCGGTCGTTCGTGTCGACGCCCGGCGCCTCCGCGACAAACTGCGCGAGTACTACGAGGACAGATCCGACCCTGTCGTCATTTCGCTGCCCAAGGGCAGCTACGTACCGGTTTTCTCGGGGAATTCTCAGTCAGAAGCCGTAGCCGTTTCGCCGGATACCGCCGCAAGGCTGTCCGAGAGATGGTCGTCAAATGTGCGACAGATCCTCGTGTACGTCGGCGCGGTCGCGCTGATCGTCATCGCGTTGACGATTGTGATCGCGTGGCGCGGCCTTCGACATACCGCCGACACTGCACCCCGGTTGCTGCCGCTGTCCTCGTACCCCGGCGAGGAGGGGCCACCGGCGTTATCGCCGGATGGCAGCCTGGTTGCGTTCGCCTGGTCGGGGAGCGATCGTGATGGCCCGCCCGACATCTACATCAAGGATGTCGGAAGCGAAGCGCTTCGTCGTTTGACAGAGACCCCGAGTTGGGAAACCAGTCCGGCCTGGTCACGGGACGGGCACAGCATCGCGTTTGTGCGCGGCGGCCAGGGGGTATTCACCATCTCGCAACTCGGCGGCGCCGAACAGCGCGTATCGGCTTCCGGGAATTACGTCTCGTGGGCGAGTGACTCGAAGTCGGTTCTCATCCGTGACAGAGAAGGAACGGTTGGTCCCTTCAGCATCTACCAGGTCTTTCTCGACACGTTGGAGCGTCGCCGCCTGACACAGGCGCCGTTCGGCGACGGCGACTGGAGGTTCGAAGTTTCGCCTGACGGCACGACGCTGGCGTTTATCCGGTATGGCCGTACGGGGATTGCAGACCTGTATATCGTGCCGATGAAAGGAGGCGAACCACGACGGTTGTCGGACTGGAACGCCACCCTCATCGGCTTATCGTGGATGCCCGATGGTCGCGAGATTGTCTATTCCGTCGACGGACCGCCGGTCAGTCGCCTGTGGCGCATTCCCGCGAACGGCACTCAGCCGGGTCGAGGAGTGCCCGTTGGAGATATCCCCGCAGCCGCGGCCAATCCGTCGATTTCGAGACCGAGATCCGGGGAACCAACACGCCTCGCGTTTCAGGCCATTACCCGCGACGTCAACATTCAGCTGATGGACCTCGACGCGCCTTTGGTGAATGACAGCATTTCGTCGAAGCCCTTTGCCAACTCGACTCGCATCGAGAGTTCAGCGCGAGTCTCACCGGACGGCGGCCGGATTGCCTTCGTGTCAGATCGTTCAGGGGTTCCGGAAATCTGGGTGGCTCGACGCGACGGGACCGGGCTTCAGCAGATCACGTCGCTGGGAGCGGCTGCTCAACTTGGCGTCACGGGATGGTCACCCGACGGCGCACACATCGGCTTCGACGCGGCGATCGCCGGCAACAGCGACGTCTACCTGGTCGGGTCGGACGGCGGGAACCTGCGTCGGCTGACCTCAGACCCCGCCAGGGAGGGACTTCCATCGTGGTCAGGCGATGGACGCTGGATCTATTTTGTGTCGGCAGTTGCAGGCGTGAATCCGGACGTCTGGCGGATGACTCCCGATGGAAAACAAGCCACCCGAATCACCCGCAACGGAGGATTCCAGCCGGCAGAATCGCCAGATGGTCAGTCTCTCTATTACCTCGATCAGTATCCGGGGCAGAACGGTACTGCGCGGCTGATGCGGGCTGCTCTCGAGGGCGGACAGGAGAGGATGGTGCTCGAGGGCGTTCGGCCGTTCCTGTGGTCCGTGACGGAGAAGGGCATTGTCTTTGTCACTCGCGAGTCTGACTTCGATGCGATTGATATGTATCGATTCAGCGATCGGCAGGTCGCCCGCGTGGGCCGGCTGGGATTCCGCGTACCGGGGATCTACACCCATATGTCGGTGTCGCGCGATGGGCGCTGGGCACTGGCCACCGAGATGGTGCGGCACGATTCCGATCTCATGCTGCTCGACAATTTCCGGTGAGTCGTAAGGTCAATCCGCCGAGACCCTGCCTACACCATTTCATTACCGCCGCGCGAATGGCTCGGCGATCGATTCGACGTCGGTGATTTTCCAGAGCGCATCTCCCAGGTTCGTGAGGAGCGCGACAACCACGCGCGTCTCGGGATAGACGATCATTTGGCAGGTTCCTCCCACGGAGCCGCCGGAATGCTGATAGATCCGCTGACCGCTCTGGGATTTCTGGATCCCCCATCCGATTCCGTAGTTGGTCTCTTGGCCCGCGGTCGTCTTCTGCGATGAAAAGAGCAGCTTCAATGAATCCGCGTTCAGAACGCCCGGATGAAGAAGCGCTGAGCCGAACCGGACGACATCCTCCGGCGTCGACAAGAAACCGCCGCCCGCCCATTTGTAGCTGTTGTCGACGTACGGTGCATTCTCCAGACTTCCGCCGGGCGTGCGCGCATAGAAGCGCGATCGCTCGTCGACGATTCGGCGATTCTCGTCAGCAGTGGTATGCACTAAACCGAGCGCGTCAAACACGTGGCGCTGCATGTAATCAACGAACGTCTCGCCTGACGCCGACTCGATGACGGCGCTCAGCAGGTTGAAGCCGTAGGTCGAATAACTGTATTTGGTGCCGGGAGGGGCGACGAGCGGATCCGCCTGGAATATCTTGAGCCCATCCACGATCGAGTCGTAGTGCTTCGCAATCAGGAACTCGTCATCCTTGTAGTGCCGGATGCCTGCGAGATGTCCGGCCAATAAACGCGGCGTAATCTTCGCGCCCTTGTCGGGAAACGACGGAACGTACTTCTGCACCGGCGCATCGAGATCGATCTTGCGTTGTTCGACAAGCTGCATCAGCGCAACCGCGGTGAGAGGTTTAGAAATACTCCCGATGCGGAACTTCGTCGCCGGCCACGCCGGAACGCGCTGTTCCAGATCCGCGTAGCCAAAGCCCTCCGCGAAAACGACGCGGCCGTCAACCGCCACCGCAATCGCCAGGCCGGGGATACCACGCGCCAGCAGTGCGTTGCCGATCTTGTGCGCGTGCGCCCGTGCATCCGTATACTGCGTGGTGACGAGAGCCGCGGGCGCCGTCACCTGCGTGAACGTGGCGGAACCACTGACGAGCGTCAGGCAGCCGGCGAGTACACACCAGACGAGGCGATGAGTCGGTACGAGAGTCTTCATGGCCGTGCTCGTTTAACTCCAGACAGTTGCTGTTTCTCAATAACCAACGACCGTGTTTCATCGTACCGCCTTACCCAGCACAACGGCCTGAATTTCGGCTGGCAGTTGCGCAATCGCACTGAGGGCCAACCGGTCGGCGGCAGGGTTATCGCCTTCGAACGACAGCAGCGATGCCTCCCAAATCTGCGCGCCTCGGTCACGCCATTCGATGTGCTGCGCTTGCGTCGACGCAGCCACGGTCCCCTCGAGTGGCGCAGCCCTGATCGCGTCAAGTCGCGCTTTCAACGACCGGCCGACAAATCCCCTCGACTGCCCGTTCTGGATGCGGAGGTGGAGTTGCGCGCTCGCCAACTCGACCCAGGGGTCGACGTCTCGATTGCGTGGCGCGACCTGAAATCGACGATCGGCGCCGTCGAGCGGTCCCACAAAATACAGCCATAAGCCAGCCGGATGAGAGAGATACGGATTGCTGCGATCCGGGTTCGTCATCAGGGCCCGCATACGCGCGTCCACGCGTTCCGATCGAAATGAGTTCATATCCGCATGGCCAATTAACGCGACCACAGCTTCCCCGGCGTTGAAGTCCCCGCGCCACAGCGTTGTCTGAGGAAAGACATCCAGGAATGATGCGGCAATGCTGTCGAACTCCGCCTCCGAAATCTGATACAGCGGGATCCACTGGCAGTACAGGCCTCCTGGCGCCAGCGCGCGCCGCACGCTGGCGAAGCTGTCTCGCGTGTAGAGGGAGGACTCGCCGCGCCGCCACGGGACGACGAGATCGCCGACGATGACGTCCCAGCGGTCGCGCGTGACGGCGAGGAAGCTGCGGGCGTCTTCGGCGCGCAGCTTGACGCGGGGATCGGTCAGCACGTTCAGATTTGCGTCGCCAAACCAGTCGCGTGCGGCTTCGACGACCTCCGGCACCAGCTCCAGGGCGACGGCCTTGCGGATCGGATGGAACGTGATCGCGCTGAAAGAAATGCCCGTGCCGAGACCGAGGAAGGCGACGCGTTGCGGATCGGGATGCAGCAGCAGTGGAATGTGCCCCTGCAGGCGTTCGTCGCCGGCGGCATGGCTGCCACCGAGCACATAGTAGTTGTTCAACTTGATCCGCCGATAACCGTTGTGCTCGATGATCGCCACACTGCCAAACGCCCCTTCGCGCAAATGAAGCAGCCGGTCGCGCCCTGTCAGCTTGATGCGTGGCAGCGAACCCGGAGCCGTGACGAGGACCGCGATGATCGACAGCACGACCGCCGCAAGGACGCAACGATGGATGGTTTTCGCGGCGCCTCTTCCAGCGACCACCGCACTCACAAGCGAAAACCCACCCAGCATGGTCACGCTGTTCCAAAGTCCGGCAAACGGGGCGAACGCGAAGAGCGCCACGAACGGACCGACAATCGCACCCGCGGTGTTCGCGGCGAGAATGCCACCGACGGCCAGCCCGTGTTCACGTTCGACTTCACTCCGTTCCTGGATCAGAGCGGGCAGCACGACTCCGAGACATACGCTCGCCGGTAGCAGTGCAGCGGCGGCAAGCAGCGCGAGCTGAGCCTCGTGCGTAAAGATGCCTCGACCAGTCAGGTAGTCGAGTCCCGTCGCACGCACGAACAGCGCGGGAAATAACACCATCCACGCACCCGCACCGGCCCATCCCATGGTCGCGAGCGCGCGTGGCCCGACATGTCGCCGCAGCCCCCAGCGCGCAAGACCGGCGCCGGCCGCAAGCCCCGCAAGAAACACGGCAACGACCGTGGCGAAGGAGTAGACGGAATTCTCATGCACCAGCGCGAAGGCGCGCGACGCGAGCGCCTCGAACGCCAGCGCGATTGCGCCAGACGCAGCGGCAAACACGAGCGTGCCACGATGCGACGGGTATCGCGGCACACTCCGCGCCGATCGTACGCTCGCCGCGCTGGTAACGACATAGTCGGTTGAACGATCGAGCAGCAGAGCACCCACCGCGACACAGACGTTGATCGCGATCGCGGCGCCGAGCGCTCCGGTGACTCCAAGTACAGGAAGCAACAGCGCGGGTACCGCAAGCGCACCAGCACACGCGCCAAAAGTGTTCACGGCGTAAAGGCCGCCAACGCGGATGCCCAGAGAGTCTGCTCGCGCCGTTATGAATTGCGCGAGCACCGGCAGCGTTCCGCCGATGGCGGTTGCCGGTACCAGTACGGAAATGATCGCGATGCCGATTTTGATCGCGAGCTCGGTCGCCGCCGTGTCGCCCGTCGTGTCAGAGAGCAACGCCAGCGCGGAGTGTGAGACGCGAAGGAGCGGGTCGACCGTGAGCGCCGACACTCCGGTGATGATCTCGAGGACGGCGAATGCGCGGAGTGGGCGAACGAGACGCGTCGCGATGCGGCCCAAGAGATAGCTGCCGAGACCGAATCCGACGAAGAACGCTGCCAGCGCGGCCGCGGTTGCCGGCGCGTCGGCGCCAAGGAGTACGGCGAACCGGCGCATCCACAGCACTTCGTAGGTGAGCGCGGCAGCGCCCGAGAGGAAGAACAGCCAATAGAGTGCAACCGGCGCGCGACGTTCGACACGCGCGGTACGCTTACTGTTCGCCGGCCGCCCCAGAGGACGCCTTTTCGCTGAGGAGTCGATCGAGCAGTTCACGCAGCTGTGCGCCGTCGGTCGTGCCGGTGATCCGCGCCGCAATACGCCCCTGGCCGTCCACGATCACCGTCGACGGTAGCCCGGGGCCGACGCCGAGCGCCTTCAAATGCTCTTCCGATGCTTCAAGCCAGATAGGAAAGTCGATCTGCAACCCGTGGATGAATTCCCGCACCTTCGCCTTGGCTGAACGGGGCTCGTTGGCCGCGCCCACGAACTCCACCCCGCGATCGCGGTACACGGCGTAGGTTTTCACGAACTCAGGCATTTCCACTCTGCAGGGCACGCACCACGTCGCCCAGAAGTTCACAACGACGATCTTCCCTTTGTATTGCAGCAAGTGCCGACGGGCGCCGGGAAGGTCGCTGAACACCAGCTTTGGTGCCGCCGTCCGCTGTTCCTTCGGCACCAGCACCGCGTCCGCTGCGCCGATCGCCGGCGATGGTGTCGCCGTCGCGAGCGCGATCACGATCAATGACGCCGAACGAATCAGTGGCATAGCGGAATGACGAACTGAAAAGGCCGGGGCGCTCGTCGCGCCCTGGCCTGTTTGTAATGTGTGATTAGAACCGACGGGAATAGCCGGCCAGAACAAGATAGTCGGCAAAGGCGGCGTCGCCATGCGCGCCTCTCGCCTTGTCCGGAACACTCTGGAATCGGTTCCGGTAAATCGCGACCGGGATCGCCAGCGTGACGGCGTTTTTCCCTTTGACGATCATGTTGATCGCCGGTTCGACCGAAACCGCGATGCCCGGACGCCGGAAACCGGTGTCGCCGCCAATGATGTCCCGCACGGGCACACCCTCGACACGCAGACCAAAACTGGCCGTCATGGCGACGCTCCTCGGAATCGGGAAGGCGACGCCGCCGCGTGCGAGATATTGGTCGGCGATCGACATCACTTCTTCTCCCGGGGCAGTGCGATAGGTCTGCACATTGCTCTTCTCGCCTGGAGTCGAGAGATACGCGCCGCCGCCGTAGACCGACATCTTTCCGCCCGCCAATGCCGAGAACGTGCTGAAGTCCACGAGGATGCCGAATCCACCGTCACCCGGTTGAATCGACTGATCGACGGTCCGGATCTGGTTCGTGACCGCGCCTCCAGACACGACGCGGAATGTGTCGGTGGCATTGTTCTGCCCGGTCGGGATCTTCACCCCAACACCGAGCTGGAGATTCCCGCCGGGATGCGTGTCGGGATCGAACATCCAACGTCGCGACGTAAAGAAGATGTCCCCGACACCGCGCGCTGCGGTCTGGTATCGTTCGAGGTCGCCGCTCGGCAGCCGAACGGTTTGCGACCGCGTCGCCATGAAAAACGGCATACCAAGGTTCAACTCGACTCGCTTGGTCGCTTGGTACCGGATCGTCAAATCCGCAAGATTGACGTGGTTGATGACCTGATTGCCGAGCTCGTCGCGAATCTCCTGGTACTCGTCGCCAACGAAATGCCGGTCCGATTCCTGGTACCGCCAGCCGAGCGAAAACGCCCATTCGCCTGCTGCCGGATACCCCGTGCCCTGCACGCCAAACCCGGGCGTGCCCATTCGTGCGGCCACTCAACCCTGGGCAAACGCGTGTTTGGGCGCGCCGAACACGATCGCCATGGCGAACGCGGCGACCGCCCAGGCGCGAAACACCGACCTCATGGATCCCTCCGTATAAGTGACATGGGAAACTACAGGCGGTGGGTGGACCGGTCAATAGTCTGAAAGCAGTAACGGCCGCCGTCTATTTCGCCAGCTCTTTGATCAGGCGATATTGAAACTCGAGTCCCTCGAAGTACTGCTTCACACCGACACGCTCATCACGTCCGTGGGCGCGGACGTCATCGATATCGCCGAATGTGCCGTCGACACCAAACGTCGGAACACCGGCATTGCGGAAGTACAAGCCGTCGGTCGCGCCGGTGCTCATCACCGGCACGACCACCACGCCCGGGAACATGTCTTTGGTCAGCGATTCGACTGCCCCCATGACGTCCTCGCGGAGGATCGCCGGCTGGCTCGGGTGCGCATCGCGAACCAGTGAAACGGAGATCTTTGGATCGGCGAGCGTGTCGACAATTGTCTGTTTGACCGCTTCAACGCTGACGCCCGGCAGGATTCGGCAGTTGACGTTGGCGCTTGCAAGTTGCGGCAACGCATTGTTGGCGTGGCCGCCAGCAAGCCGCGTCGCCACGCACGTCGTCCGCATCATCGAGTTCCAGTACGGCAGCCTGGCCGACAGCCGCGCCGCCGCCGCGGCGTCAGGCGTTGCGCCCGCGACCGCACGCATGTCAGCAGCGATCGCGGGATCGGTTTCAGCATCGGCCGACCGGCGGAAATACGCGCGCGTGATCTCATTGAGCTGTACCGGAAATTCGAGCGCAGCAAGACGCGACAGTCCCTGCGTCAGGTGGTAGATGGCGTTGTCCTTGATCGGCAGCGAGCTGTGTCCGCCCGAATTGGTCACCTCGAGGCGAAAATCCTGATACACCTTCTCGGCCGCCTGGACTTCGTTGGTGAGGTATTTCCCCTTCCGCATGTTGCCACCGCCGCCCTCGTTGATTGCAAACTCCGCGTCAACGAGATCACGATGCTCCGTCACCAGCCAGGACGCGCCGTTGAAGTCGCCCCCCTCTTCGTCTGCGGTCAGCGCGAGGATCAGGTCCCGCTCCGGCCTGAATCCCTCCTCCTTCAGACGAATCAGGTTGGCGACCAATTGCGAGGCCATCGCCTTGTCGTCGCTCGTGCCGCGGCCGTAAAACCATCCACCCTCTTCGCGGAAGACAAACGGATCGAAGGACCAGTCCTCTCGTTTCGCGTCGACGACGTCGAGATGTGCGAGCAACAGCACGGGCCGCTTTGCACCGGTGCCGCGATAGCGCGCGACGAGATTGAACTTGTTTGGCGCCGGACCGAGCAGGCGAATGTCGGCGTCGGCAAATCCAGCGGCCTTCAACCGCCCGGCCATGGCTTCAGCCGCCTTGGTGACGTTACCGGCAGGCGTGTCGGTGGTGTTGATCTCGACGAGCTGTTTATAGACCTCACGCGCGCGTTGTTCATGCGGCGACGTTTGCGCGAGTGCTCCAACCACGGTGAGGGCACTGCAGACAAGGGCGGCGGCAAAGATTCGCATGGGGAAACTATAACGTGCGTTGACGCAGCGTTTCGTACACCGCGATCCCGACGCTCGTCGACAGGTTCAGAGAACGAACCGCCGTCGACAGCATTGGGATCGCGAAAAACCGGTCGCGATAGCGGAGATGGAGTTCTTCCGGCAGGCCGCCCGTTTCACGACCAAAGACCAGAACAATCCCGTCGGACACGCCGAGCGGCGCCTCCCACAGCAAGCGTTTCGCCTTCGTCGAGAGGAAGAAGGGGTCGCCGAGCGTCGGCAGGACGGCTTCGAACGCTGGCCAATCCGCCCAAACGCGGAGGTCGACGTGCTCCCAATAATCGAGCCCCGCACGGCGCACCTGGCGCTCCTCGAGCGAGAACCCAAGCGGCTGGATCAAATGGAGTGTCGCGCCGGCCGCAAGGCATGTCCGGCCGGCATTACCGGTATTCCAGTGAATCTCCGGGTTGACCAGCACCACGTGCAGCGGCGGCGTTGCGGTCAACGTTTCTGCAGCGCGTCGCGCAGCTTGTCGCCCAACGATCCCAGTGCGCTCTTCGAATCGGCATCCGCTGCCGGGTTCTTCGGCTCGGCGGGCGCGATTCGAGGTGAGTCTTCATCGACGAGCGCAACACCGATACGCTTTTGCGCAACATCAATGCTCACGATCTCGAAGGCACCCGACATCCCTGGTGATACCGTCCTGGCCCAGCCTCGCGGGCTCCCGGTTGGCGCAAATGTCGATGCATGCGCCAGCCCCTCGATACCCGGCTCGAGTTCGACGAACGCCCCGAACTCGGCGACCCGAGTCACGCGGCCAGTTCGTAGCTGCCCGACTTCAAAGCGCGATGCGGCGGTGCTCCATGGATCGTCGAGCAATTGTTTCAACCCGAGTGACATCTTCCCTGTCGCACCGTCGACTCGCAGAACTTTGACGGTGATCTCGTCGCCGACGGCGACCGACGCGTGTGCGCTTGGCAGACGCGACCAGCTCATATCCGATACGTGCAAGAGCCCCTGGATGCCGGCTCCGAGATCGACGAACGCACCGTAGTCGACGACCGAGGCCACGCGTCCTTTCACCACCGCCCCCGGAACGATCGATTCACGAATGGCGTCGGCCGCCACGCGCTGCTCTTCTTCGAGCTGTTTGCGTCGCGACAGGACGAGTGTCTGACCGCCGTCCCTGTACTCGATGATTCGGAACGAATACGTCTTTCCCTCGTGCACCGCGGGATCGACCGTGCGAACGATGTCGATCTGCGACAACGGACAGAACGCTCGCTCGCGGGCGATGCGGACTTCGTATCCGCCCTTCACCGCCTTTTCGACCTTCCCCTCAACCGCGATCCCCGCCCGGTACGCTTCGTCGAGCTCGCGCTGTGTCGCCGCATTTCGGACGCCCTTGCGCGAAAGCACGATGCCGCCGCTCGTCGATATAATCTTGGCGTGAAGGCGATCGCCAATCGCCACATCGAATGCACCATCGGCATCCTTCAACTCGGCGAGATCGATCTGTGCTTCACTCTTGCCGCCGATGCTGACAAACGCGACTTCCTCACCGAACGCCACGACGATGCCTTCGACCGTCTGGCCGCGTTCGAACCGTCGGGCCTTTTCGGACGCTTCGAACATCGCGGCAAAATCTTCTTCATCGCTCATCGGTCGATCCTACTGGAAATCTGAAATTGCTGATTTGAGATTGCGATGAACGCCAGGCTGCGTCGCTGCGCCGTCGTTGCGCTCGTGTCGCTCGTGTTATCGGGCTGCGGCTCAGCTGATTCGCCCGCTCCGACCATCAAGAACGCGGCTCAGCAAGCATCCCCGTCAACGGCCGCTCAGGCGAGCCGCCCCGAGTCGCCGACTCCTGGCCACGACCTGTCGGCGGACGAAGCGCTGGGCGGTCACACCCTGCAACGCCATGTCGGCAAGAGTGACGCGGAATTGGTCGAACGACTCCGCCGTGAAACACAGATCTCGAGCGCATCAACATACACGGATCGCGCGACGGCTGAAACCGTGGTCGCTGCGGCGCTCGGGTCCGACAACCGGGCGTTCGCGTCATGGCGCGAGCGCAGCGGGCCACGGCCCAATTTCGCATTGAGGTATCGAGCCGATCGCGTCATCGGTCGCTCGATCATGGAGGACGGACGGAGTCGGTCCCCTGCGATCGCGCACTGGTCGTCCTGCGTTGGGACACCAGGCGCGACAAGTATTACGTGCTCACATCGTATCCGGAGGCAGGCCGATGAAGCGTGGAGCGGCGTCCGAGTTTCCCGAGCTGCACCGCGTGTTCAGCGGTTATCTTCACGAGGACTTCGCCGCTGAATACGGAAGCCCGGAGGCGGCGCTCCGGGCCTTCCGCGACGATGCGTCACCCGGCGAGTGGCGGCGCTTCGAGCGCGAGGCGCATCGGCTCGCCCGGCTGACGAACGAACGCGACTTCGATGACCTCTGCCAGCTACTGCATCAACTCGGAAGTCGCTGGACACCGCCCTCGCGCGAGGCGTTAATTGGGCTGCTCACGAGTGTAAAGCACTGACTCGAAGAACGTCTTCATTGCTGCTGCGTAGTAGACGCCGTATTTGGCGAATGTGGCTTTGGTGGTGTCGTCTGGCTTCCAGTCGAAGAACGCGTGGCTCGCGCCACCGACCTGGATGTATTCCGCGCGCTGCCCGGCCTTGACCAGTGCGTCGACGAATTCCTTCACCATCGCATCCGTGATCAGCGGATCTGTGGTGCCGCGAGTAAGGAACTGCGGCACGGACCGCTCAGTCGCGGTCGGAATGTGGCCGAGCGGCGCGATCGCGTCCTTCCACGACTGGTCGGCGGCCGGGTCGCTCGAATACGTGTTGAGCATTGCCGCACCGAAGACACCATAGCTCGGCGCGGCAGCTTTGATCGCCTTCATCATGTCGTCGCGCACCTGTTCGACTGTCTTGCCCTTCGGAAGATAGCTCGGCATGAACTCGAAAACGCCTGGCGTCTTGCCGAACCCTCGCGAGCCGATCATGTTGGGCATCAACGACGCCGCTGCCGACAGATGACCACCGGCGCTGTCGCCCGTGACACCGATGCGCGTGGGATCCCCGCCATACTGCGAGGCGTGCTCCATGATGTGGGCGATGCCACCGAAGACGTCGTTGATCAAGTCGGCCATCGTGTTGCCGGCCGCGTCACCATCCCCCTTGCCCGCCCAGCGATAGTCCACACTGGCGACGACAAACTTGCCGCCCTTGGTCAGCTCGCGCGCGAGACCGCGCATGATGTCTTCATCGTTCGCCGTCCATCCGCCGCCGTGGACGATGACAATGATCGGCAGGTTCTTCGCCCCCTTCGGGGTAAACACGTCGTACTTCAGCGGCTTCACACCGGGCTTGGCGAACACGACATCGTGGGTCACCACGAGATCTTTGACTGCGGACGCTTCGATGAACGATGCACCGATCCGCTTGTCCTGATCGATCGTCACCTTGAAGTCTTTCGTCATCCCCTCGTGATACATCTGGCCGAATCGTCCAGGCACCGAATACCACGCCGAATCCAGGGCGTAGCCGGAATCCGGTGTCGCCGTCACCGTCACGACGGTCCCGGCGCCATACTTGCCGTCGGCAGGAAGTGGGGGTGTCAGCTGCACCTTGCCGTGAGCCGGCGGCACGAGGGTGACCGTGAAGGACGCCTTATCTTGCGCCGACAGCGGCCGGATCGCGGCGAGGCACAGGGCAACGACAAAAAATGTACGAACGAAGATCTTCATGATGCTGAAGCGTATCAGAAGCGAGGGAGTGAGACGGGAAACCGGGAGGATCCGCGACGATCGTCCCCACTAATATTATCCGCCCCCTGTCAAGAAACTACCAGACTGTTTCTTTGCGACCACCATGCGTATCATCGGCGGCTCATGCCAAAACCTGCCGATCGTCGTCGTCGCAAAAAACCCGGTCAGACCGATCCGCTTGCACGCCTGCTCGATGCGCCGCACCTCGCGCAGATCGTGCCTCGTCTCGCACCCGAGGTCCTTCATCATGTCATTCGAGAGCGCGGACTCGAAGCGTGTGCGGGGCTGATCGCCGCGTCAACGCCGCAGCAGTTAGCCTCGGTCCTCGATCTCGATCTCTGGCAGACATCTCCAACCCGCAACGATCAATTCGACGCGAGCCGTTTCGGCACCTGGCTCGAGGCCTTGATGAACGAGGGGGAAGCGGTCGCCGTCGGAGTCCTCGAAGCAATGGATCCGGATCTGGCAGCCACCGGTCTCTCGCGCTACGTGAGAGTTTTCGATCCTGGAGTGTTTCAACCGACTGCATCCAGCGATGACGAATCGCCGGATGTCGATGTCGCGCGTTCCGCGTCGCTCGAGTGTGAGATCGGGGGGTACGTCGTTCGCGCGAGAACGTCGCAGGCATGGGATGCGATCGTCGGCACGCTGGTCACACTGGCCGACGATCGACCCGATGTCTTCCACAACCTCATGCAAGGCTGCCGGCGAGTGTCGAATTCGACGCCCGAGATCGATGGTCTCGACGATCTGCTCCTGGAGCCGGATCAGCTGCTGCACGACGTCTCCATCGAGCGCGAAAGGCGTCGCACGCAGGCAGGATACTTGACCGCAGGTGACGCCCGCGCGTTCCTGCAGATGGCGAGGCAACGTCGTGCGGCCGCAACCGACGACTCGTCTTCGATGAATGGGATCGCGACCGCGTATTTCCGGGCACTCGACGCAGAGATCGCCCTTTCCACGCAGAGTTCGCGCACCGAGGAGGACCGTGAGCCATCCTCGAATGATCCTGAAGTGGCGAGATCGATCGATGCGGTTCTCGACCTTTTGACTCAGTCAGGACTCACACCGGCACAGCCGCGCGCGTTGCTTGGCCCGGCCGCTGATGACGTACGGCGTGTGACTCCGCTCGAACCACTGCTGGCGCACGTCCACGACACGGATGAAACCGCGTACTTTGTGCGCAATCGTGAACTGGCATTCCTTGCCAACGCGCTCATCGCCGGATGTTCGGTGTACTCGCGACCGTTAACACCACAAGAAGCCTGGAGTGCCGTCGCGGGCGTGTGCAACATAGGGCTCGAAGTTCTCTCGACAACACTGCCTGATGATTTCCTTGTGAACCACGATGTCGTGACCCCCTTTGAGGTGGGCTGGAGGCAGCTACACAACGACGTGAGCATGTTTGTCGCCAGGCACCTGATCGCGATTCTTCAGGAATTGCAGACGATCGATACACCGGTTCAGGAGGATCTTTATCGGCTTCGGCGGGAACTGGAACGAAACTGTGATGCCGGGACGCCGTGGCTCTCGCAAGACGCTCTCGAGCCGCTTGCGATCGTCGACATGCCGGCATGGGCCTCTCTGTGCGGTCTCCTGAGTGAATGTCCGGTGTTGCCGGCAGCGCTGACAGCGATCCTGGAAAACCGCGGAGGGTCGTTCGACGCGACAGCCTTCGAGCCGTTCACAACACGCACGCAGATTCACAAAGTGCACGAGTTCTCGGCCAGGCTGCGCAACATGCTGTTTCAATGAGCGCAGGCAGCTAGTCCATCGAGTTTCCCTTACACGCTATTCAACGCACGCACCGCCAGGGCGTGTCTGCGCGAGGCGAAGACCGCGGACGGGATCGGTCGCTGCGCCACGCGGTCCAGGGCCGGTGCCGCATGTTTCAATTCCCTCGTGGCCTCGGCACAGTCCATCTCACTGAGCGCTAACACGGTGTACCAGAATGGAAACTTCCGCCATCCATGATCACCGTCGCGCACCGATCTCAGATACATCGCGCCTCGCCGCAGACGCTCCTCGCGGCGATCGAGGCCGCCGGCCAACAGGTTGCGCCACAAGCCGACGCTGCACTTGCCACAACAGTAAAGACCGGGATTGCCGTTGCGCGGGTCTGCGGCGGCGCGGGCCAGGCATCGCATCATCCCCTCGTCAGCCGCAGCGAGCGCGCGCGTGACGACGCGATCGCGGACTCGTAACAGCCTGAGGGCGCGCGACGTTTCTTCACCGAGGATGTGGCGTGCGGACGCAGACGTAATGCGCTCGCCCGTGAACACCAGAATCCCGTGCGAACGCTCGGCGGGAAAGCCGGCGAACGTTCCGGCATAGGCCCCTGGAAGGCCGTGGCGCGCCGCAATCCACCTGGCGGCCGAACCGCGTTCGGCCGCCGCGAGCGGGCTGCCGGCGAAGTGTGCCGCATTGACGGCATCAACGGTCCGCGAAAGACTCGATCTCTCGATCAGCACATGCCAACTCCCCGCGCCAATGACGTACTCGCCATCCGCGCGCTATCTCACGACGTACCAGTTGTTCTGAATATCGTGGGCGAGCTGATGAACCTCGACTGACGTGAATCCCGCCTGCTGCAGGTAGTCGCGGGTTTTCTCTTCGCCCCACATGGCGCCCAGACCCTCTCCGCCTTGCGCGAGCGAAACGGTCATGCAGTGCATGCACGAGACGGTGTAGAGCAGCGTCCCGAGCGGATGATCGATGTTGCGGCCGACGTCGCTCGAGGCCCTGATGTCCTGCATCAGGTAGACCCCGCCGTTCTTCAGCGTTCGACGGATGCCCTTCAGGACGTGAAGCGGCCTGGCCTGATCGTGAATCGCATCGAAGGTCAGAACGAGATCGAACAGCTGCGGTTCTGCACTGCGATCGAAGTCGCTCAGGTCCGTCGCCAGAAAGCGTGCGTTGGAGAGATTCCGGGATCGCGCGTCGCTCGTCGCGTTCGCAATTGCTTCAGACGACAGGTCGCGGCCTTCAAAACGGCTCCGAGGGAACAGCTCAGCGAGCCGATTGATGATCCGTCCGCTCCCGCAGCCAACGTCCAGCACCCGGATTCCGCGGTCGAGCGCGTCACGAAGACCCGCCACCAGCGGAAGCACGTGCGTTTCGAGGGCGGGAATCACCGACTGTCCGCTGTCCTCCGCCATGACCGCATGGAAGCGCGGAAACCGCTCGTAGGGAACGCCGCCGCCGTTGCGAAAGCACTCGAGGATCTCGTCTTCGACACTCCCAAGCAGCGCAATGTACTGAGTCAACCCGGCAAGGTTGTCAGCGCCAGCCGCCCGGGTGAGCAATGCCGCGTGCTCCGCGGGCAGCGTATAGCGTTCGGGTTTTTCCAGACCGGTTACGCGGACGACCTGGGAGGCGGTCATCGCGCCGAGCCACTCGCGCACGTAGCGTTCGTTCAGGCCCGCACGTGCAGCAATTTCCGCAGACGTCGCCGGCGGCATGTCGCGCATGACGTCGAACAAGCCGGCGCGGTGCCCGATGGAGGCCATGAGGCAAAAGCCTGCTCGGTTGAACGCATCGAGCATCCACTTGGCAAAGCCGTCGGTGGATGATGCGATTGAACTGTCGGATGCGTCTTTGGTCGGTTCGATCATCGGTGAATAGTAACGTGGCGCCTCATATAATCGTACTGAAGTGATCGGTTCGGCCCGCTCAGATTCAAGTGCGTATCCTCCCGGACCACGCGGCTATCCGGTCCTCGGTGTCCTGCCGCAGCTTCGATCCAATCCAATCGCTACATTCCTCGACGCGGCGGATCAATACGGCGACATCGTTCATCTCAAGGCTGGCCCGTATCACGGATTCCTCATCTCGGACCCCGCAGACATCAAACACGTCCTTCAGGACAACGCGCGCAACTACCACAAAAGTCCGCTCTACCAGCGGCTGCGGGATAGCCTTGGCAATGGGCTGCTGACCAGCGAAGACTCTTTCTGGCTGCGACAGCGGCGCCTCGCGCAGCCTGCGTTTCACCGTCAACGTCTGATCGCGATGACCGAGGCGATGGTGTCGTGCGCCGAGCAGATGCTCGAGCGGTGGGAACCGAGGGCATCAACAGGCGAGACCATCGATTTGGTCGCGGAGATGATGGCGGTGACACAGGCGATCATCGTGCGCACGATGTTCAGCACCGATCTCGGCGCCGCTGCCGAGATCGTCAATCGCACGTGGCCGATCATCAATCGACGAATTGGCGAGACGTTCTGGTCGACGAAACTGGAGCGGACGCTACCGCTCCCGGCCAACCGCCGCTTCGCCCGCGCACTGGGCGAGCTTGACGCTGTTGTCTATCGGATTATCGCCAATCGCCGCCAAAGCGGACGCGACGAGGCAGATCTGCTGTCCATGTTCCTCTCTGCCCGCGACGAGGAGACCGGAGCCGTCATGACAGATCGGCAGCTGCGTGACGAAGTCATGACCATGCTGCTGGCGGGGCACGAGACGACGTCGCTGGCACTCTCGTGGACGTATTACCTGCTGTCTCGGCACGCTGCTGCCGAACGGAGCATCACCGAGGAAGTCGATCGAGTGATCGGCGACACACGACCCACGTTCGCGCACGTCGACCGGCTCACTTCGACCCGACGCGTGCTCGAGGAATCGTTGCGGCTGTATCCGCCTGCCTGGGGATTCTCCCGCCTGTCTCTCGGCGACGACGAGATCGGTGGATATCACGTACCCAAAGACTCGATTGTGTTTGTCATCCCGTTCGTCATCCATCGCAGGCCGAATCTCTGGCCTGATCCGGATCGCTTCGATCCGGAGCGCTTCTCGCCCGAGCGCGAGGCTGCCCGGCCACGGTTCGCGTACATCCCGTTCGGTGGCGGGCCACGCGGGTGCATCGGCAATCAGTTCGCGATGCTCGAGGCACAACTGATCGTCGCGTCGATCGCGCAGCGCTTTCAGATCGAGGTCATGAATGGTGAGGCAATTCGCCCGGAACCTCTCATCACCTTGCGACCGACACCGGCGATTCGCGCGCGGCTCCGAAAACGCCCGCGTGGCGAAACGCGCGCGAGCGTGTAGCGGAGTCCGAGGGGCGAAGCCTCTCGGGTACTAATCGATCAACTTCGTTCTGATCATTCGATCGAGGATGTTCTTCGTGATCCGCTGAATCCGCGCGTCGTTACGACGAAAGTCCCGGCGCGGCGGGTTCTGGAAGCCGGGCGGCGACGACAACACCACGTTCCACCAGCACGTGCCCGCGTTGAACACGAGGTTGCCTCTTCGCGCCGCATACAGCGTTGTCGCGTACGTGCCCGTGCGCTTCTCGCCGGCGGCGCCGTAAACGGCACCTTCCGACAGAACGACGAGACCCGGATGCGTTGCCAATGGCGGACCGTGGTATTCCCAGCCGACGAGTTGCGCCACGCGATCGCCTTTTTTCATGTTGGTCCCCTCGAACACCCAGTGCTCGGGGTTCTCCGCGGTCCAATCGGCGAACCCGACGCCATAGGAGGTCGCACCCATGAGGTCCTGCTCGCGCGGAAATCCACCGCCTGCCCGCCGCATCACACGATTCGGACGGCCGTCGCCGGCGGGCAGCAACTCGACGATGCCGGAAATGGAGTTGCCTGACAGGAACGCGAGGCTGACCCCGGCGTCGCGAGCCTTCATGACGTTCTCGAACATCCGTTCAGTCCAGTACTCGTCGTGGCCGACCGAAAGGAAGACCTTGGCCCGCAGAAGCCCGTTCCCGTCGGCATGCGTGTCGACATTGGAAATGTAGGTGACGTCGTATCCTTCTTTCTCGAGCCAGAACGCCAAAGGAAACTCCGTCATGAGGAACTCACCAGATCCGTTGGTCAGCGGATGAAATCCCGCCGGGTATCCGTTCCAGTAGAGCGCGTAAGGACGGTCGAAACTCACGTCGTAACCGACCTTGCTGTTCGACGCACCCCAATGCTCGTCTCCGAGGTCGTACATCGAGCGCCATTGTGGCCATCGGTTGTATGAGAGCCAGGTCATGTCGGATGCCTGGAACAGTAGATCCGCCCTCCGATTGTCGCGAACGATGAAGACGACGTAGCTTTCGCTGGTCATCTCGAGATCGAGATACTGTCCGGACGGTGACGGAAGCGTCGAGAGCTTGCCGAGATACACGCCGCTCAGCCAGTCCTTCGGGATCTCGAGACTGAATCCGACTTTCCAGGTGCATTCGATCACGCTACGGTTGCCGTCGTTGGGTGTCGGTTCCGTCGTACCCTGCAGCGGTCCCATGGTGCGCATCAGGCGCGCGCCGGCGCCGCCGTAGTACCCCATCCGGTAGATGCTCACGGAGTACTTGTTGGCGGGATAAGTGCTGACGTGCACGTTGAGCGTGTCGCCGGCGACGACGCTCGTCTTCGACGCATACGCCTCGATGCCTTTTCGCCGCTGCCACCCGAGCTCATAGATCTCGTCGTCATGTCGGACGACTTTGGTCAAGAGCCAGTCCGTCGATCCAGCCTTCGCGTTCTCGGCCTGAATCGGATTGGACTGCGCGGCGGCAGCCACGACCGACACAATCCACACGGTGACCGTGAGAACGAAAACCGTAAAAGGTGGCTGGCACCTTTCCCTGAAAGGTGCCAGCCACCTTTTACGGGTTTCGTCGAGGACCAGTGAGAGTGGAGCGGTTAGCGGGCGAATCTTCATGCTCATTCCTCGCTCGGCTGCTCGAGGCTCGGCGCCGTAGCATGCGACACTAATCAACATGGCGGTAGAACTCAAGACGGTGCAGGTCACGACTCGCCGCCAATGGCGTGGATGGTTGACGAAGCATCACAGCTCGAGTTCGGGTATCTGGTTCGTGTTCTACAAGGCCCATACCGGGCGCAAGTCGATCCTTTACGAAGACATGGTTCGCGAGGCGCTCTGCTTCGGATGGATTGATAGTCTGGTCAAACGGCTCGACGACGACCGATACGCGATCAAAGTGACACCACGAAAGCCGACGAGCAAGTGGTCGAATCTCAACCGCAAACGGTGGCAGGAGCTCAACGAGGCAGGCCTGCTCAGCCCGGCTGGTCTCGCGGCGGCTCCGACGAACAAGAACTACGCACCACGGCCAGTCATCGCCGAGCTACCGGATTACATCGCGAAGGCGCTGAAGACGAATTCTCGCGCGTGGGAATTCTTCCAGCGACTGGCGCCGACCTACCGACGCAACTTCGTCGTCTGGATCGATATCGCGAAGCGACCCGAGACGCGTGCAAAGCGCATTCGCGAATCGATTTCGCTGCTGGCCGCGGGTAAAAAGCTTGGCCTGAAGTGACGGCTGTGTCGTGACGGTCGTACACCGAATACGGCTTATGTAACGCCGCCGATCAGAACTCGCACGCGCTCGACCAGGCGTGGTCCGCTCTCGATCGGATCCTGACGGGCAAAATCGGCCGGTAGGTCGATGACCGCCAGCGACTGGACGAGTCGATTGAACATGTCGACCATGCCGCTGGTTCCAGCCGAGCGCACCTCGTGGTCGACCAAGACGACCTGCGGCGTCGTCGCTTTCAACAGCGTCACCGCATCAGGCAGGTTGTTTGTCACGGTCACGCTCAATCCGGCCTGACGCAGCACTTCCTGCATATACGCGAGTGCTTCTGCGGACCTGCCCACGCAGAGCACATTCGGCGCGACAAACGGCGACGGCCGATCCGACCCGGTCGGCGCGCGGTAGAAGGCGGCGATGGCTTCCGCCTCGGATGGATAACAGTCGAAGACGGCAGCCAGTCGAGTGATCCTCAAGGTCTCAGAGATTCTGTTCGTCAGACCGCACAGTTTGAGGTTGTCTCTCCCTGTTCGCGCAAGGATTCGAACGAGCATCCCGAGACCGCCGCTGTCGATCACCGGCACGTTGCCGAGGTCGAGGACGATTGCCGGTGTGGCGTCGAGGACTTCGTTGACGCGTTTTCGCAACGCCGTCGACTCGGGGCCCTCGACGATGTTGCCATAGCATTTGAGAACGGTGATGTCGCCGATCGTGCGGCTACTGAATGTCAGCGTCATTGTTGCGGCTTCGGCGTGACGCGGAAGAGACCGCCGGGATTGGCGTCTTCGATCAACCACACGGCGCCGTCGGGAGCAACCTCGACGTCGCGAATCCGATGACCAACGCTCCAGCGTTCCGCGGCCGTGGCGCCCCCTTTGCCGTCGAACGTGATGCGGTTGAGCGTCTGTGTCGCCATTCCGCCAATCAGAGCGGAGCCTTTCCACTGGGGAAACAGGGTGCCGTTGTAGAACGTGAGATTCCCCGGCGCGATGACCGGCGTCCAGTAGATCACCGGCTTGGTCAGATCCGGCCGCGTCTCGGGGCTTGGGATCGGGACGCCGTTGTAGTTGACGGCATATGACACGAGCGGCCAGCCGTAGTTCTTGCCAGGCTCGATCAGGTTCAACTCGTCGCCGCCGCGCGGCCCGTGCTCAACTTCCCACAGGCGTCCATCCGGCGCGAATGCGAGACCGTATGGTGTCCGATGACCGCTGGTCCATGTCGCCGAAGGTGTCAGGTTCGGCTCAGGAAATGTGTAGGTGCTAAGTACGGGCGCGGTTTTCGCGGTTTCGGTATCCGTCGGCGGATCGATGAGCGGAAGGGTCGGCGCACCAGTTTTTCCAGCCATGGGGTTACCAGGTGCGGGCTTGCCGTCGAGCGTCAAACGCAGGATTTTGCCTAACGCGGAATTCGGATCCTGCGCCGGTGTCATGCGCTGCCGTTCGCCGACGGTGAGGAACAGATACTGACCGTCGGGCGAAAATGCGATCTGGGCGCCTAGCTGGCCCCCCTTGCCCTTCGGCATGTCGCGCCATAGAACTTGCAATCCTTCCAGGCTCGCCTTGCCCTCGCCGAGTTCGAGCCGCGCGCGTGCCAGAGCCAGGCTCGATCCGCCCTCGCCCGGCTCCGCGTACGTAAGATAGACGTTGTGATCGGTTGCGTAACGCGGCGACAGGAACACGCCCTGCATTCCGAGCTGGCGCTCGTAGAAGACGGCCGGAACATTGGCGACGGGCGTCTTCTCTCCCTGCTGCGTCACCAGCCAGACTGGACCGACCTTCTCGGTGATCAGCATTCGTCCATCCGGCAGAAAGGCGATCCGCCAGGGCAGGTTGAAGCTCGCCACCTGCGTGATCGTGAACGGCAGGCTTGCCTCCGGCGTCAAGTTACCGGCGTTGGTTTGGGCTCCGGCGGTAGTGGATAGCAGGGTGAGCAGCGCGGTCGTGTGCACGAGGATCTTCATGCATGCAGCATACCTTCGCAGTCGCTGCAGATCCAAGACCGGGTGGCTACTCGACCCGTAGTGTCTGGATTGGATCGACGTGTGTCGCTCGCTCCGCGGGCACATATCCCGCAATCAGCGCCACCGACGCAAGCACTCCGACGCTGAGCGACAAAACAATCGGATCGTAGGGGCCGACGTGATACAGCAGGCCCGATATCAGTTGAGCCAGTCCGAGCGCCGCAGGGACTCCGAGCGCCGCACCGACCGCCACGAGCCGGACCGTGTTGCCGAGCACCAGGCGACGCACATCGTGTCGGCTCGCGCCGAGCGCGATGCGGATGCCGATTTCCTGCGTGCGCTGCGTCGTCATGTAGGCGACGAGCCCGCAGAGCCCGACTGCAGCCAGCGTCAGCGCAAGCAGTCCAAAGACAGACGAAACGGTGGCAACCATGTTCTGCGTCGCAAGCGAGGCATCGACGCGGTCGCGAGCGCTCGTCATGCCGACGATTGCGATGCGGCGATCGACCTCGGTCAAAGCGCGGTAGAGCGTCGAGGCGGCGAGGGAGACGTCGCCGGTGGTGCGAACCTGGATTTCACCGGGGTTCCGCTCAACCTGCGTGAAGGGGACGTAGAGCAGCGGCGGCGCCGCATCGCGCAGATTCGAGTACTTCGCGTCCTCCACCACGCCGACGATTTGCATCATCCGTGTTGTTGACGGACCACACGTCTCACTGCTGCAGAGAGCCACGCGCGCGCCAATCGGCTCGCCGGCACCGAAGAACTGCCGGGCGAACGCTTCATTGACGATCGCGACGTTGCCGGCCAGTCCTCGATCATCGTCTGTGAAGGGCCGCCCGCGCCGGACGGAGACCCGCATGACGTCGAAGTACGTGGGCGTCACCGCATTGACGAACGACCGCAGTGTCCGGCCGTCAGGCGGCGTGAACCCTTCAACCGCAATCACGTTTCGCCATGTTTCGGGCGACAACAGGGCAGAAGCCGACGCACTCGCACCGTACACGCCGGGGACGCTCGTCGCGCGATCCAGCAGCTGACGATATAGCTGGCGCCTCGTCTCGATCGGCATGGACTGCTGGTCAGCGACGACACTGGCGCGGAACAGCGCAACCTCATTCGGATCGAACCCCAGGTCGACATCCTTGAGCTGCATGAGGCTGCGCACGAACAATCCGGCGGCGACCAGGAGCACGAGCGATACGGCAATCTGCGTCACGACCAGCGTGCGGCCGAAAGGAATGCGAGATGTTGCGCGTCCGGCTCCGCCTCCACCCTTGACGACGGCCAGCGGATCGACGCGTGTGGCCGACAGCGTCGGCAGAAACCCAAACAACACAGCTGTGGCACACGACATCGCCGCTGCGAATACGAGGACACGTCGGTCGGGACCGATGTCGAGCGCGACCGGTAGAACACCTGAAAGCAGCGACGACAGTGCTGACGTTCCCCAGATCGCCACCATGAATCCAGCGACTCCGCCGAGCGCCGCGAGCAGCAGCGCTTCAACGATGCCTTGACGAAGCAGCCGCAGCCGGCCTGCGCCGAGCGCGAGACACACGGCGGTTTGGCGACGGCGTGCGACACCGCGGGTCAGCATCAGACTCGCAATGTTCGCGCACGCCACCAGAAGCACCAGCGCGACGATCGCCATCAGGATCATCAGGGGTGTGGCAAGGTTGTCGCGCAGTCTCGACACGCCACCGCTTGCCTGAGAGACACTCAGTCGACTCCCGAGCACGCTTCGGCGAAAATCCGTGCTGTCGGTTCCTGCCGCCACATCGTCGCGCACGCGTTCGTACACGGGCTGCAACGCCGCGCGTGTCTGCGCGACACCAACTCCCGGACGTCGACGCGCGAGCAGATGCAACCACGTCGTGCTGTGCCCATTCCAGATCCACGATGGGGCATTCGGCTGGGCGGTCAGCGGCATCCACAAATCGACGGTCTCCCCCGGGGTTTCGCTGGCGAATCCCCGCCGCGCGACTCCCACTACGACGAATGGAGTGCCCTTCAAACGGACGCTGCGGCCGATGACGGTCGGATCGCGGCCGAACCTCCGTGTCCAGAACGCGTCACTGATCACGGCCACCGCGGCGCCGGGTGGCTGAGGATCGTCTGAAGCGAGTAACGGACGCCCGATAGACGTCGACACGCCAAGCACGGCGAAGTAGCTGCCAGAGACCCATTTCAGATCGATGACTTCGGGCGGACCGTCGATGCTGATGCCGTCGCGTCGCGCGGTCGACGCCGCGAGCACGTCGACGACCGGGGCGCCGTCGGCTGCGATTCTGCGATAAGCGGAATAGGAGAACGGTTCGGCACCACCCGGGTAGAGGGCAGTCAGGGCGACGAGTTCGTCCGGACGCTCGACGGCGAGCGCGCGCAGCATAATCGCGTTGACGGCGCTGAAGATCGCCGTGTTGGCGCCTATTCCCAACGCGAGGGTCAACACGACGACCGAGGCAAACACCGGCGACTTGCGCAACGTTCGCGCCGCGTACCGCACGTCGCGCCACAACTGGTCGACTGTCGTCTCCCAGCCAACGTCGCGCGTGTGGTCCTTCACCGCCTCGATGCTGCCAAGCTCCACGCGCGCGTGGCGGCGCGCGTTCTCGTGTGCCATCCCAGAGCGGACCTTTTCCGCGATGGAGCACTCCAGGTACGACTGAAGTTCCTCGTCGAGCTCGCGCTCCACGCGCTTGCTGCGAAAGAGTCCCCTCAGTCCGCGAGTGAAGGCGCGGAGTCGCGTCATCCGAGATCTCCCGGCGCGACGGCGAGGATTCTCGCAATCGCCGACGCCTGCGCTTCCCACTGGCGCGTTTCACGTTTGAGCTGTGCCCTTCCCTGGGGCGTCAGCAGGTAATACTTCGCGCGGCGATTGTTCTCGGTGACGCGCCATTCTCCCCGGATCAACCCGTCACGCTCCAGGCGCCGCAGGGCAGGAAACAGCGAGCCACCATTGATCAGGAACTTGCCATCGCTGATTTGCTCGAGCCGAACACCGATGCCGTAGCCGTGGAGCGGCTCGAGCGTCAGCGTCTTCAAGATCAGCATGTGCAACGTGCCCTTGACGAGCTCACCCGGGGCGTCGGCAGTCATACTCCTCCAGAGAAACTAGATGAGACGCGACGATCCTACCTTACTCCTCTAGTTTGTCAAGAGAAGGATCAGGCCGATGCCACCCGATCCGCCGCAAGCCCGACCTCTTTACTGATCTGCAGGTGAGAGAGGATGGAGCGGAACCCAGTCGGTACTGTTTCGAAAGAGCCAGACTCCGTAGCTCGGGCCAAAATCGACGATGACCTCGGCCTTCCCGTTCCCATCAAGATCGCCGGTCACCAGCCCGCTTGACGACAGGGGATGCAGCGGTGCCCAGCTGTCGTTGTTCCGCCATATCCAGATGCCGTAGAGTGACCCGAAGTCGACCACGAGATCGAATTTGCCGTTTCCATCCACATCGCCAATCGCCAGCCCTTTCGGCGCGACGGTGTGTAGTCGCCACCAGCTCGTGTTGTTCTGCCAGATCCAGACGCCGTAAGCCGGACCGAAGTCCACGATGATGTCTGCTTGACCATTCCCATCGAGATCGCCGACCACCAGCGTCGTTGACGACACGCCGTGCAGCTGGCTCCAGCTGGCGTTGTTCAGACGAATCCAGATGCCATTGGGCGGTCCGAAGTCGACAACGAGGTCGGCTTGACCATTCCCGTCAACATCACCGACCGCGATGCCGTTTGCTGATAACGCATGCAGGTGAACCCAGCTTGAAGAGTTTTGCCACACCCAGATACCGTAAACCGCTCCGAAGTCGACGACGAGATCAGCCTGACCGTTGCCATCGAGATCGCCGGCCTCCATACCTCTCGGCGAAGCGCCATGCAACTGGAACCAGCTCGTGTTGTTGTGCCAAACCCAAACACCATAGCCTGGTCCGAAATCGACGATGAGTTCGGCAGAGCCGTTTCCGTCCAGATCGGCGCTGATCATTCTCTCGGCTGTCAGAGGATGAAGCGGTGCCCATGTCGCGTTGTTTATCCGAGCCCAGATGCCATAGGTGGGACCAAAATCGATAATCGCTTCCGCCTTGCCGTTCCCGTCGAGGTCTCCAGTGATCATCTTGTGAACAAAGGTTGGAGCGGCCTCGTACGCGCCGATGTCACAGAGCGCCGTGCCGTCGCCGTTGCCGTCCCGTGGGCGGCGCGATCCTCGCTGATCGGTGAGCGGGCACCCAACGTTGCTGGCTCCGTCGATGGCCGGACTTCCGGGCAGGAGAGAATGGGTTGGTGTGGGCCCGCCGTAGTAGTCGAGCGGCTCGAGCAGTGGATCAATCGGCTTCGCCGGCGTTCCGAGCAGATCGCCCACGTTCGCCACAATACAATCGTTGTGTCCACCCTCGCTGTTCAATCCGATGAGGTTATGTCCCCTCGAAGTCATCGATCCCGATCCCAGGCAATCAGGTCCGCCGAAATTTGGTCCAGCGATGTTGCCAGCGACTATGGTGCCCAGAAGTGATGTCGTGGCAGTGACTTCGTACACGATGCCGCCACCTCCCCGGAGCCCTTCATTCTCCGCGATGGTGACGTTGTTCAACATGACCGTTCCATCGACTCGATTGGCAATACCGCCGCCGATGAATTGAGCAAAATTGCCACTGACCGTGCTGTTGTTTAACGTGACAGTGCCGCCGCCGCCTATCCTGATACCGCCACCCTCCGACGTCGTCTCATTCACCGCGATTGTGCTGCGATTGATCGTGAGTGTCGTGAAGGCAAGGTTCTCGATGCCGCCGCCTCCACTGGCGTTAAAGTTGCCAACGACGAAGGAATCGTTCAGCGTGAGCGTATTCGTGTTGAAGATGCCGGCATCCTGGTTGTTGTAGACGACGCAATCGTTCACCGTGAGCGTGGCGTTGTTCAAGATGCCACCACCCATCAGCCCTCCTGCTTTGATGCCGTTCTTGATGAACAGCCCTTCGAGGCCAACGTTCGAACCGGGAGCAAAGACTTCGATGCCGCGTCGCGCCCCCTCGCCATCGATCGTCGAGTAGGCGACGCGTTCGGAAAAGAGTGAATCCCAACCTCCGGACAACGTGAGCGCCTTCGGGATTTGAACGACCCAAGATTGAGTACCTGTGTAGGTGCCAACCGCCACGAAGATGCGATCGTCGACCGACGCCTTTCCAATGGCACCGTTGATCGTCTTGCAGGGTGAAGCCGGCGCCGTGCACGTATTGGCGTCGTTCCCCGTCGGGGCCACGTAGAGATCGGCGGCGGCCGACGGTGTCGCCGCGACCAAAACGATTGCCGCCAGGCGCAGCGTCAGTACAGTTCTCATGGTTCGAGGGCGCAGATGACGTCTCATCGATTACCGTCCGTTCAGGAATTCGGGATGGCACGAATCCTAACACGCTCGCCGAAACAGATTACTATTGGGCTCCTCAAGGAGCTGCCATCATGGAGCGTACGAAGGCGTCCGACTTTCCGACGGGACTCTTTCACGAGTATCAACACGGCGACATCGACCGCCGTTCGTTTCTCGACCGCGCGGGCAAGCTTGCCGGAAGCGCGCTGACCGTCGGGACCATCTTCGAGATGATGCGGCCCGACGATGCCCGCGCCCAGGAGGCGGCGAAGGTCACCCACCAGGCCTCGGCACGCGTGTTCGATCAGCTCAAGACCCAGTTCACGTTTCAAATCTCGGTCGACGTCTCCACCATCAAGCAGGGGCTCGGGGTTGCCGGGGCGGCGCTCGCAGGCGGCGTGACGATCGTTGAAATGGGAACACCGCTGTTGAAAAACGAAGGCGTCTCGAACGTCGTGCCAGCCTTTCGTCAGAAGTTTCCCGAGGCGCTCCTCCTGGCCGACATGAAGACGATGGACGGCGGCGGCGGCGAAGCACGCGGGGTGTATGCGGGCGGCGGCAACATCCTCGATTTCCTCGCGCTCGCCGGCGTGGATACGGCAAAGTCGATCTGCGCAGTGCGCGACGAGTTCCGGCGGACCGACCCGCAACTACCGAGGCTCGCTTTTGCCGACATCATGGTGCCGCACCAGGGCCCGGCGGCGCAGGCAGTCGAGGTCGCGCTTCGCATGCTCGATGCCGGTGTCGACGCCGTCGGTGTTCATTTGCAGGCCGACGCGCGGCGGGCCAACCCGCAACTGATCGAGAGCCACTTACTCGCTGATGTGGCTCAAGCGATCTTCAAGCGGGTCGGCGGCACGGCCCCGGTGCAGGTCGTCGGAGGACTGAGTGTCGCGGACGCAAAAGGCCTTGCCCAGGCCGGGCTGCGCGCGTTCGTGATCAGCGGCAACCTTGGCCAGCCGGACGGCCGCGCTCGCTACGACCTGCCGCCGGATCAGATCCAGCGCTTCGTCGCTGATTTCATTGCCGGAGTCTCAGCGCGTTGATGGCTGCCGGTTGCGCCTCAGGTCGCGCATCACTTCGTCGTAGTACGGCTTGTCTTTGAGGCTGGCGCGCGAGGACGGGAAGTACGCGAGCGCGACGCTAAGCACGTTCGGATTGAGCGCCGTCAGCGATACGGACGCACGCTCGCCACCGGACAGCCGCGTGTTGTCGATCAACGGAAAATCAAACAGCCCGACGATGAAGTTGGTGTCGACCTCCCGCTTGCCTTGCAGGTCGAGATTCGGCTGCCGGCACTCGTCGGCGGTCAGGAGCTGCGACACGTAAAGGTGGACCTGCACTTCGCGGCCAGCCTCTTTGAGGCCGATCAGCTCCAGTTTGAATTGCCGGTAGTGCCTCGATCCATCGACCGCCTCCATCGACAGGCACAGGCGCGACGTCCCTTCTCCCGGCTTGATCTGCGGATCAGGAATCGTGTGCGTGCCGAACTGGATGTGAGCCTGGAAGTCGCTGATCTTCTGCGGCAGCGCGTCGCCACGCTCCACCAGCCCGACGTCGGAGAGCGCCGTCAGCTGGTGTTCGATGACCTGGAGCGCCACGGACTCCAGGCGGCCACGCAGCTCGGCGTTGGCGGCGCGCTCCTCGAGCACGATCCGCCGCTCGACGTCCTTGAACAGCGGCGCGATGTCGAGCGACTCGTGAAAGTTGTAGGCGAGGAGCTCAAGGCTGAGAATCTGACGTCTGATCGTCTCCTCGGACGAAAGCCGCAGCGTCGGATCCCTGGCCATGAATGTGGCCAAGATCGAGTTGAACATGTCCTTCCGCAGGTTGCTGTCCGCCTCTTCGCGTCGTCCCATCATCTCGGCGTACAACCGGATGTTGCTCTCGGTCTGCTGCCGTTCGTTCAGGGTCGAATTGAACCAGTAACCGAGAACCAGCGTCACGAGCGGCAGCGCCAGGATCTTCGCCAGCTCGATCCACGCCGGCAGGGCCCTGGTCTGCTCCGCGGGGGGCGGAAGTTGCGGCGGACGAATCTCGACATCGACCGTTGTCATCTGCGGCGTAGCTCGTACTTGCCGTCACCAGCCTTCGCCAGCTCGAAGTTGTAGGACGCCGGATTCGGACTGGAGAAGACAGTAGCCGACGGACGGCCCGCGAACGTCGGCAACGCGAACGTGCACTGTCCCTCGTGCGGCACGTTGATGCGAAACGCACCGTCGCCCGCGGTCGATCCGGTCACCGCAGCTTCCTTACCGCACTGGATCTCGATGGCGGCGCCCTTGACAGGTTGACCGTCCGAGACGATCGTCCCGTAGATCTGTCCGGCGTAGAGAACAGCCGGCGCGAACAGTGCGAGTGCGAGGCAGAGACCCTTGGCTGGTTTCATGAAGTCCTCCCGGAGTACCGACACCGGCGCGATGAAGGGATCGATCCCATTCTAGAGGACCGTGACTGTTCAGGGGAAATGGCGCCTGAACCTAAGGGGTGGTCTTCCTGTACACCGATCGGGTGGTCAACGAGGGGCCGCCAAGCACGCCGGCGCGCGTGACCTCGACGATCAACGTCGTCGGGGATTCCAGCGAGATTCTCCGCGTCAGCTCAGCAAGGAACGGCCTTCCTGCGCCGCGATCGTCAACCTGCATCGCGGTGGTGATAACCAGGACCTCTCCGTTCCATTGCGCTCGCGACCGCTCGATCTGCTCGCCGCGACCCATCGCGACGGTATTGGGGACTTCGGATCCGTCGAGGGGATAGGTGAACGTCAGAGGCGGCTGCAGGTCGTAGCGGCTGAAGGCGTCGTACTCGACACGGAGGCGTGTCGCGTCCTGCGTAATGGTGATCGTTGCTCCCCACCCGCTGCCCATGTCACCGGGCGCGGCTGCGACAGCGGGCGTTCCGGGCACGGCCGGCGTCGAGCTGATCTTCGGTGCCTCGAGCGTCCAACGTCCCGAGAAGTCGGCTGCCGGTTGCGCCGAGACCGCGACAGAGAGAACAGCCACGACGGCGAGGACATGCGTGAGGAAGTTGCCTCGTTTCACCGCGTCCTCCTACATCTTCGGTGGCAAATACGGATCCGGCGTGTTGGGGGGAACGTGAGGGTAGCGTCGAGTCGTGGCGTTGAACTCGTTCACGATCCGCTCGGTGACGCTCTGCACCCAGGGATTACTGTCCTTGATGTCGGTCTCCTCCTTGGGATCGGACAACAAGTTGAACAGCCGCATCAACGGTGGCACCGGCGGGCCGCCGGCCTCGGGCGCGAACACGTAGTGCAGTTTCCAGTCGTGCCATTTGATCGCGCGCAGCTGCGCATTGGCATACAGCAACACCGATTCACGGTTCGACCTCGCCTGCTTCCCTTCGAAAAACGGAAGTTGGTTGACGCCGTCAATCGCGCGATCGTGAGGCACGATATCCGCGCCGACGGCGGCCGCCAGTGTCGGGAAGAAATCGATTTCGTGCACGAGCTCATTGGTGACGCGCCCGGCCGGAATTCTCGCCGGCCAGCGGATCAGACACGGTGTCCGGATCCCGCCTTCCATCACGCTGTTGTAGAAACCGGACCACGGGCCCGACGACCCGCGCCACGGCCGCCGTCCTTCAGCGCCGTTGTCGGCGCACCAGAACACGATCGTATTGCGTGTGACGCCGAGCCGATCGATCGCGTCGAGCATGCGGCCGACGTTGGCGTCTACTTCAGCCATCGCGTCGGCGATGTCGCCGGCGCCGGTTTTCCCCACGAATTCGCGATGCGTCAACGTCGGAAAGTGAATCTGCGTCATCGGGTAGTAGACGAAGAACGGCTTGCCCGCGCCGACGCTGCGCTCCATGAACGCAATACTCTTCTCGGCCGACTCGCGATCGATCGTCCGCCTCGTCTCGAGATCGAACGGCTTGACGTTGCGTGGGGGCAATCCCGTCCGTCCCTCCCAGATAAAAGATGTGTTGGGTGAGCGCTGGCCCTGGGCAATCGTCGTCTGCGCCTCATTGCTGGTGCGCGGGATGCCGTAGTACTCGTCGAAACCTTGCTGCGACGGATTCCGGTTCTCGGGGCGATCGCCGCCGAGGTGCCACTTTCCGAACAGCCCTGTGGCGTAGCCGATCGTCTGCAGCGCTTCCGCGATCGTCACTTCCCACAACGTGATGCCCGCCCCTTGCGTCGCGCCGGTACGGATGGCATAGCGCCCGGTCAGCAGCGCGGCACGCGAAACCGTACAAGAGAACTCGACGTTGAAGTTGTTGAGCCGCAGCCCTTCGGCCGCGAGGCGATCGAGACGTGGCGTGATCGGACCGCGCACGCCACCGTAGACGTTTACTTCGCCCCACCCAAGGTTGTCCGGAAACATGAGAAGGATGTTGGGGCGTGACGCTGGTATCGCTTGCTCGATCGCGAAGCCCGTCATACCCATCCACAACCCGAGGCACGCCATCAACGAGATCAGCAGTCTGCTCATGGTGGGCTGGATTCTATAGCCGACGGCGTGACCTTATCGCGCGCTATCCCGTACAGATATCGCCAGAATCAACGACATCCTCGCCCTGGGCGATGTCCGGGCGTGTCATGTCGTCTCGTTATTTTTCCTGCGCCGCCATCGGCTCCCACAGCTCGACTTTGTTTCCGTCGGGATCGAGAATCCACGCAAATTTTCCGTTGTCGTCGGATTCAGGACCCTTCAAAATCTCGACGTCGTTTCGCTTCAGCTGCTCCAACATCTCCGACATGTTGTCGATTCGATAGTTGATCATGAAGCTGGAGGGACTGGGGCTGAACCATTCGGTGTTTTTCGCGGCGACGTGCCACACAGTGACGCCTCGGTCCTCAGACTTGTCGTCGGGCCATCTGAGGATCGCGCCGCCCCAGGGCTCGAATTGAAGTCCCAGGTTCTGGCTGTACCACTCCGCGAGTTTCTTGTGATCTCCCGTGGACTTGAAAAACACTCCGCCGATTCCTGTGACCTTCGCCATGAATCCTCCACATGCACTCTAACACCGCGGAAGAATCGTCCGTAACGCCGCGCGAGCGAAGTCATTTCTCGCTGTCATCTGTCGCCGACTGTGACGAGGGACGGAAAGCGGGCAGTGACCAGCCGAATGTCATTGCGAGACTCCGGACAATGAAGGTCACAAAGAATCCCGTGATCATGGCCGCCGCGCGGCCTGCGCCAACGCCGTTGAGTCCGACGTACGTCCAGGCGCCAAGCACAGATGCAGTGACGTAGATCTCGCGTCTCAGCAGGACCGAGGGGACGTGGCCGAGCGTGTCGCGGATGATCCCACCGACGCAACCGGTCACCACCCCCATGACGACGGCCACCAGCGCCGGCGCGCCGACGTCGAGGGTCTTAACCGTGCCCGCAACAGTGACCAGCGCCAATCCGAATGCGTCGAACCACAGGAGTGTCGTATAGCGTGATTCGACGAGTGGCGCGATGAAGTGCATAACGATCGCCGTCGCCAGGCAGGCAGCCACATATAACGGATTCAGGACCCAGAAGACCGGCACGTTCAGAATCACGTCGCGTATCGTGCCGCCACCGACGCCGGTCACGACCGCGAGCCACATGAACCCCATCACATCCAGGCGCTTGCGAGAAGCGACGAGCGCTCCCGAGACGGCGAACACCACGACGGCGAAGATATCGAACACATAGAGGAGACGAATCAGGTCGACGGAAACGTACGGTACGAGTTGCACGTTGATCTACATCACCGTCGGGTCGAAGGCGTCCCTCTGCGTTTCACTACTTGCCTCCGAACAGATAGTCGAGGGCGAGACTTGTCATCACCCTCACGCCGACCGGTAGCGCCGACTCGTCGGCGAAAAAGAGAGGTGAGTGATTCTGCGGCACCGTCGTGGGGTTCTGGTCGCGCGGTGTCACGCCAAGGAAGACAAACTGGCCCGGGACCTTCTGCAGGAAATACGAGAAGTCTTCAGATACACCGACAGCAGGACCCAGGCGCACGTTGTCGGCACCAGCCACGCGCTGGAGCGTCGGCAGCATCCGCTCAGTCAACGCCGGATCGTTGATCGTGACCGGATAGGTTGTACCGCGACCAATCTCCACCGTGGCCATACCACCGGCCGCCTCGGCGTAGTGCGTCGCAATCGCACGGATGCGATCGTGAATGCTCCTGCGAACCTGCTCGTTGTAGGCACGGACGGTGCCCTCGAGTTCCACCGTTTCAGGCACGATATTGACACGGTTGCCGCCGGCGATCCGGCCGACGCTCACTATCGCCGGCGCCTCCGTAATGTTCACATTGCGGCTGACGATGGTCTGCAATCCCATCACGACCTGTGAAGCGATAACGATAGGATCGATTCCACCCCAGGGCGCCGCGCCGTGCGTCTGCTTGCCCTTGATCGTGATCAGAAAGGCATCGGCACTCGCAAGCATCGGCCCCGGCCGGTAGGTAACGGTGCCGAGGGAATACGGCATGACGTGCAGGCCGAAAATGGCATCGACCTTCGGATTCTCGAGCACGCCTTCCTTAACCATCTGCTCGGCGCCGCCGACTTCGCCAGGCGGCAGACCTTCCTCGGCGGGCTGAAAGATCACTTTCACGGTACCCGGCAAACGGTCTTTCATTCGCGAAAGAACGGTGGCCGCGCCCAAGAGAATCGCCATGTGGTTGTCGTGGCCACATGCGTGCATCACTCCGACTTCCTGGCCGTTCGACACCGTCTTGGTGGTGGACTTGAACGGGAGATCGCCTTGCTCGGTCACAGGCAACGCATCCATATCGGAGCGAAGCGCGACGACGGGGCCCGGGAGCCCGCCCTTGAGCACGCCCACCACGCCCGTCGTGGCGACGCCCGTCGTGACGGTGAAACCCAGCTTTCTCAACTCGTCAGCGATAACTTTCGCGGTCCGCGTTTCACGGTTGCCGAGCTCCGGATGCTGATGAAAGTCGCGCCGCCACGTCACCACTTGCGGGATCAGTTCTTCGGAGAGCCGCTCGACATCGGCCGTCAACGGGTTGGGAGCCCGGGCCCTCTGCGCGAGCATCGGGACCGGAATCAGCAAGGCGATCAGCAGAAGGGTTCGCATGGTTGCGGAGATTCTACCGCTTGGTAGATGACGGTCACGCGTGACAGGCGTTGGTCAACCTGCCCTTCCGAGTACCAACTCACCACTCGCAACGGCAGCCAGCGTCTTGACGACGGCTTCGCGCTCACACGCTTGCACCCGGGCTTTGAGAGACGCGATGGTGTCTCCGGGAAGAACCCGGACGCGCTCCTGACACACGACAGCTCCTGTGTCGTACTCGGCATCGACGAGATGCACAGATGCACCGGACTCCGACTCACCGTCAGCAAGCACCGCTTCGAACACGTGATCCCCGAACATACCCTGCCCGCCGAATTTGGGAAGCAAAGCCGGATGTGTGTTCAGAATGCGCGCGGGGAAGGCACTTAATGTGCGCGGCCCAAGGCGCTTCATGTATCCAGCGAGAAAGATGACGTCCGCGCGCGCTCGCTGGAGCGCGTCACAAATCGCGACATCGAGGGAGTCGCCGCTGGGATGGGTGATGGAGGAGAGATGGAATGTCTCGATGCCGGCCGCTGCGGCCCGCCGCAAGGCACCAGACCCGCTGTTGTTGCTGATCACGGCCACCACCCGGCCGTTTATGCGCCCCTGTGCGCAGGCATCGATGATGGCCTGAAGCGTCGTCCCCTCGTGTGACGCGAGCGCTCCTATTCGCAGCATTACTCGCTTCGCAACGCTTCGGTGGGATCGATGCGGAGGCCGCGTCGCGCAGGACCCAGGGAAGCGAGGACGCCGACCAACAGCATGAACGCGGCCGCGCCGGGGAGGATCCCGGGAATCGGCAGACCACCGACTTGCGCGATCGGCACATACCGGCCCACGAGATACGCGGCAAGCATTCCCGCCGCCGAACCAGCACCGATCTGACAGAACGCGCGTCTGAACACCGCCGTCAACAAATGACCCGCCGGCGCACCAAGGGCGGAACGGATACCGATCTCACGTCGGCGTTGCGCGACGGTGAACGCCATCAGAGCGTATAGCCCGGCGGCCGAGAGCAGCAGTACGCTGCCGGTGACCGCGACGATGGTGAGGGCGCCAAGGTTGTCGCCGAACCGGTGCTCGCGATAGATCTCTGCCAGCGTACGGATTTCATCGACGTGCAAGGTCGGGTCGACACTCGCGGCGACGTCGCGGACACGTTCAGCGAGACCGGCCGGACCGCCTCTCAAGCGAAGCTGCAGGTGCGCGGGATGGATCTGACCCGGGACCGCCGCATGGTACGCGACCCGTGCGTCGGTCGTGACGGGCAGATTCGCGACGACACCAACGACTTCGTACCAGCGGTTCGCTTCCGGGCCGTGCGGCCACTCATTGTCCGCCGCGCGGACGTACCGGAAACGGCGTCCGAGCACGTTGCCGGCGGGAGCGATGGTCTCGGCGAAGTTGCGGTTGACGATGACCGCATCAGTCTTCGCGGCTGCGTCCCCCTCGGTGAATCGACGACCGGCGAGTGTCGGTATCTGATAGATGTCGAAGAAGCTGGTATCGACCTGGTTGAACCGGGCGATGAATCCCGGCTGCCGGCCGCCGGGCGAGACACCCTCGGTCGGCACATCGCGGCCTTCGATGTCGACAAACACCCAGGGCTCCTCGCCGGGCGGCTGTAGCGCTGCTGCCACGCCGAGGATGCCCGGGTCGGCGAGCAGCCGTCGCGCCAACTCGCGCTGGCGATTGCCAAAGACCACCGACTGGTCCTCTTCCAGCGCGACGCGCGCCGTCGCAAACTCCTCGGCGGCGAAACCAGGGCCGACGAGGCCGGTCCGCATCGTGCCCCAGGCGAGTTCGACGGCCAATGGCAGAACGCCGACCGAGAAGGCGACTTGCGCGATCACGAGCGTGGTCCACGTGGCGCCGAGACGTACGCTGGTCCGTCCGGCGAGCGCACCGGCGCCAAGCTGCGCCAAACGCCCCGTGGCCTGGAGCGCGGGCACGGCGCCTGACACGGCGGCCCCGGCCAAGGCGAGTGCAGCGACAAAGAGAAGCGTGCGGTACGAGACGCCGAAAGTCATCCAGAATGGCAGCCCGCCGGGGATGTTGTGGAGGCGTCCCGCCACCACGACCGAAACGACGCGCAGGACCAGCAGGGCGACACCGGCCGCCGCGGCCGTCAACACGAGTGCTTCGATGAAGAGCTGCCACACGATCCGCGCGCGACTGCCACCGAGGGCGTGACGCGCGGCGAACTCCTGCTGCCGTGTGATGGTGCGCGCGTAGTTCAGGATCGCGATGTTCGCGCACGGCGGCAACATCAGCAAGACGAGCGCAAGACTCGACAGCGACCACAGCAGCTTCATGTCGCCGGGTTCGAAATCCCCCGTGAAGGCAAACGTGTAGGGCACAACGCGCGCTTCTTCGCGCGGCGCGCTCCGGAGCGCAGGCGGGAGGATCCCAAGCGCCGACACCTCAGCGTGCGCCCGCGCGAGTGTCGCGCCCGGCGCGAGCCGGCCGAAGACGACGCCTTCAGGACCCGTGTTGTGCAGCGTCCCGTCGGCGCCGAGCCGGAGCGGAACCCAGTAGCGGAAGTTGAACGGGAACTGGAAGCCGTCCGGCATCACACCGACGACGGTATGCACGTCCTTGCCGAGCCGCAGTTGGCGTCCGATAACGTCTCGCGCGCCGGCGAAGCGCCGCTGCCAGACGTCGTGACCGATGACGACGACGGGGGCGGCGCCGGGCGCTGCATCGCGGTCGTCGATCGGCCGGCCGACGAGCGGCGCCACTCGCGCGATCCGGAATCCGGCCGCCGAGATCTCGGCGACTGCCGCGAGCTCGATCGATCCGTCGGGCGCGATGATGTTGCGCCAGATCGTCTGGAATGCACCGACGTCACCGATCGATTGCAGGTTGGCGCGCCAGCGCTCGACATCCTGCCATGTCGTGTCACGGCGCCGGCCGGCCTGGCGGTCCCATACCTGGATGGCGACAACCCGATCACCCTCGTCGAGCGGAAGCGGGCTCCACATGACGATGTCGAACGCGGCGAACACGACCGCGGCGATGACGATCGCCAGGGTCGTCGCCAGCCCGCCGATCAGCGTCAACCCCCAGTTCCTGACGAGCAGTCGAAGCCCGAGCTTCACATCGAGCCACGACGAGTCGAGCCACGGCAGCCCGCGCTGTTCGCGCAGCCCTTCGAGCGCCTGGATAGGTCCGCCGGCGGCGGCCCGGGCGAGTCGCGCGGCCTCGCGCGGCGTGTGGCCCTTCTGCCGCAACTCCTCTTCAGCGAAGGCAAGGTGACCGGCAAGCTCGCGCTGCAGGTCGCGGTCGGTCCGACGGCGACTGAGCGCGCCCCATACCCGGCGTGTCCACTCACGAAGGGAAGCGGAGATGTCCCGAGGCGTCATGCCGGATCCATGAAGAGCCGATGAATGACCGATACCATCTGATCCCACGCCTTCTTCTCGACGGCAAGCCGCCGTCGCCCGGCGGCGGTGATGGCGTAGAAGCGCGCCTGGCGGTTGTTGTCGGTCACTCCCCACTCGGCTTTGACCAAGCCCTGCTGCTCGAGGCGCATCAGGCCGGGATACAGCGTGCCCATATTCAGCGTGAGCGCGCCAGACGAGACCTGCTCGAGGCGGGCGCCGATCGCGTAGCCATGCTGCGGCCCCTGCGCCGCGAGCGTCTGCAGCACCATCAAGTCGAGCGTGCCGCGTAGAACTTCCGCTTTGGCAGGTTCTCTATTAGACATCCCAATAGACTATGACCGCTTTCCATTAGGAAGTCAAATGAAGGTACCGGATCGATATCGGGACTTCCTCGGTCCTCCGTCAGTCGAGGCCAGCCGTCTCGACGAGCTGCGAAGCAGCTACAGCAGTGCGTCGCGTCGCGCTGAGGAGCAACGTTCCCCCCGCATAAGAAACGACAACGACGACGAGCCACCGCAGCATCGTGATTGGCATTTCCTTGACGATGAACGCGGCGACCAGGACAGCCGGTATCGCGCCGACAGCGAGGCCGAGCACTATCCGATAGTCGAGTTTGACGAGATGGATGGACCGTCCCGCCGCCGCAACGCCAGAGAATGACGCGGCGCTGGCCATGATCGGGAAAGCGAGCCGCGGATCCATCCCCATCGAGCTCAGGACTGCCAACGTCGGCGCGTAATTGCCGACGCCGAAACACACCAGCACTCCCAACAGGAAATGAACGGCAACCGCCACAATTGCCCAATGAGTCGGCAGGCTCGTGGCGTTCCCCCCGTGCGGCATCAGTCCGAGGTTGGCAAGGCTGTAAAAGAAGCCGGCAACCAGCAAGGACAGCCCGACAACCCCCTGCACCAGCCGAATCGGCGCACGGGCGGCGATGGGCACGCCGACGATCCCCCCAAGGACCATCGCGACAATGCACGACAACAGCAGCAGCGGATCGACTTGCACGCCGAGCAGGACGAGGAAGATCAGGGCCTGAAGGATCGCGGGAAGGATATAGCCACCGAGCATCGTCAGCGGAATGAGTCGGTCAGGCACGAGACGACGAAACCGCATCCAGGCAATCGTCGGTGCGAACGAGCCGATGCCCAACGTATCGAAAAAATTGGTGACCGCCCCAAGCAGGATCGCTTCGCCGCTCGGCCGGAGCTGCGCGGCGCGCGCAGCGGTCCACAGCAGGTACGCGCCGTATGAAAGCGCGACCGCCGACAGAGACACGATGAGCAAAGTCAGGATCACAGTAAACGGAGAAATTGCCGTGACAGAGCTTACCCTACGAGCCGAGTCGAGGTGATAACCTACGGCCGGCCGCGGCAGCCTCCGAGTTACCGTGGGCCACATGCAACAGATCCAAGTCTTTACGGGAGGGACCAGAGGAGAGGATCTTGCAAGGCCGCATTGACCCATCCTGTCAGTTTCGCCACTCGTGGAGGACCCGTGGACCAATCGGGCTGTGTTCCCACTCAGAAATCGACCATCAGCCGGCGTGACCTGTTCAAGCTGACCCTTCGCGGCGGATCCGGGTTGGCGCTCGGCGGCCTTCTCGACGTTCGCGCCATGCGCGCCGCGACAGAGGATCTGAAGCTGTCGAACGTCAG
>Ga0111538_10000610_pt1 | contig 48386 bp, 42 predicted proteins | sample SoiMethybrSBSTD1_FD_79669 | JGI IMG/M metagenome (GOLD analysis project Ga0111538, IMG submission 79669) | Bulk soil microbial communities from a Populus tree surrounding site in Tennessee, USA - Soil MetaG P. TD hybrid SBSTD1 (version 2)... | ecosystem: Environmental > Terrestrial > Soil >... | reverse complement strand
GACGGCATTCAGCGACCATGCCGTCCGAGCCTTCGAGCACGGCGCTCTGGACTATGTCGTCAAGCCGGTCACGCGCCCCCGGCTGCAGCAGGCCCTCGACCGCGCGCGACGACGGCTGGAGGAGCGCGCTTCGCGGACGGTGCCGCCGGCGCTGCTCGCCCGGATCGAAGCCGCGTTCAGCGAGGCGCGGCCGATCCGGCGCACACGGATCCTCGTCCGTCACGGCGCCGGCCACCGCGCGATTCCGCTGCGCGACGTCACCCGATTCTCGGCCGAGGACGGTCTGGTGTTCGCCAACGCCGGGAACGGCCGCTCGCTCTGCGACTACACCCTGAACGAGCTCGAAGCGCGGCTGGAGGCCACGTTCATTCGCGTGAGCCGGGCCGATCTGGTCCAGATCGATCGTATCGACCGGCTGGCTGGCAACGGCGACGGCTCGGCGACGCTCACCTTGACGGACGGAGCCGTGGTGCACGTCAGCCGACGACGGGCAGCGGACCTGCGGCAGGCCCTTCGCTAACCAGATTCGCGTGGACTACGGGGCCACTTACTCGCGCAGCGCGGCGCCCCTGACCTGATCCGCGATCGCGAGCCGTTCGGTCACCGACGGGTGACGGTGATAGAACCATTGCGTCACGGTTGAGGGGCGTTCTTCGGCGAGGTGTTGCGCGCCGAGGCGGCGGATGGCGGCGCTGAACGCGTCGGCACCGCCAGTGAGCACGAGGGCGAACCGGTCGGCGCGCCGCTCCTGCTGCCGCGAATGCGCGTGCCGCAGGGGCGTGCCGGCGAGCCAGACAACGCCGGCGACGAGGGCGATGAACGGAAGCGCGGCGAGCTCGCCGGGGAACGCGCCGAGGAGCGCCCCGGCGGCGCCCGGCGAGGCCGGCGAGCCGGCGAGGAGCGCGTCGGCCAGCCAGAGGCCGAGCGAGAGCAGCGCGGCGTCGAGCGCCAGCGTCCGCCAGAGATCGTGATGCGCATGGTGCGCCAGCTCGTGGGCGGCGACGACGGCGATCTCGTCGTCGGACCAGTCGCGCACGAGCTCCGAGGCGATGAAGATGCGGCGCGATCGGCCGGCGCCGGTGACGAACGCGGTGAGCCGGCCGTCGCCGGGGGGCAGCTCGTGGACGCCGGCGATCGGCACGCGCGCGTCGCGCGCCAGGGCGGCCAGCCGGTTGACGAGGCGGACCCGCGCGATCGGACGCGCGCCCGCGATCCGCACGAACAACGCCGGCGCGCCGTGCAGCGCCGCGACGAGCGCCGCCGCCAGCAGCAGCCCGGCGAGCGGCCACCACCACGATCCGGCGATCCACACCGCCAGCTGGACGACCGCCGCGGCCAGGAACGCTGCCGGCAGCGCGACGAGCGTGGCCTGTCCCTGCGCGGCGAGCACTTCGTCCACTGACGGACGCCGCCGGCCGTACCGGGAATCGACGGCCAGGCAGAGATACAGCACGGCCGGCAGCACGGCCAGCTCCCAGATCACGACGAGCGCGATCACGAAGAGCACGAGCGACGCGACCGCATGCGACGCCGCCGGCAACCCGCGACCGAGGCGCTCGGCCCACCCGGACAGCGCGCCCGCGGCCGGCGTGAGCGCCAGAAGCGTCAGCATCGCGCCCCCCGACGCGAGCCCGGCGGCCCGGGCGCGCCGCTGGCGGCGCTGATAACGCGTGGCTCTGGATTCGTTCATGATCAGGCACTGGGCGCTAGGCACTGGGCACGAGTGCCGGACGCAGCGAGAAGGCTCTTCCCAGTGCCGAGTGCCCAGTGCCAAGTGCCTGACTTCATGTCAGTTCAACTGGACTGAAATCAGCTTGGACACGCCCGGTTCTTCCATCGTCACGCCGTACAGCCGATCGGCGATTTCCATCGTCTTGCGGTTGTGGGTGATGAGGATGAACTGCGTGTGGCTCTGCATGCCCTGGAGCATTTCGACGAAGCGGCCGATGTTGGCGTCGTCGAGCGGCGCGTCGATTTCGTCGAGCAGACAGAAAGGACTCGGCCGGTACTTGAAAATCGCGAACATCAGCCCCATGGCCGTGAGCGCTTTTTCTCCACCCGAGAGGAGCTGGACGTTCTGCAGCCGCTTGCCCGGGGGCTGCGCGATGATGTCGATGCCGCTTTCGGGATCGTTCTCCTGATCGATGAGCACGAGGCCGGCGCGGCCGCCGCCGAAGAGCGTCGTGAACGTCTTCTCGAAGTGCTGGTTGATGGAGACGAAGGCCTCGGCGAACCGCTCGCGGGTGGTCTTGTCGATGCGCCGGATCGCCTCGCCGGTCTGCGCGATCGAGTCGAGCAGGTCCTTGCGCTGCGTCGTGAGGAAAGTATGCCGCGTCTCGAGCTCGTCGAACTGATCGATGGCCATCATGTTGACCGGTCCGAGCCGTTCGATTTTCTTCTTGAGATCGACGATCACCTGCTCGGCCGTGAGCGGCGCCGTGTCGTCCGCGGCCTCGGCGGCAGGCGCGGCGTCGGCGTCGTCGGCCTCGCCGGGCGCGGGCTCGCCGGCTTCGTCCTCGTCAACGGCGGCGACGGCCGCCAGACGCTTGCCTGGGGCGACGAGCTCGCCGGCCTGGTCCATCCGTGCGACCTCCGCGACGACGTCGTCGAGGGCGACGCCGACCGCTTCGAGGCACGCCGCGCCGAGGTGCGTGAGATCGGCCGCCGCGGTCGCCCGCGCGACCTCGGAGTGCATGACCTCGCTCCGCACTTTCTCGAGCTGGTGACGCGCGGTCCGGATGTCGTGGTCGCGGGCGCTGAACTGTTCGCGGAGCTCGATCACGCGATCGTCGAGACCGCGCAACCGGCCCTTGAGTCCGTCGAGCGCGCGCACGGCGTCGTCGAGGCGCCGCTCGGTGTCGCGAATCGACTCACGGAGCTCGTCACGGCGGACTTCAGTCCGGGCGATGTCGGCCTGCCGGCCCGCGATGCGGGCCTCGAGATCGGCCGCGGCCTCTTCGAGGCGCGCGACGTCGCTTTCGAGCGCGGCGGCGCGCTCGATGAGCGCCGCTTCCGCGGTCCGCGCGGCGGTGACGCCCTGCAACCGCGCCTCGGCGTCCTCGCGTGCCGACTGCAGCTGCCCCATCACGCCGCCCAGCCGCGCTTCGGCGTCGCGCTGCTGCGTCTCGTGCAGCTCGATGGCGGCGATCGCCTCGTCGCGGCGAAGCGCCGTCGCCCGCTCTTCCTCGTCGGCGCGGCGGCGCTCGGTCGTGACGACGTCAAGGCGGCGCTGCACGCGGACGAGCTCATCGGCGGTCCGGTTCGCCTGGGCCTCGAAGCCGACGATGGCTTTCTCGTGCCCGTGCTGCTCGGCCTGAAACGCCGTGGCCGAGGCCTCGGTGGACGGAATGATCGCGTCGAGCGCGGCGACGTCGGCCGACAGCGCGCGCGTCTCGGCGCCGCCGAGCTGGACGTCGTCGCGAAGCGACAGCATTTCGGCGCGGCTCTCGAGGATGCCGCGGACGTCCTGCCGCGATCCGCCCTCGACGAGCCACGCGCCGCGGAAGACCTCGCCGGCCATCGTCGCAATCGGAACCGACACGGTGCGGGCGAGCGCCCGCGCCTCGTCGAACGTGCCGACAATCAGCGCGCGCCCGATCAGGCGCGCAACGGCCGGGGCCTGCGACCCGGCGGCACGAACCACGGTCGCGAGCCCACGCGAGCCAGGGGGCACGACGAGCGGCGGCTCGGCCGCGGCCGGCTCGGCCGTCTCCGAGAGCACGAGGAACCCGCAGCGGCCGGCGTCCCGGCCCGCGAGCAGGTCCAGACCCCGCGTGACGTCCTCCGACTGCTCCACGAGGACGTGCTGCAGCAGGTCCCCCATGAGCGCGTCCACCGCACGTTCGTAGGATCGCTCGACGACGAGGTGATCGGCGACCGCGCCGTGGTGCCGGACCGAGGCGCCGCCGTCGCCGAGCAGGAACCGCGCCGCGTCGCCGTAGGTGGCGCGGCTCGCTTCGAGCTCTTCGAGCGAACGCAGGCGCGCCTCTTTGGCCGCCAGGTCGCGTTCCCTGGCGGCGAGCGCCTGGCTCAGCCGATCGCGTTCGCCGCGCTGCTGCGCAAGCTCGGCCTCGGCGACCGCGCGCGCCCGGCTCGACGTGTCGAGCGCCTCGCGGACGTCGGCGAGCGCATGGGTCGCGATGCCGTGTTCCTCGCGCGCCCGCTCGGCTTCCGCGCTGAGCTCGCGCGCCTCGATGTCGAGCCGCTCCCGCTCAGCCGCGACCCGATCGCGGACCGCGGACGCGTTCTCGCGCGCCTGGCGCAGCGCCGACAGCGTGCTCGTGGACGCCAGCACGGCGGCGCGGGTCGAATCCGCTTCCTGCTCGACGCCCTGCACGCCGGCGAGGGCGCTCCGGTACTCCGCTTCACCCGCCTCGACGCGCCCGCGCGCCTGGTCGAGCGCACCGCGCGCGCGCTGCGCCGCCTCGCGTTGCGTCTCGAGCGCGAGGCGCGCCGGATCGCGCCGCCCCTCCAGATCGCGGGTCTCGACCGCGAACGCCTCGGCCTGCTGCGCCAGCTCCGCGATCTGCTGGCGGTCGAACTGAATCCGCTGCTGCGACCGGCCGATCTCGAGCTCGTGCGTGTGCGCGTCCTCGCGCGCGGCGGTCGCGCCCGCCTCGGCTTCGGTCAGCCCGAGCCGCACGGCTTCGAGCGTGGTCTCGAGCTCGGTCACGTGCGCGGCGGCGGCCGCGTCGCGCGCCCGGGCGTCGGCGAGGCGCGCCTCGGCGGCCTCGATGTCGCGGGCGAGCGCCTCGTAGCGGTGCGCGAACTGCACCTGCTCCCAGCGCCGCAGCTCCTCGCGCAGCCGCTTGTAGCGCCGGGCCCGCGCCGCCTGGCGCTTGAGCGCGCCGCGCTGCTTCTCGACCTCGAAGACGATGTCGTCGATGCGCGTCAGGTTCTGCTGCGCCGCTTCGAGCTTCAGCTCCGCGGCGCGGCGGCGCGACTTGTACTTCGTCACGCCGGCGGCCTCTTCGATGAGCGCCCGGCGCTCGGCGGGACGCGACGACAGAATCTGGCCGATCTTCCCCTGCTCAATCACGGCATAGGCCTTGACGCCCAGGCCCGAGTCCATCAGGAGATCGTGGACGTCGCGCAGCCGGCAGATTTCGCCGTCGATCAGATACTCGCTCTCGCCGGATCGATACAGCCGCCGGCCGATCTCGATGTCGCGCGTCACGAGCGGCGGCTCGTCGAGCAGCTCGTCGATCTCCGACGCCGCGCGCATGGCCGCCTGCGCGACCTCGGTGAGCTTCAGCCGGACTTCGGCGGCCGCGGTCGGCTTCCGCGCGTCGCTGCCGTTGAAGATGACGTCTTCCATCCGCTCGCCGCGCAGGCTCTTTGCGCTCTGCTCGCCCAGCACCCACGTGATGGCGTCGACGACGTTGCTCTTGCCGCAGCCGTTGGGCCCGACGATGGCCGTGACGCCGTCGTCGAAGCCGAGCTCCGCGCGATCAGGAAAGCTCTTGAAGCCGTTGATATGCAGTCGAGACAAACGCATGTATGTCGCCGTACACAGAAATAGCCGCGCCGGTCGAAAGAGACACTTCCGTTATCGACCCGCAAGCGGCTGGGAGAAATCTTACGGAACTTCGAACGTTCGCTTGCCGCCCCCTCCCGCCTGCCCGGCGGGGCCCCGAGGAACGGCCAGCGCGGTGCAGTCTAGCAAGCCCTATCGGTAGCGGCAAGCGGAAAGGAGGGCGCTAGGCGTGGTGGCGGGCGCGTCGGCGATCTACTTCCCGGCCTCTTTTTTCGCCATGGTCAGCAGCGCCCTGGCCTCATCGAAGTAGCCGAGGGCCGACTGCGCCTGGGGATCGACTTTCGTGAGGTTGCGGCGGGCTTCCTCGATGCCGAAGAGGTCGTTGTCCACTTCGAAGCGAATCATCGCCTTGATGAAGTTGACGTCGGTCTTGAACGCCGCCTCGTCGACGCGGACGCGCTCGCCGGCGATGAACTGCTTGAACTCCTCGACCATCGCGTCGGTCATCTGCCAGCCGGGCGCGACCTTGTGGGCGGCGGCCGACTTCGCGGCGGGACGGCTGTCGCCTTCCTTCGTGAAGCGTTCGGCGAAACTCACGAACGCGCCGCGTTCGCGGAGCATCCTGGCGAACCGCGTCGGGTTGAAGCCTTCCACCGACCCGACGAGGAAATGGTCGGGCTCGATGCCGCCGCCGCTGTACACCTTGCGCCCGCCATCCGTGTATTTGAGGTCGGCCGCGGCGTGCTCGCGCGATCCGGACTGATCGCGGTACGAGTAGGTCAGGTATTCGTCGAAGGCGCCGTCCCACGGCCGCTGGATCATCCGGCCGCTCGGCGTGTAGTACCGGCCGGTCGTGAGCGCGAGGCCGCCGCCGTTGCTGAGACTGTAGACGCCCTGCACCAGCGCCTTGCCGAACGTGGTCTCCCCGACGATGAGCCCGCGATCGTGATCCTGCATCGCGCCGCTGACGATTTCCGACGCGCTGGCGCTGTTCCGGTTGGTCAGGACGATGAGCGGGACGTCGATGTACCCGCCCTGCTCGCTGGCGTGGTAGTCCTCCTCGACGCTGCGGATGCGCCCGCGCGTGTAGACGATCATCTGCCCCTTCTTGAGGAACCGGTTGGAGACGGCGATCGCCTGATCGAGCGGCCCGCCCGGGTTGTCGCGCAGGTCCACGACCAGCCGCTGCATCCCGCCCGACTTGAGCTTCGTCAGCGCGTCGCCCAGCTCGTCGTTCGTCGTTTCGGAAAAGTCCTGGAGGCGGATGTAGCCGGTGCCCGGCGCGATCATGAACGCCGTCCGCACCGTCGTGATCTTGATCTGGTCGCGTTCGACCGTCAGGTCGATGAGCGTGTCCACGCCCGGCCGGCGGATCGAAATCTCGGTGGTCGTGCCTTTCGGCCCGCGGACGCGCTTGACGACCTCGTCGGTCTCCCAGCCCTTCGTCTCTTCCCAGACGACGTCCGGCCCGGACGCGCCCGGTTCCTTGCGCTTGCCGACGCGGGCGATGACGTCGTTGCGGCGGATGCCGGCGCGATAGGCCGGCGATCCCTCGAAGAGCGACGTCACCGTGATCTCGCCGTTGATCTTCTGGATGCTGATGCCGATGCCGGGATAGCGCCCTTCCTGCTGCTCGCGCATCCGCGAATAGCTGCGCGGGTCGAGGTAGCTCGAGTGCGGGTCGAGCGTGCGCAGCATCCCGTCGATCGATCCTTCGACCAGGAGCGCGGACTCGGCGGGCTCGACGTACTGACTCTCGATCGCGGCGAGCGCGGCCGTGTAGATACGGTACCGCTCCATGACGCGGTCCTGCGTCGACACGGTGCGCGATCCGAACACGCCGCCCACGATCGCGGACAGCACGACGACAACGGCGGCGGCAGGAATGCCTTTTAGACGCATGAGGTAACCATCCTATAACTCTTCATCGGCGCGCTTCTTCTTTCCGAACATCCAGGCGACGCCGATGCTGAACAGGTAGAGAATCACCATCGGTGCGGCGAACACGGCGAGGTTCACCGGGTCGCCACTCGGCGTGATCACCGCCGCGAGCACCACGATGATCACGATGGCGTACTTGAACTTGCGGAGCATGAAGCCGGCGGTCACGACGCCGAAGCGCGCGAGAAAGAACACGAGCACGGGCATCTGGAAGATCGCGCCCATGCCCAGGATGACCTTCACGTAGAAGCCGAACGCGACGTCGATGTCGGGCATGTACCTCATGCCCTCGATGCCGTAGCTCGCAAAGAACTTCCACATCGATGGAAACGCGATGCGGTGCGCGAACCAGACGCCGCCGCCGAAGAGCAGCGTCGAGCACCCGACGAACGGCAGCACGACGCGCTTTTCCTTCGCGTAGAGGCCCGGCGCGATGAACAGCCAGAGCTGCGCGAAGATGAACGGCGAGGCCACGAGCAGCGCCGCCAGCCCGGACAGCTTCAAGCTGAACATGAAGCCCGCCATGGGCTTGGTGAAAATCAGCTCACCGCCAAAGGCCAGGAAGTAGCGGATGAAGTACGCGTAGAGCGCTTCCCAGTAATAGAACGTGAAGCAACAGACCGCGATCAGCGCGTAGAGCGAATAGAGGATGCGGCGGCGGAGCTCATCGAGGTGCTCGAGAAAGCTCATCCTCGAGCGTTCGTCGGTGCTCTCCTGTTCGTGCTCATCCGCCAGATGCGCGATCGAGCCGAGGTTAGCGGGTTCTGGCGCCATCGCGTGCTCGACGCTTCAGCCGGCCCTAGGAGCCGGACCGTTCGTGGGCCAGCTCGCTGGTGCGATCGGCGGCGATGTCGCCGCGGGCGATGGTTTCCGGCGCGGCCGGCGAGGGCAGCGCGGCCGGGTCGGTCGACGCGAGCGGTGCGGGGGGCGGCGTCTTGCGCTGCTCCTCGACCCGGATTTCCTCATCCAGCGTGTTGCGCAGCTCGTTCGAGGCGCGCTTGAACTCGTTCAGGCTCTTGCCGAGCGACCGCCCCAGCTCGGGCAGCTTGCGCGGCCCGAACACAATCAGCGCCACGACGAGGATAATCATCAGTTCTGGAAAGCCAATCGGACCCATGGGCGCTCCTTACCGGGACAGACCTTCCCAGTATAACGCGTCTTTTTCCACGGTCCGCCGTGGCAGATTGGCCACAAGTCGCGGGTCTGATGCGGCGTTGACTCGGAGCGCCGCGGGTACTACCATTGCATAGCTCCCCCCGAGAGTGGCAGAGGGCTGCACCGCAGCTATTTACGTAGGCCTGGACCCACCCACTGTAAGAAAATGGACGGACCCATGAGACGACTCATTGGAATGTGCGTACTTGCCTCGGCGCTGGTCCCCACCTTCGCGCGCGCGCAGGCCTCTCAGACACCCCAGCCCCCACCGCAGCGGCAACAAGCGGCCGGCGCGCAGACCTCCGAAGAGGAGCTCCGGCCGGCAACCACCACCGCGTCGGGTGACACCGGGATTTGGTTCGTGCCCACGGCGACGGTGCTTCCGCATAAGAAATGGTCCGTGAGCTTCTACCGGACCAACATGGACGATGGCCAGGGCTTCAGCGACATCTCGACCTTCCCGGTCACGTTCGGCGTCGGGTTGGGCAAGGTGGTCGAGCTCTTCGGGAGCTGGTCACTCGTCACCCGCATCGACCGGGACACCCGGCCGCTCTTCTTCACGAGCACGAGCGAGGAAGAGAACACGGGCACCGGCGGCGGCCTCGTGGTCAACCACCCGCTGGTCCGCAATGAGTGGACCGGGAACAAGCTCGGCGACCTCTGGATCGGCGGCAAGGCCAATATCTTCGGCGCGAGCGAAAAGCCGTTCGGCGTCGCCGGCCGCATGCAGTTGAAGCTGCCGATCGGCGACGAAGATTCGGGCGCCTCCACCGGCAAGACGGACTTCATCATCGACGGCGTGGTGTCGCGCTTTTCGCCCGCGATCGACGCATCCGGCTACGTCGGCATGATCTTTCGCGGCAGCCCGGATGGCTACGAGCTCACCAACGGGCTGCGCTGGGGTTTCGGCGCGGCGTTCCCACAGAAGTTCAGCCTGGGCTTCCGCCTCACGGCCGAGCTCTTCGGCGAGAAGTACTTCGACAGCCAGATTATCGCGCCGAGCGGCCAGTTCGGCTCGGACGGCTCGCCGGTACCGGTCGTCACCCATATCAAATCGCCGGTGATCGGCACGCTCGGGATCACCTTCCAGGCGCCCAAAGGGTTCTTCGGCGGCATCGCGGCGTCGTGGAACATGAACATGAATGGGCGCGAGGATGCGACGCCGATCGGCATCAACCCGCCGGGCACGTCGTATGCGAACACCTCGAAGGACAGCCTCGGCCTGCAGTTCCGCATCGGGTTCCATCCAGGCGCGCGCCGCGCGTACCTGAGGGCCCCCGCGCCGACGCCCGCGCCAACGCCCGCGCCGACGCCTGCGCCGACACCCGCCCCGGCGGCGCCCGCGAACCGTCCGCCGACCGTCACCGCCGCATGCGACCCGTGCACGGTTGAGGTCGGGCGCACCGCCACGGTCACGGCGACTGCGCAGGATCCGGACGGCGACGCGCTGACCTATCAGTGGAAGGCGGCCGCCGGGTCGCTGACCAACCCGACGGCGCGGCAGACGCCGTGGACGGCGCCCAATCAGGAAGGGCCCGTGCAGTTCACCGTCACAGTGAGCGACGGCAAGGGCGGCACCGCCAACGCGACGACGACGATCAACGTGGTGCGGCCGACCGTGACGGAAATCTCGTTCGAAGACGTGCACTTCGACTTCGATCGCTTCACGCTGCGGCCCGACGCGCTCAAGGTCCTCGACGGGGCCGTGGCCGCGATGCAGAAGAACCCGAACCTGCGGCTCACGATCGAAGGCCACACGTGCAACATCGGCACCGCGGAGTACAACTTGGCGCTCGGCGAGCGCCGCGCGCACGCGGTGCGCGACTACCTGACCAGCCGCGGCATCGCGGTGGCGCGGCTCAACACCGTCAGCTTCGGTGAGGAGCGGCCGAAGCACGACAACTCGCGCGAGGAAACGCGCCGGCTCAACCGCCGCGCGGCCCTCGTGGTCAGATTGCAGTAGCAGTAGCGACGGGCCCAGGGCCCCAGGCCCACGGCCCAGGTAAGACAAAGAGGCCGAACGCTGTCCAGCGTTCGGCCTCTTTGCTTTTACTTCTCGGCTCGAGCTCGGGCGCTAGGCCCAGGGCCCTGGCCGTGTCAGTACGCTTTTGCGAACCACGCGCGCACTTCCGACGCGCCGTTGCACTTGACGCACGTGCCTTTCACGCGCGGCTGCGCGAGCGGGATGTTGCGCAGCGTCGCCTGGGTCTCGGCCTTGATCGCCGCTTCGCACTCGGCGCTGCCGCACCAGGCCGCGATGACGAACCCCGGCCGGCCGTCCATGGCGGCGGTGAATTCCGCCCAATTGCCGGCTTCCGAGGTGTGTTCCTCGCGGAACTGCCGCGCGCGGGCGAGCAGGTTCTGCTGAATCTCCTCGAGCAGCGCCGGGACCCGCGTTGCGAGATCCGCAAGCGGAATCGCCGCCTTCTCGCGTGTGTCGCGCCGGGCCGAGAACACCTGGTTCTTCTCGAGATCCTTGGGGCCGATCTCGAGCCGCAGCGGCACCCCGAGCAGTTCGTACTCGGCGTACTTCCAGCCGGGCGAGTTCTCTTCCCGGGCATCGAGCTTGACGCGGACGCCGCGCGACGTGAGATCGGCGGCAATCGCTTCGGCCTTGGGCAGCACCGTGTCTTTCCAGTTGCCGCGCGGAATCGGCACGATGACGACCTGATACGGCGCGACGTGCGGCGGCAGCACGAGGCCGCTGTCGTCGCCGTGCGTCATGATGACGCCGCCGATCAACCGCGTGGACACGCCCCAGGACGTCGTCCACACATGCTGCAACAGCTTGTCGCGTCCCTGGAACTGGATCTCGAACGCCTTGGCGAAATTCTGCCCGAGGTTGTGCGACGTCCCGGCCTGCAGCGCGCGGCCGTCGCCCATCAGCGCTTCGATGGAGTAGGTGCGCGACGCGCCGGCGAACTTCTCGCTGTCGCTCTTGATGCCGTCAACGACCGGCATCGCGAGATCGGTCTCGGCGAAGTCCTTGTAGATGCCGAGAATCTTCAGCGTCTCTTCTTCCGCCTGGTCCGCGGTTTCGTGCGCCGTGTGCCCTTCCTGCCACAGGAACTCGGTCGTACGCAGGAACGGGCGCGTCACCTTCTCCCAGCGGACGACGTTCGCCCACTGGTTGATCAGGACGGGCAGGTCGCGCCACGACTTGATCCACTTCGCGTACATCGTGCCGACGATGACTTCGGACGTCGGCCGGATGATCAGCTTCTCCTCGAGCTCCTCGTCACCGCCCCTCGTCACCCACGCCACCTGCGGCGCGAACCCCTCGACATGCTCCTTCTCCTTCATCAGGAGCGACTCGGGAATGAACAACGGGAAGTACGCGTTGACGTGGCCCGTCGCTTTGAACCGCGCGTCGAGCAGTCGCTGGATGTGCTCCCAGATGGCGTAGCCGTACGGACGGATCACCATGCAGCCCTTGACCGGCGAGTAGTCGGCCAGCTCCGCGCGGCGGACGACGTCGAGGTACCAGCGCGAAAAATCCTCGGACCGTGGCGTGATCTCAGTGACGAACGCGTCTTTTTTCTGATCGGACAAGATAGCCTCGAGTTAAGTGAGAAGTTAGAAGCCAGAAGTTAGAAGTTAGTGGGCGCTGGCCAGAGCGCAGTGACTTCGCGCTTCCGGCTTCGAACGTCCGACTTAACGCCGTGTTTGGTACCAGCGTCGCTTCCAGTGTAGATCGTCCCGCGCCGGGAAGTCCGACCGGGCGTGGGCGCCGCGGCTCTCCTCGCGTGCGAGGGCGGCGCGCGCGATGAGGCGGCTGACGGTGATGAGACTGGCCAGCCGCCAGCCCTCGGCATCGATACGCCTGCCCTGTGCGGTGTCGTCTTCGACGGCGGCCCAGGCCGGTTCCAGATCGGCGAGGGCGCGCGTGAGGCCGGCGTGATCGCGGAAGACGCCGGCCGATTTCCACATCAGCGAAGCCAGCGCCAGCGCGTCGCCTGGCTGCCGGCGCGGCTGTGGTCCGGCCGGCGGCGGATCGGACACGGGCAGCGTCACCGGCTCCGGCCACGCGGCCGCCCGACCGGCGGCCTGCATCGCGAGACCGGCCCGTCCGCCGAACACGAGGCCCTCGAGCAGGGAGTTGCTGGCCAGGCGGTTCGCGCCGTGGACGCCGGTGCAGGCGACTTCCCCGGCGGCGAAGAGTCCGGGCAGCGAGGTCCGGCCGTCCAGGTCCGTCGCCACGCCGCCCATCAGATAGTGCGCGGCCGGTCCCACCGGGAGCCGATCGGTCGCCAGATCGAGTCCGACCCGCGCAGAGAGCGAGGTGATGAGCGGAAAGCGGGCGCGCACGGTCGCCGCCGGCAGATGCGCGAGCGTGAGGTACACCGGCGCGGCCGTCCGCTCCGATTCGCGGACGATCGCCCGCGCGACGCGATCGCGCGGCGCCAGGTCGCCGGCCGGATCGTACCGCGACATGAACGGCTCGCCGTGCTCGTTCACGAGCCGCGCGCCCTCGCCGCGCAGCGCCTCGGAGAGCAGATACCGCGGCGCGCCCGGTACCGCGAGCGCCGTCGGGTGAAACTGCACGAACTCGAGATCGGCGACGCGCGCGCCGGCGAGAAACGCGAGCGCGACCCCGTCGCCGGCGGCGACCTCCGGATTCGTCGTCTCGCGATAGACCTGGCCCGCGCCGCCCGTCGCGAGCAGCGTCACCGGCGCCTCCGCGTCGCAGAGCGTGCCGTCGCGATCGAGAAACCGCACGCCGGCGACGCGCCCGTCGCGCACGATGAGTTGCACGACCGTCGCGTGATCGACGACCGTGAGGGCCGGCGGAGGCGCCAGACGCGACGCGAGCACGCGGCCGATCTCGCGCCCGGTCGCGTCGGCGGCGTGCAGGACGCGCCGCACCGAATGCGCGCCCTCGCGCGTCAGGTCGAGGGCGCCGTCCGGACCGCGGTCGAACGCGGCGCCCCAGTCCACGAGCTCGCCGACGTAGTGCGGGCCCTCAGTGACGAGCACCTCGACGGCGCCCGGATCGCAGAGGCCGTCGCCGGCCGCGATCGTGTCCGCGCCGTGACGCGCCGGCGAGTCGTCGGCGCCGACGGCCGCGGCGATCCCGCCCTGCGCGTAGCCCGTGCTGCCGGCGCGCAGGTCCGCCTTGGTCAGCATGAGCACGCGGCCCGACGCCTGCAGCGTCAGCGCCGCGCGCAGGCCGGCGATCCCGCTGCCGACAATGAGAAAGTCCGCCGAAATCGTCACTGCCCGCCGCTCTCACTCCCCGATCGACCGTCTGTAATCTTCAATAGAATCATCCCCGATGCGATCCCGACGCCAACAATCTATTGCATCCCGTCCCGCCGCTGCCGCGGCCGTTCGCATCGACGTCCGCACGGATCGGACGGTGTACCCGGTCCTCATCGGCCCAGGCCTCGTGTCCGAGACGCCTTCCCTGCTCGCGGCCGAAGGACTGCCCGGGCTGCCGCTGACGGTTTCGTCCCGTCCGGTCTGGCGGCTGCAAGGGAGGCGTCTGCGGTCGCTCGCCGGCGGCCGACGCCCGGTGCTCATCGCCGATGGCGAGCGCGCCAAGACCCTGTCTACGGTCGCGCGCCTCTACGACGCGTTCGTGGCGCACGGCCTGGACCGGTCGGGGGCAGTCGTCGCCTTCGGCGGCGGCGTCGTCGGTGACGTGACCGGGTTTGCCGCCGCGACGTTCCTGCGCGGCATCCGCCTCGTTCAGATCCCGACGACGCTCCTGGCGCAGGTGGACAGCGCGATTGGGGGGAAAACCGGGGTCAACCTGAAGGCGGGCAAGAACCTCGCGGGCGCATTTCACGCGCCGAGCCTGGTCGTCTGCGATCCGGAGGTGCTGTCGTCGCTGCCGCCGCGGGAGTTCCGGGCGGGACTTTACGAGGTGCTCAAGTACGGCGTGATTGCGTCGCGTCCGCTCTTCGACCGGGTCACTTCACGGCTGGACGCGATCCTCGCGCACGATCCCGACGAGCTCGCGTTCGTCGTCGCCGAATGCTGCCGGATCAAGGCGGACGTCGTGACGCGCGATGAACGGGAATCCGGCCCGCGCCGCGCGCTCAACTTCGGCCACACCGTCGGCCACGCGCTCGAGGCGATCACGCGCTATCGCCGCTTCCGGCACGGGGAAGCCGTTGGCTACGGTCTTTGCGCCGCCACCCACCTCTCGGAACGGCGCGGGCTCATCACCCACGAGGAGGCTCAGCGCATCTACGCAGCCGTTGCGCAGCTCGGGCGCCTCCCGCCCGTGCGAGATCTTCGGACCAGCGATGCGCTCGACGCCATCGGCCACGACAAGAAGACCGTCGCGGGACGGCTGCACTTCGTGTACGCGCGCGGCATCGGCGCGACCGAGATCGCCGCGGACGTCACGCCAAACGACCTGCGCGCGGCGCTGTCGTTCCTCGGCCTGCGGGCGTAGGCCACGGCCCTATGGCGTTTTCGACAACCGTGTCGCCTGCCGCAGGCCGAATTGGCCGCAGCGCGGCCGACGTTCCCATCAGGCAGAAGGCGCGCGAGCGTGCGGCTGCGGCCAGCAGCAGGCGGCACGGTTGGCGAAAACGCTTTAGCGAATCCAGCCGGGCGGGACACCCTGCTTGCGCGCGTCGGTCTGGATGTCGGCGATCGCCTTGCGGTCAACCTCGACCTGTTTCTTGAGCCGGTCGAGCTCGGACATCGCCTTGCCCAACTGCTGCCGGAGCTGCAGTTGCTGCGCCGGATCGTCGCGGTTCACCGCATCGGTCTGCAGGGCGTTGATGCGCGACTGCATCGCCTCGGCCATGAACGCGTTGCGCTCGAGCGACGTGCGTGCGTTCGTCATGCGCTCGCGCCAGGCCTTCTCGTCGTTTTTCGGGGCCGGCGCTTCTTGCGGCACGGGCTTGCCGTCGGGTCCAACAGCAGCCGGCGCCACCGGCTTGCCGTCGGGACCGACGGGACTTGCCGGCAGCGCCGGCCGGTCGGCGGGCGGCGCCGGCGGCGTCTCCGGCCCTATCTCCATCGTCTCGAGCGGCTGACCGTAATTGGTCAGCGATGCCGCCGCCGGTCGCACCAGCTGCCTCCGGAGCGCTTCGCGCTGGGAGGCTTCCCCCAGACTGGTCGCGGGCGCCGATAACCACGTGAGAAACGCAACGATAATCGCCGGGCTTTGCCACAAGGACGTCATCGGACTTCCCTCCAGGAAACGAGTCGGACATCAGACAGCGAGCCACTGCCGGGGTTCGGGTGCACGAGCGTCGCTTCGATCGTCCGTACGGCACCACCCGGCGCCATCGCCCGCGCCATCGTCATCACCACGCCGTTGGTGTCCGTCCACGGATCACCATCGATTTCCGCCAGGTCGTCGGCCAGCCACACCGCGACGTACGACTGGTTCGTCAGCAGCGACGGCGACGCCAGCCGCGAGACCAACCCATACGCGAAGAGCCGCCAGCGCGGACTGTTGGCGCCGAGCGCCAGGGCTGCGTCCGAGGCGCCCTGCAGCTGGCTCGTGAGCGTCGTCAAATCGATCTGGACGTTCGACGGCAACACCGGGTGAAGCGTCGTATCGACGAGCCTCGACGTGACGACACCAGCCAGCACATCGGTCCATCGCGCGACCCGCCCGACTTCCGAGGTCACGAACTCGAGCGCGGCGTCGGCCGCGTACATCGCCTCGGTGCCGGCGCGGAAGTTCGACGCGACGAGCGTCTCCGTGTCGCCGACGAGCACGAGACCGAGCCCCAGCCCGCAAAGCAGCGTCGATACCAGCAGCGCCATCAGCAGCGCGGATCCGGCGTCGGGCTCCCGAACGGCACGCGTGGTCATCGCCCGAGACTCAGGTTGCGCGGCGAGACGTCGAACGTCACGCTGTAGTCCGGCACGGTGCGAAGCGGATGACGGCTGGTTCCGGGATTCGCGAAGTCGACGCCAAGTCCGCGCAGGCCCGTCAGCGACGCTTCGATCCGCAACGTGATGCGCACTCTCCCGATGCGGAGCAGATCCGCGTCGAACACCGTGCTTCCGCCGCCGCACCACGGGCCATCCTGCAGCATCGGCAACGGCAGCGGCGCGAGGGACGCCCCGTCGGTCGGCAGCCAGGCCAGGCCCGAGACCGGAGCGCCGGCCGCGTCGTACAAGCAGTTCGCGCTGCCGGCCGCTGGCTTCGGGAAGCGCGGTGGCGCCGGATCGCCCCAATACTCGAACTGAACCGAGACGACATGGTCGGCCACCGGGACGTCGGAGCCGTCGCCGTCGTAATGGCGCAACTGGCGTCGCGCGGGATCGAAGTAGTAGGTGTGCAACTCTGCTTGTGCGATCGAAACGCCTTCGCCGTACGCCTGGCTTGCGGACGACGCCAGGTGCCGGACGCCGGCGAGCGGGGTCGCAACGTCCGTCACTTTGAAAAAGTCGAAGTTGCCGCCGTCGTCGAACACGACCGTGCTCATGCCCTCTTCGAGGCCGCAGGCCGCCCGGCCGATCGGACAGCTTGGCCGGAGGTCGACGTCGATCGAGCCGGCACCGGCTGGGAGCGCCGAATGGAGGGTGGTTTGCGCGGCGTAGACCGGCAGGTAGACGAGCGTGATGCGATCGGGCCGCGCTGTGGTGTGGGGATCGGCGCCGGTGCGTCCCACCCGGCGCGGCAGCACCGGCGGCAGATACCGAACGAGCGGGCCCGTTTGTGGACCAGCCGACGGTCCGGCCCCGGCCATGAACAGATCCCGCGAAATCAGATCGGCAACGACGCGGGCCCGCTGCTGCACGTCCATGGCCTCGGGCCGCGACTGCGCAATGTACGAGTCGGGTGCGACGAAAGAGAGCGCCGCGCCCATGACGCCGAGCGTGAGAAGCGTAGCCACGAGCGCCTCGACCAGCGTGAAGCCGCGGTCGGTCATGAGTGCGCCGCCTTTCGCGTCCGGAACGTGGTCAGCAGCGCGTCGCCGCGGCGGCGCTGCCGGTTGCCTCCTGCGGCGGCGGCCTCGCGATCCCGCCGGACGGTCGTGACGAGCACCTGGAACACGAGCGTGTCGGGATCCGACTGAAGCGCCTCGATGCTCCAGCGGCGAATATAGACGACGCCTGGCGGCAACCCCGTGCCCGTGCCCACCCATCGTCCGCGACCGTCGAGATAGTCGACGTACCCGGACGTGCTCGTGGAGAGCGTGCCGGCGGGAGACACCGAGAGCCCGGGTCCGGCCGTCGTCGCCGGATCGGTACTCAGATTGGTGCTCACGTCGCTCAGCGCGCCGCCCCCGGGAGCGAAGCTCCAGGTCAACCCGCGAAGTTCTTCCATCTTCTGCACTGCAAGCGTCGTCGACGACGTCTCGTGCCGGGAGTTCTCCGTCGCAATCATCGTCAAGGCAAAGAGCTGGGCCACTCCCATCGCGACTGATGCGACGACGAGGAGAGCGATCAGGACCTCGAGCAATGTGAAGCCCGTCTCGCGGAGTGACGCGGGAGAAGTGGCCAGATGCATACGGCGTTCGACCCTGTTCGCTGTTGAAGAGTGCAACTCCCGGTCCAGGTCTCGCCCCTGGGCGATCGCCGGAAAACGGTTGAAAAACTGCGTACTCTCGGCCAGCCTGGTATCGCACTTTCTGCAGCGTCCCTGATCGCCGCCTGAACACACGTCTGATCCACAGACGAGCGCAAGTCACGTTCCAGCGAAAACAGCGGATTTTGGCGTGAAACGCGGCAAACTGGGCGGGATGGCTCGAAGGGCCGGCGGATAGTGAAATCGGCGGACGGAGTTTGTAACCGGCGTCCGGCAGGACTCATCGCCGCTCGGGATCGGGCGGGACGCCGCTATCGATACAGGCCGAGATACCACGTCATCAGCCGCTCTCCGACGAGCGACGCGACGAAGGCGCCCAGCGCGAGGAAGGTCCCGAATGGCAGTTTGCTCGCGAGCGCGCGGCCCCGAACCGCGGCCAGCGTGAGGCCGATCGCCGCGCCGGACAGGCTGGCCAGGAACAGCACGACGAGCACCTGCTGCCAGCCGAGGAACGCACCGATCATCGCCAGCATCTTCACGTCGCCGAGGCCCATGGCTTCGACGCCCTTCATTCGGTACCACAGCGCGCGGATCGCGTACGGAATGGCCGCGCCGAGCGCGGCCCCGATGATCGACGACACGATGCCGGGCGGCAGCCAGAGACTGAAACCCAGGCCGACCGCGATGCCCGGCAGCGTCAGCACGTCGGGCAATCGCATCGTTTCGAGATCGGTGCCGAAGAGGGCGATGAGCAGCGCCGTGAACACGAGCCGGGCGGCCAGAAGGGGCCAGTTCTCGCCCACGGCCAGACCTTGCAGCACGAACGCCAGCGCGGTCACGAGCTCGACGAGCGGGTACCGCAAGCTGATCGGCAGCCGGCACTTCCGGCATTTGCCACCCAGCACGAGATAGCTCAGCACGGGGAGGTTGTCGTACCAGCCGATCGGCGTCAGGCAGCGCGGACAATGCGACGGCGGACTGACGATCGACTCGCCCGCCGGAATCCGGCCGATGCAGACGTTCAGGAAACTCCCCACCATCAGGCCGAAGATCCCGACGACGAGCAGTTCGGCCGGCGGCATTCAGCGCAGGGGCCGCGGCAACGGGAACAGCTGCGATTTCGGAGACAGCCTGGCGGAGTGCGTGGCCTCGTCGTACACGAACTGCACACCGGTCTCGTCCACCGGCACGCGGCCGGGACCGGCGAGCTCCTGCCATCCGGACGGGTATCGGCCGTTGATGGCCTTGAATCGTTCGATCATGCCGTTGAGCTCGTCGATCGAGTCGAGCGCTTTCAACTGTCGCAGGCCCCGAACCGCCGCGTTGCGAATGTACTCCTCGCTCGAGCTGGCCAGGACGGACAACAGATGGCGAGCGCCTGCGCGGTTGCCGCCCTGTGCCTTGGTCGTCGCGGCCAGCGGGCCGATCCAGGCCGGCGCGTTGGGCAACCTGGCCGCACGTTCGAACCAACCGGCCGCCGCCTCGTAATCGCCGGTGTACCAGTAGTGAACGAAGCCGATGTCGTGCGCGTACTGCCACCGATCCGGATTGGCGGCGAGTCCCTTCTCGAGGAGCGCGATCGCCTGGTCGGGCCGGCCCGGTCCGTCGGGGGGCGGCATGGCCAGGAAGAAGGCGCCGAAGCGATACGCGATCATGAACTGCGGATCGAGCGTGGTTGTCAGATCGAGAAGCGGCTGAAGCAGCTCGAAGCGTCCGGTCGTGCGGTTCGATTTCCGGTCGCGGCCGTAGTGCTGGATCGTCCGCATCCAATAGATGTCTGCCGCGAGCGCGTCGAACGACAGCATCAGGCGGTCGGCGGTTTTGCCGGAGTGCAGGTACAGCAGCCGTTCGGTCGCCGGTGGACCCGGGTACCACTGCTCGCGCGCGCGCAGCAGGCTCGCGGCGAGCGCCAGCCCGATCAGCACGCCGCCGATCGTGAAAAGCCGCCTGGCTGCCCCGCTCACTTGAACTCCCGGCGCGAGAACAGCGCGACTGCCGCCCCCAGCAGCGTAACCGAGTAGATCAGGCTGTACAGGGTCATGGACCCCACCAGCCCGGGGCTGATCGGATGGCCGTGCACGACGCTGCTCTTCACGTCGAATGCGGAAAACGCCGGCACCATCCAGCCGATCGCCGAGACCAGATGGCCGATCGCCGGGGGGGCGTCCACGATGTCGTTGAACCCCCGCAGGTCGGCGCTGGCCAGACCGAGCACGTATAGGCTGACCGTGAAGACGACCGAGATGATCGCGCTCGAGGAAAACGTCGAAAAGAACAAGGCGATCGCCGTGAGCAACGCGAGTTCCGCCGTGATCAAGACGACCTGCACGGCGATCCTGGGATCGAGAGCGGGCGCTTCCCACGCGAGGCGCAGGTTGGCGGGCGATGCCAGGTAGAGCCAGCCGAGCATCAAATACAGGGCCGCGGTCATCGCCCAGATGTTGACCGCGACGGTCAGCACCAGCCCGACGTACTTGCCGAGGATGAACTCCCAGCGCGGCAGCGGCTTGGCGAGCAGGCTGAAGATGCTGCGGCGATCGATCTCGCGCGCCACGAGCCCGACGCCGATGAAGACCGTCATCAGGACGCCGGCGAGCTCGATCGCGGCGAGGCCGAGATCCTTGATGATCTTGAGATCCTGACCCGCGGTGATCTGGCCGATCAGGAGCGAGGCGCCGATGAGCAGCACCGCGAACGCCCCGATGCCGTAGAGCACGCGGTCGCGAACACTCTCCTTGAACACGTGCCAGCCGACCAGCGCGATGCGGTGCATCGTCATGATCGATCTCCGCGGCCGCCGCCCGAGGCCGCGTGCGGCAGGTCGCTGAGCGCCCGGGCAGCCACGGGCGACGGGCCGGCGCCCATCCTCGCCGAGGCCACCGCATTCGCGCCCGGTCCGGCGGCCGTGCCGACGCGCTCGAAGAACACGTCTTCGAGCGTCGTGCGCAGCGGGTTGATCGAGACGATCGACGCGCCAGTGGCGGCCAGCTCCGCCACGAACGGCTCCGGACGATCGTGTGCCGCCAGCTCGAAGCTGTAGCGGCCCTCGGTGATCCGGGTCATCCGGCGCACCCGATGTGCCAGGCGGTCGGCCACGATCGGGGCGACCGATGTCATGACGAGCTCCCAGCCGCGTCCGGCTTCGGCGCGGTCAGTCAGCTCGGAAACCGACCCGGCGGCGACGAGCCTGCCTTTCGAGAGGATGCCCACGCGGCTGCAGAGCAGCTCGGCGTCGGAGAGAATGTGCGAACTGAAGAGAATCGTACGGCCCTGATCGCGCAACCGCAGGATCAGCTCCCGCACCTCGCGGCGGCCCACCGGGTCGAGGCCGGACATCGGTTCGTCGAAGATGACGAGCGCGGGATCGTTCACGAGCGCCTGCGCGATCCCGAGCCGTTGCACCATGCCCTTCGAGTACTGCCGGATCGGGCGGCGGCGATCGTCGCCGAGGCCGACCTCGCTGAGCACCGCGGCCGCGCGCGTGCGGCGATCCGCGGCGCTGAACCCGCACAGCCCCGCGAAGTAGCTCAACAGTTCTTCGGCCGTCAGGTGATCGTAGAAGGTTGGATGTTCCGGCAGGAAGCCGAGCTGGCGCCGCGCCCGGAGGTCGCCCGGTGGACGGCCCAGTACCTCTGCGCGTCCCGACGTCGGCCACAGGAGGTTCAGCAGCAGTTTGAGCGTCGTGCTCTTGCCCGCGCCGTTCGGTCCGAGCAGGCCGAACACGCCGCCAGTCGGGATTTCGAAAGAGAGACCGTCGAGCGCACGATGAGGCCGCGAGCGCCAGAACCCGGCCCGAAAATCCTTGGTGAGGGACTCAGTCCGAACCGCGGGCGCCATCACCGTACCGTTACGCCGGCCTTCTCGAGTTCCAGTCGAATCGCAAGTTCGAAATAGTAGGCCGGCAGCCAGCCATTCGGGGTTTCCGCCCGAACGCCGTTGACGAAGTAGGTCGGCGTGGACATCACGCGCAGGGCGCCGCCGTCGGCGACATCGCGCTGAATCTCGGGCAGCTTGGCGGCGTATTCCTTCTCGAAGTCCGTGACGCCGAGACGCTTCTGGGCCTCGGCCTTCACGGCATCGATCGTGAGCCCCTGCTGGTCCGGGACGCTGAACAACCAGTTGACGACCTCGTCGTATTGCCCGCGGTCGCGCGCCATCCGCACGAAGGCGGCCTCCTCGCACGCGGCCTGGTGCAGCTCACGCGCGATATTGAAGTTGCAGCGGTTGCTGAGCGGATAGTCCTTGACGACCTGACGGACCGTGCCCGGCGCCAGCTTTTCGAACTTCTCGAAGACCGCCTGGTACGTCAAGTGCGCGGCCTTGCACGACGGACACTGCCAATCGATGAACTTGACGACGAGCACCTTGGCCGGCGCGGCAGGAATGCCCAGATCGACGCGCGGCTGTTGGGCCCACGCGGCGGCAAACGCCTTCTCGGCGTCCGCATCGGCGACGGCGGTGCCCGCCGCCTGGGCCGGATTCTGATGGTGCGCCGTCGCACCCTCGCGCGGGAAGAACGCCACGAGCGATCCGGTCGCAGCAAAGAACAGCATGATCGCCAGCGCCGTCGTTGGCGGGGCGACGGCGGACCGCACGTCACGGATCAGACGGGAAGGCAGCTGCATGAGCGAGACCGACGCGGCCAGGCCGGACACGACGAAGATGCCGACGACCGAGACGTACGTCCCGATGCAAAGAACGCACCCGGTCTTGAGCTTGAAGAATGACGCGTACGCAAGGTACAGGACGGCCGCGAGGCCGACCGTCGCCAGCGCAAAAACGTAGGATGCGACCGGGGAGCTCTTATCCGCCGTCGGCTGCGACAGGGCCGCGATGAGCGCGACCAGCCCAAACCAGAAGAGCCCGCCGAGCGCGACGGGCACACCCGCGATTGAGCCGAACCGACTCAGGTAGACCTGCGTGCAGTTGAACGTCGCGTTGATGTCACAGGGGCTGATGTAATTCGGCTCGGTCAGGAGCTTGTAGTGCACCCAGGCCGAACTGCCGGCAAATGCCAGCCCCAGCAGCGCGAATCCGAGCAATAGCAACCGCGTGCCACGCGACATGGATCGTTAATCGACGTTTGTACCACAGAACGTGAGGGTCGAGTGGCACGACGGGTACGAGGGGGACGAGAGGTACGGGCGTACCTCTCGTCCCCCTTGTGCCCTTAGCGGATTTCCCGCCAGGACAGGATTCTCACCCCGACCTGCCCGACGCCGTTGTTGAAGTCGGCGGAGTCGCCGAGCATCGTGACCCCGGCGTCCGTTCCGGACGTCGTCCCCATGAAGAGGTGCTGATCGACGATGAACGGCGCCGTGCCCCGGCCCGCCGAGGTGGCCACGACCGGCGATTCGCTCGGCAGAACGGACCCGTCTCCGTTGGTGTCATAGGCGGCGGTGCCGAGGTACGTAAACGCGTACAGCTTCGTCTGCGCTTCTGTACAACTCACCGAGCTCGAATCGGTGGTGGTCGTGAAGAACACGATATCGCCGGCCACGGTTGGAGACGCCGTGGGACGTTCCCCGTTGGTCGGCGGACCGGTCGACTGCACCTTTGGCGACAGATCCTTGGTGAAGACCACCGTCCCGGAACTGGCGCCATCCTTGATCCCGAACAACCTGAATGCCGTTCCGGATCCCGAACCTCCGCCGCCTGGGGTCGACGCCGCGAGCAGGTCGCTGCCGGTGCCGAAGAACAGGTATCGCTCGGTGGTGCCAACGAACAGCAGCGCCGACGAAGCGTAGATGGGCTGGTTCGTATCGGTCAGGGTCGTCGCGGTGATGACGCCCGCCGACGTGAACGTGAAGCGCCAGTACTTCCCGTCGATATCGCCGCCGTAGGCGCGGACGACGACGTTCGATCCGACGTCGCCCGAGGCCGTGAGGTCCGCCTGCAACGCATTCTTTCGACCGTTGGACTGGTCGCCGAGGTCGAAGCAGCCCGTGCCGGCGCAGGAACCGCCCGACGGATTCCCGATCGGCCTGCCGGTGGCCACATCGAGCAGGAAGAACGCGCGTCCCGCGGCCGGCGCCGAGCCGCCACCGCGATTGAGTGTGGAGGACGACTCGATGTCCGGGAAATACCCGGATCCGGTAATGACGGCGGTGACGGAGCGATCGGCCGTCAGCGGACCGACGGCCGGATCCGAGAACGTGAAGCCGACGCGCTTCTCGACGGCCGTCGCCGACAGTTTGAGGTCGCCGTAGAGGCGCACCTGGTCACCGGGGAAACCGGTCGCGAGCGACGCCGTGAAGTTGATGTTCGGGTCGAACGACGAGTAGTTCGGGAACGCCCAACTGAACGTGATGCGCTCGCCGGGGTTGTCGAATTCGGACAGCATGCTCGACACCGCCGTGAGCCCGTCGACGTCCGGCGCGACACCCATCCCGGCCTGAGTCACGTCGAAGGCCTGATAGAACGTGCCGCCGTACGACTCACCGATCACGAGCATCGTGCGCCAGCTGCCGCCGACTTTCACCTCGGCGACTTTCGGGGAGCTGTCCACGAAATAGTCAAACCGTTCCACCGACTGGCCGTCGACGAGCGTGCGCAGTTTCGGAAGGAGGTTGTACGGAATGAACGCCCACACTTCGTACCCGGTGCGCGCGTCGAGCGCGTGGATCATGCCGTCGTTGGCGCCGAAGAAAATCATCGACCGCCGGTTCCGGTAGGTGTAGGCGTAGCTGCCGGTACTCGCCGCGTACCCGTAGTCGTCGTCAGGCGGCGGATCGAGGGAGGGCGCATCCACGATCGCCGGGGTCGATCCGATCACGGCGCCGAGCTTCTGGGCGCGGATGAACGGAATGAGCTTCGTCGGATCGGCGCCGCCAAGATGCGGGGCCAGCGTCGACGCTTCCGACAGGCTGAATTTCACCATGCTGCCGCCGCCCGAGCCGTCGGGGACGTAGGTATAGATGTTGCGCGAGTTGGGATCGACCGGCGCTCTGGCCATCCCGGCAAGCGAAGGCCGGCCGTCGAGATCGGGCCACAGCCGCGTGCCATCCTTTTCGAATCGCCAGCCGACCGCTTTGGTCGAATCGGCGACCGGCTTGAAGACGCGAAACGCGCGGAGCCGGCCGTCGAAGCCCGGCAGGCCGAACCCGGTGGTCAGCAGAAAATTGCTGCGCTGCGGCAGCGGTTGACCGGCCGTCGCGCCGGCGGTGGATACGATGTCGGTATTCGGCAGCGACGCGCCCGTCGCGCTCAGGGCGTTGACCAGGTTCACGGTGCCCACGATCGGGCTGACGAAGGTGAACTCGCTCGTCACGTTCGCATCGACATTGGCCGCTTTGGCGAAGCCAAGCTGCACGCCGTAATTGACGGCCAGCGCGACGTCGGAGGCGCTCGTCGCCTTGAAATAGCGCCCGCCGCTGGCCGACGCGATGCTCTGGAGCTCGGCCTCATCGGCGGCGGCCGGGGCGACGCCGACGACAATGATCGGCACGCGGCGGGTCGATCCGCTGGCCGTGACACCCGCGAAGGTCGTCGCCACCGCCACAGGATCATGGCTGTCCTGATAAGTCGGATCTCCGTCGTCGCGGCCGCCAGTCACCAGGATGACGACGGTGTTCCGGCACGCGCGGCAGGTGTCGGCGTTCATGGCCGCCACGGCCTGCGCGCGCGCATCGTCAAGCGCGTGCGAGATCGGCCGGTCGCGGTAGGTGCTCGTCTCGACGCCGGCGGGAACGAGCGGACCGGTGCCGACTGCCGACTGCAGGGCCGTCAGGATGTTCGTCGTGGCGTTGGCCGATCCGACCCCGTAGAGCACCGGGTTGCCGCCGCTTTCGATCAGGAAGTTGGCGCCCGCCACCGACGGCGCGTAGTTCACGAACCGGTTGCTCAGCCCGAGACCGCCCGAATGGCACGGCGCCGTGTCGTTGATGCCGGTGAGCGACGGATTACCGGTGACGCGCACGGGCTTGTCGCAGCCGGTGTTCGACGTCGTATCCCGCCAGGCCGGTGAGTTCTGGCGCAGCTTCAGCAGCCCCCAGCGGACGAAGCCAGGGTTCTCCCCGACGGCCTGCGCCAGTCCCGACTTGGCGATCTCGAATCGTGTCGGCGCCCAGAATGTGGAGTACCCGCCCGCCGTGCTCTGAACGGCGACGATGTTGGTCGCCAGATACTTGCTCGTCGACGACTGGGTCACTTCGAACTGCAGTGACTGGTAGACGCGGCGGTAGGTCGGCGCCGTCACGCCAAGCGCGGTCGCGACCGTCAGGTCGGCGGCGCGAGTGTAGGTCTTGACGTCGTAATAGTTGCCGTTGCCGTCGTCGAGCATGCGGAAGGAGTTGTCGAACACGATGATGACGTTCGGCGGCATCTCCTTCAGGGCGAGGAGCGGATCGAGCTGCGCCTCGGCCGGGCCGGCCCAGACGAACAGGGCCATCAACCCGAGTGCGATCACGCGGAGCACGTGCATTCTCCCAGACGTCGGCTGTGGTGTCATCATCGGACCGTCACCCCGCCCGTCGTGACGCTGAGATCGGCGATCGTCAGCGCCTTGCCGGGCAACTGTACGGCGGCCTTGCGGGCGCGCTGGTTCAACTCTTCCTGGCCGCGCTGCGCAATCTGGCCGCGTTCAATTTCGCTCGAATCGGTCTTGGCCACCGTGACTTCGACCGCACGGACCGTGCCGTTCGGCCCGAACGCCTGCGCGATCACCGTGATCACGCCGTTCGTGTCGGCCTGATTGTTGTTGTCGATCTCGGAAGGATCGTCGGAGATCCAGACCGCGACATACGACGTGCTCTGGATCGATCCCAACCCGCCCATGCTCGACAACGGTCCGTAGGCGTACAAGTTCCACCGCGGGTTGTTGGCGCCCCAGGGCGCGGTCGCATCCGTCTGCGCCTGCAGGTCCGCCGTCAACGCCGTGAGATCGAGCTGGCCCCCAAACGGGGCCGTCGGGGTCAGGGTGGAATCGACGAACCCCGATTGGAGCGACCCGATCAGGATGTCGTTCCAGCGCGCCACGAGCAGCAGGTCCTGGACGACCCGTTCGATGGCGGCGTCTGCGCCGTAGAGCATCTCATTGCCCGTCCGGTAGTTCGAGGCAATCGCGCCCTCGGTATTGGTGAGCATCACGAGGCCGATCCCAAGTGAGGTCAGCAGCACCGTCGCGAGCAGCGCGATGACCAGGGCTGAGCCGCGGTCGTCCTTCCCGGCGAGGCGTCGTAGGGTCGCCATCATGATCACCGTCCCAGGTTCATGTTGCGCGGAGACACTTCGAAGACGAGCGTGTAGTCGGGCACCGACCGGTACGCGCTCCGGCTCGTGCCGGCCACCGAGTAGTCGGCGCCGCCGGCGCGCATGCTCGCCATGCTCGCCTGCACGCGAATCGTGAACCGGACCTTCTTGACCCGGAGCAGGTCTGCGTCGAACTGGTTCTGTCCCGAACCGCACCACGGCCCATCGTTCAGCATCGACAACGGCAGCGCGGCCAGCGACCCGCCCTGTGGAGTGAGCACGGGCATTCCGCCGAGCTGGTTGCCGGCCGCGTCGTACAGGCAGTTGGCATTCCCGAGGGGCGGCTTGGGCGTGGTTGGTGGAAGCGGATCGCCGAAGTACTCGAACAGGACACCAACGACGTTGTCGACGAGCGCTTGATCGGTCTGATAGCCATCGTAGTGCCGCAGCTGACGTTGCGCGGCGTCGTAGTAGTACATGTGCGAGTCGGCCTGCGTGATGATGGCGCCCGGCTGATAGGGAAAGCTCAGATCCTGCTGATGGTGCTGCAGGTGGCCGGCGTCGTTCTGCACTTCGGTCACCGTGAAGAAATCAAAATGCCCGAGCTTGTCGAAGATGAGGACGGTCATGCCCTCCGTGAAGCCGCAGAGCTGGTTGTGCTTCGGGCAGTTCGGGTTGTCTTCGACCTTGAGCTCAGATGACGCCAATGGCATGGCCTGGCGAATCGTGGTCTGCGAGTAGGTGTTGGGGATGTAGGAGATCGTGACGGCGTCCGACCGGACCACCGTGTACGCGTCGGCGCCGAGCGTGCCCATCTTGCGCGGGATAATCGGCGCGAAGAATTGGGTCAGCGCGCCGGTCTGCGGGCCAGCGTAGACGCCGGCCCCCGCCATGAACAGATCGCGCGACAGCATGTCGCCGGAGACGCGGGCCCGCTGTTGCATGTCCATGGCCTCCGGCTGGGCCTGGGCCACGATCGAGTTGTTGTTGACGAGACCAAAGAGCGCGCCGGTCACGATGAGCATGATTACCATCGCGACCAGCGATTCGGTCAGCGTGAAGCCGCCATCCAGCCGGCGGGCGCGTAGCGTCTCTCCAGCTCTCACGATGGACTCCTATTTGGCTTTGCGCGTCTTGACTGTCGCGAGGAGCGCGTCGTCCGGGTACCGCGGACGTTGGGCGGGGGCCGGCCCGACGAGCGACGCTTCGCGCGCGACGGTGGTCACCAGCACCTGTAAGACGAGCGTGTTATTGGGATTCGTCGGGAGCGGTTCGATGCTCCACCGGCGGATGAAGATCGCATTCTGAGGCGGTGTGGTGCCCGTGCCCACCCACTGTCCACGCTGATCGAGATAATCGACGTACCCCGCGGTGTTCGCATTGAGCGTCCCGCCCGGCGAGGGATTGAGCCCGTTTCCGGAACTGGTGGCCGGCGTGCGGCTGAGATCGGTCGACGTGTCGCTCACCGGCAGACTCTGCTCGTTGGGATCGAATCCCCACGTGAGCGAGCGGAGCTGCTCCATCTTCTGGCCCGCGAGGGCGGCCGTCGACGTCTGATTCCTGGCCGCGTGCACGGCCCGGATCGCGACGCCGAACATGCCCGCGACGCCCAGCGCCATGATCGACAGGATCACGAGCGCGATGAGCACCTCGACGAGCGTGAACCCACGCTCCCGATCAGTTGAGACGAACGCGCCCGAGTGCATTGATGGTCACCGTGTTGACATACGATCCCTGCGTTATCGTCCAGACGACGTCGCCCGCGAGGGGCGTCACCGTGCCGCTCGAGGCCACCGCGAACACCGTCCCCCGCGGCGTGAACTCCAGCGTCGCCGGGTTCCCGGCCACGGCCGTTCCGGTCGGCAGGAGAATCACCGGCGAGTCGAGCGACGGGGTCGAGCGCAGCGTGTCGACCGGACCGGGTGACGGATAGGCCGTCGGACTGCAGCGATTGCCCGCGTTATCGGTGCCGGGCACGCCCGTCAGCTCCAGAATGCGCAGCGTGCCGGTCGTGGGACACGTGAAGCGCACCCGCAGCGAGCGAGACGACGTCACGGCCTTGAGCCGCGCGTTCTGCAACGTGCGCTCGACGGTCCGGGCCCCGTTGCGAGCCCGCTGGGCCGTCAAGAACGCGTTGATACCAGGCACGGAAATCGCGGTCAGCGTCGCGAAGCCGGCCAGAACGATGGCCAGTTCCACGAGCGTGAATCCGCGGTCGCCTTCCCTTCGGTTGAACATCGTCGCTCCTCCGATCAACATCAGAAGCCTGTCGCAAGGTCCGTTCCACCAGGTAACTGGCGGAAAACCCCGAGCATTTCCGCGTCGCGGCCGGCCGTCCGATCATTCCTGCCGGTGCCCTTACCCTTTGCGCGACGACAAATCTGTTGGATGAGTCGACGATCGTGCGCCGGCCGCGCGCAGCCGCTGCGGCCGTGGGTCGCCGTACAAGCTTCACGGTGCCGCGGCCGCGATCGGCCGGGCACCGTGAAGTCGATCACGCGTGACTACTGGATCGGCGTCGCCGGGGGACCGAACGGCTCGGTCGGAGCCGCCGCGCCCAGGAGCTGCCAAATCGTGTTGCCCGCGTTCACCGCGAAGGCGCGCGTGCCCGTGGTGTTCAGCGTCTGCGGAATGGCATTGGCGTAGTAAGCCGAGATCGTGCCCGTGCCGTTGCAGTCGTTCGCACCGGGCACGGAACCCGCGCCGGCGCCGAGCGTGAAGTTGTAGCCGCTCTTCTGCGGAGCCACAAGCTGCCCGAGGTCCATCGAGATGAACCCTTCGCCGACGCCGCCAGGCGCCGTGCCGAGGACCACGAACGTCGCGGCGTACGAGCCGTTCCCGCACGACGCGGAGTAGGCCACCTGCGACGACGTGGTGACCTTCAGCGACGCAATGGCGGACGTCTCGTTACCCGTCATACGGGCGCGCAAGAGTCCCGGCACCGCGATCGCCGCGATGATGCTGATGATCGCGACGACGATCAGCAGCTCGATAAGGGTGAAACCCTGATCCTTTTTGCCTCTCATGTGTATGTCCCTCTCCTCGTGTTGTTTTCACTCGAACCAAGCTGCAGCGTGGGCGAGCTCGCGGTTTGGCGTTCACGTCCCGCGCTGGCCTTTCTCCCTTGCTGCCGTCGCCATCTATAGGCAACGTTGGTGCCACGGTGCGCCGTCGGCGCGATCCGCGTAAATGCTTGATTCGGTGGGACTTACATAATGCGAACACCAACACATTTGTCGCCGGGCCGATCGCACTATCAAGATCCGTCAGGGCGCGTACTTTTTTTGATCACGACCGGACACCATGCGACAGGGGGCGTCTTAGGCACGGAGGGGGACGGGCCTCTGATGGTGGAAACCTCCCTGGACCCGGTCGGCGATCCCTGCCGCGAAGTCCTGGGAGTTTTCCACAATCAGAGGCCCGTCCCCTTTTGTTTAGTGCGACAGCTGGCTGATGAGGTCGAACAGCGGCAGATACATCGCGATGACGATCCCGCCGACGATGACGCCGAGGACGCAGATGAGCAGCGGTTCCAGAATCGTCAGCAGGCCGGCGATCGCCACGTCCACTTCGTCCTCGTAGAATTCGGCGATCTTCGCGAGCATGGTGTCGAGCGCGCCCGTCGCTTCGCCGGCCCCGATCATCTGCGACACCATCGTGGGAAACACCCCGGCGGCCTTGAGTGGCGCGGCGATCGTGTCGCCGCGCTCGATGCGTCCACGCACCTGCATCACGGCTTTCTCGATGATGGCGTTGCCGGAGGTCTTGGCGGTGATGTCCAGGCCGTTCAGAATCGGCACACCTGAGGCGAGGAGCGTCGAGAGCGTCCGGCAGAACCGTGCCACCGCGATCTTCCGGAAGATCTTGCCGATGAGCGGCATCCTGAGGAGCATCGCGTCGATGCGCATCCGCCCGTCCTCGGTCTTGTAATACCGCCGCAGCAGATACAGTCCGCCGAACAGACCGACGAGGAAGAACGGGAGCATCACGATCATCTTCTTGCTGATCGCGATGACGACGCGCGTCGCGAACGGCAGCTGCGCGCCCAGGCCCTCGAAGAGCGTCGTGAACGTGGGCACGACCTTGATCATGATCACGGTGACGACGATGGCCGCGATGCTGAGGACCGCGATCGGATAGATCATGGCCGACCGCACCTGGGAGACGAGCTTGGCCTGCTTTTCGATGAACGTCGACAGGCGCTGGAGAATGACGTCGAGAATACCGCCCGCTTCACCGGCGGCCACCATGTTGGTGAAGAGGGCGTCGAAGGCGTACGGGCGCTTCTGCATCGCGTCGGCGAGCGAGGATCCCCCTTCGAGATCGACGCGCACGGCGTCGATCGCGGCGGCGAGCCGCTTGTCGGGTTCTTCCTTGGCGAGCAACTCGAGACACTGCACGAGCGGCAGGCCGGCGTCGATCATGACCGAGAACTGCCGCGTGAAGATGGCGAGGTTGCGGGAGGGCACGCGCCGGTAGCGCTCTTCCTTGCGCGCCGCCTTCTGCACCTTCGTCACAAGGATCTGCTCGCGCTTGAGCTGCGCGGTGAGCGCGTCGGGCGACTCGGCCTGCCGCTCCCCCTTTACGATCTGTCCGGTGCGGGTGCGTCCCACCCAGGCGAATGTCGTTGTCGTCATCGTCCGGCTCCCTGCCCGACAGGCTGACCCTGGGGCGTTCTACGTGCGGCCGCGGCCTGCATGGACGGATGCATGGTCGACGACCCGCGTTCGAGGATCGTGATCAACTCGTCGCGCAGCGACGAGGTGCTGAGCGCCGTGTCACGCGAGATGATGCGCTTCTCGACCAGCCGCGCGAGCGACTGGTTCATGGTCTGCATGCCCAGCTTTTCCTGGCCGGCCTGCATCGTGCCGTAGATCTGGTGGATCTTGTCGTCGCGGATCAGATTGCGAATGGCGGGCGTCGCCACCAGGATCTCGAGCGCGGCGACGCGTCCCGAGCCGCTCAGCTTGGGCACGAGCGCCTGACAGACGATGCCCTCGAGCACGAGCGAGAGCTGGGTGCGGATCTGGGCCTGCTGATGCGCGGGAAACGCGTCGATGATACGCGTGATCGTCTGGGCCGCCGAGTTGGTGTGCAGCGTCGCCATCGTGAGATGGCCGGTTTCGGCCAGCTTCATCGCCGCTTCCATCGTCTCGAGATCGCGCATTTCGCCGACCAGCACCACGTCCGGGTCCTCGCGGAGCGCGGCGCGAAGCGCCATCGTGAAGCTCTGCGTGTCGGCGTGGAGCTCGCGCTGGTTGATCAAGCTCGTCTTGTGGTGGTGCAGGTATTCGATCGGGTCCTCGATGGTGAGGATGTGCGCCGGCTTGGCCAGGTTGATCCGGTCGATCATCGCCGCCAGCGTCGTCGACTTGCCGCTGCCGGTCGGCCCCGTGACGAGGACCAGGCCACGCGGCCGATCGGCCATTTCGGCCAGCACCGGCGGCAGCCCCAGTTCGTCGAGCGCGCGGATTTTCTCCGGGATGAGGCGCAGGACGGCGCCGACCGCGCCCTTCTGGTTGAAGACGTTGCAGCGGAAGCGGCCGACGCCGCGCAGCCCGAAGGCGAGGTCGAGCTCCCACGACTCCTCGAACTTCTTCTTCTGCGCGTCGGTGAGCACGCTGTACGCGAGCGTCTTGATGACGTCCGGCGTCAGGTCCGGATAGTCGAGCTTCCTCAGATGGCCGTCCACGCGCACCTGCGGCGGGGATCCCATCGACAGGTGGAGGTCCGAGCCCCCCAGGTCCAGCGTCGCCTTCAACAAGTCAGGAAGATTCATACGCTCTGCCCCATTTCCCTTTCGCCATCCTCGGCCTACATCGTTTCTTTCACGACTTCTTCGAACGTGGTCACGCCCTCGCGCACTTTCATGAGCCCGGCGCGGCGGAGCGTGTTCATGCCTTCGGTCACCGCGACGCGGCGCAGCTCGGTCACCGTCGTGTTGTTGATGACGTGTTCGCGCAGCCCTTCGGTGATGTCCATGATCTCGAAGAGCCCGACGCGGCCCTTGCGGCCCGTGCCGTTGCACCGATCGCAGCCGCGGCCGTGCATCGGCTGCGTGCTTTCGGCTTCCTCCGGGGTGAACCCCGCTTCGATCAGCCGGTGCTTGGGAATCTCCTGCGGCCCCTTGCAGTGCTCGCAGATGCGCCGGACGAGCCGCTGCGCCGCGATCAGGTTGAGCGAGTTGGCGACGAGGAACGGCTCGATCCCCATGTTGACGAGCCGGTTGACGCTGCTCGGCGCGTCGTTGGTGTGGAGCGTCGAGAGCACGAGGTGCCCGGTGAGCGCGGCCTTGACGCCGATCGACGCGGTTTCCGCGTCGCGGATTTCGCCGACCAGGATGATGTTCGGGTCCTGGCGCAGGAACGACCGCAGGGTGGCGGCAAACGACATCCCGATGTTCTCGCGCACCTGCACCTGGTTGATCCCCATCAGGTTGAACTCGACGGGATCCTCGGCGGTCATGATGTTCACGCCCGGTTCGTTGAGCTGGGCGAGCGCCGAGTAGAGCGTGTTGGTCTTGCCGCTGCCGGTCGGGCCGGTGACGAGCACCATCCCCCACGGCTTGCGGATGGCGCGCATGAACTTCTCGAGTTCCGGCGCGGTGAACCCGAGCTGCTTCATGTCGAGCCGCAGCGCGTCGGGGTCGAGGAGCCGGAGCACGACTTTTTCGCCGAACAGCGTCGGCAGAATCGAGACACGGAAGTCGATGTCGCGCGGCGTGCCACGGTCGTTCGAGCGCACCTTGATGCGCCCGTCCTGCGGCAGCCGCTTCTCGGCGATGTCGAGCCGCGCCATGATCTTCACGCGCGAGACGATCGCGTCGCGGTACTTGAGCGGCGGCGACATCACCGGCTGCAGCACGCCGTCGATGCGGAAGCGGATCCGCATCTCCTTCTCGTACGGCTCGATGTGGATGTCGCTCGCGCCCTTCTGAATCGACGACAGCATCAGCGCGTTCACGAGCCGGATGACCGGCGCCTCGCCGCCCTGCCGCTCGAGCGACGCGGCGTCGATTTCCTCGGCGGTCTCGAGGACCTCGATCTTGTCGTCCTGCCCCTCGGTCCCCAGATCCTCGAGCGCCCTCGACACCATGTCGGCGGTGACGGCTTTGCTGTTGGCGGCCGCCGCCGACCCGTTCTTGGCGAAGTACTGGGTGATCGCCTCGCGGATGGCGGTGTCGGACGCGACGACCGGCTCGATGTGGAGGCCGGTGCGGAACTTGATGTCGTCCATCGCGAAGACGTTGGTCGGATCCGTCATCGCGAGCGTCAGCGTCGTGCCGTTCTTCCCGACCGGAATGACGTTGTACTTGTGGGCGGTCTCGGCGGGGATCAGTCGCACGATCGCCGGATCGAGATCGAATTCCTTGAGGCTGATCGCCGGCACGCCGTACTGCCGGCTGAGGACCGACGTGATGTCTTCGTCGCGGAGGATCCCGAGCTTGACGAGACTGCTCCCCAGCCGCCCGCCATTCTGGCGCTGGTGGTTCAGCGCCTCCTGCAGCTGGGCAGGGGTGACGCGCTTTTCGCGCAGCAGCAGCTCACCAAGTCTGACGGCCATGTGCTCCAGTCACACACGGCCCGCTGCGGCGCTAGGATCCTGCGCGCAACGCGATACCGAACCCGCGATCTTCGTCGTGGCGGCCTTGCGTGTAGTACCCGTCGACCCAGAAGCCTCGCCGGATCATCACGCTGCCGCCGACTGTTCCAATCTGGCGTCCCGAGTCGTCTCGACTCCACCGGACGCCGCCGCGCACCGCCGCGCGGGCCCCGAGCCGGCTTTCGCCGCCAAGAGCGATCATTCGACGAAGGCCGCCTGTGAGGTCGGCCGTGTCCAAGTCGACGTCCAACGCAAAGGTGAGGCCAGCGGTCGGCAGCACGGCGACGCCCAATCTCGTGCGTCTCGGGAGGCCCACGGCAATTCCTGCAATTGCACTGAAGACCGGCGATCTCAAATTCTTCGACGTCACCCCGATCCGTAACTTCCGCATGTCGGCCATGATGCCGACATCGAGATCCACGGTCGTCTCGTAGTCGCCCTCGAGGTCAGACCCTTCTTCGAGCGCGTCCTCCACGGTTTCGCTCGTCACCGGGCCAAAAGTGGGCCTTCCGCGCTCGAACTTGACGGTCGATCCGACGACCAGTCCCTGCACGATCGATTGCAGGACCGTGACGCCAATCTGGCCCACCGTCAGCGTTTCGGCGTACACCTGCCCGGACGGGGAGCCGACCAGCCGTGTCGTCTTGAACCGGCCGTACGACACGCCCAACGGCATGCTGGCAATACTCGTGAAGCCGGTGCTGTCGCGGGTCGGGCCGGGGGCGGTGGGCGCCTTCTGATTACCAGTTTGAAAGCGATCCCACTCGAATGTCATTCCGACGGGACCGCCGTGCACCAGGCCGGCCGGGTTCCAGTGCACGGCCGACGGGTCGTTGGCCACCGCGACGAACGCCCCGCCCATGCCGAGCGCCCGCGGTCCGACGACCTCGAATGTGCTTTGGGCGGCCGCCTGAACCGGGAGGAGTACACAAATCGTTACAAGAACGCCCACGCGGGCCATCACTGGGAGCCTATCAAGCACCGGGACCTCGGTTACAGATATCGGCACTCCGCACCCAGCACTGGCACCCCGCCCCCGCACCGCGCACGGCGCCCTGTGCACAGGTGCACCGGTTCCCGGCGGGAACCTCTGCTAACCAGTATCGTAATTGTTCGGGGGCGGTACAATTGGAGGGATGGGCCGTCCACGATCGGTGCCCGCCTGAGGTGTCCTCATGAACGAAGCCACCGCTCCGCCCGCTTCGGACCCCGGCCTGCTCGCGCGGGCCATCGGCGTACTGTTCTCGCCGCGCGCCACGTTCGAGAAAGTCGTCCAGAATCCGAAGCCGGTCGGGATCCTGTTTCTGTCGGCGGCCATCATCGCCCTCGCCGCCGGCTTGCCGAATTTCACCGAAGCCGGACGTCAGGCCACGCTCGACATGCAGGTGAAGCAGCAGGAGCAGTGGACGAAGCAGCCGCTCACGCCCGCGCAGTACGCCCGCATGGAGCAGATGAGCAAGTACAGCGGGATCTTCGGGATGGTCGGCGCGTTCATCTTCATGCCGATCATGTCGCTCATCTTCGCCGGGCTCTTCTTCGTCGCGTTCAACGCCATTCTCGGGGGCACAGCGTCGTTCAAGCAGGTGCTCGCCGTCCAGACTCACGCGTCGATCGTCAGCGCGCTCGGCGCCGCCATCGGCGCGCCGATCCAGCTGATGCAGGGCGCCGTCTCGATGGCCGGCCCATTCAATCTGGGGGCGCTGGTCACCTTCCTGGACGACACGTCGCCCATCCGAATCATCCTGGGCAGCATTTCCGTCTTTACGATCTGGGGATTGATCACGGTGGCCATCGGACTGGCCGTGCTCTATCGCCGCAACAGCCGCAACATCGCCATTACGCTTCTTCTTATTTACGTCCTAATCGTCGGAGGACTCGTGTTGATGTTCTCCAGAGGCGCCAGCGCTGGCTGATCAATGACACGCAGGAAAAAGACCTTTATCGGACTCTTCGTCGTGGTCGTGCTGGGCGGACTCGCCTACGCGAATATTGGGCTCAAGCGGACGACCGGGATCGCCGTGACCGTCGAGAAGATCGAGGCGCGCGATCTCGAAGCGATCGTGTCCGCCAGCGGCAAGGTCCAGCCGAAGGAATCGGTGGACATCAGCGCCGAGACGATGGGCAAAGTCGTCAACGTCGCGGTCGAAGAGGGCGACGTCGTCAAGAAGGGTCAGCTGCTGCTCCAGATCGACCCGCGCAATCTCGAGATGGCGGTCAACAACCGCGACGCCAGCCTGGCGTCGGCGCGGTCGAGCCTCGATCAAATGAAATCGCAGATCGAGAACGCGAAGGTCGCGCTGCGCGAGTCCGAGGACACGCTGCGCCGGCAGGAGCAGATGTTCAAGGCCGGTCTGCTGCCGCGCGAGCAGTACGAGCGCGCGGTGAACGACGTCCAGCGCCAGCGGACGAATCTTCTGGCCAGCGAGCAGAACGCCAAGACCCAGGAACAGCGCATCAAGCAGGAAGAGGCCAACCTCGACAGCGCGAAGTACGACCTGAACAAGGTCCGCGTCGTCGCGCCGAGGAGCGGCATCGTCACCCGCCGGAACATCGACGAGGGCGAGACCGCCATGATCGGGACGATGAACAACCCCGGGACCGTGCTGCTGACGATTGCCGATCTGTCGGTCATCGAGACCGAAATCGAAGTCGACGAAACGGACATCCCGTTCATCAAGATCGGCCAGCCGGCCAAGGTGACGATCGATGCGATTCCGGACAGGACCTTTGCCGGCAAGGTGACTGAAGTCGGCAACAGCCCGATTCAGGCCGCGGGCGCGGCGGCCTCGGCACGCGCGACCAACTTCAAGGTCACGGTGACGATCGACGGCACCGTGCCCAACGTGCGCCCGGGCTTCACCTGCACGGCGGTCATCACGACGGCGACGCGGCAGAAGGCGCCGGCCGTGCCGATTCAGGCGATGACCGTCCGCGAGCTCGTGGTCGACGAGAAAGGCGAGATCGTCAAGGAGCCCGAGCTGACGCCCGAGGAAAAGGCGAAGAAGAGCGCGGCCCGGGGGCGGCCCGCGCCGCCGCCTGAGCTCAAGCCCGGCCAAACGCGCAAGGAAATCGAAGGCGTCTTCATGATTCAGGACGGCTTCTCGAAGTTCGTCCCGGTCAAGGTCGGCATCGCCGGCGAGAAATACTTCGAGGTCCTGAACGGCCTCAAACCCGGCGACGAGGTCATCACCGGGCCGTTCGCATCCGTCCGCGGGATGCGCGACGGCGACGCGGTCCGCCTCTCGACCGAGCCGGCGGTGACGACGACGAAAGGCAAGTAATGCACCAGTTCCTCGAGGCGGCGACGCTCGCGCTCCAGGCGATCTGGGCGAACAAGCTCCGCTCGCTCTTGACGGTGCTCGGCAACATCGTCGCCGTCACCTCGATCATCGCGGTGGTGTCGCTCGTGCAGGGGCTGAACGCGAGTGTCAAGGACGCGATCCAGTCCGACCTCGGGGCGGATACGTTTGCGGTGCAGCGGCGCGGCCCGACGCGCACCGATGAGGAAGAGGAACGCGCCGCCAGCAACCCGCGGGTCACGATGGACGAAGCCAGGGCGCTGCGGACGTTCAGTCCGCGCATCAAGCTCGTCATGGCCGAGGCCGGCGGCGGCGGCGAGGCGAAGTATCGGAACGAAACGCTCGACAGCATCCAGATTCGCGGCGTGACGAAGGAATACGTCATGCTGTCGACGACCCAGGTCGATCGCGGGCGGCCGATCACACCGAGCGAGTTCGACGCCGGGCGCCAGGTCACGATGCTCGGCTACGACACGGCGGATCGGCTGTTCGGAACGATCGACCCGATCGACAAGACGATCACCCTCGTCGGCGTGCATTTCCGGGTCGTCGGCGTCTCCGAGAAGAAGGGCGCGATCTTCGGCCAGTCGCAGGACGAGTTCGCGATCATCCCGCTCGACGCCTTCCAGCGCATCTTCGGCTCGCGCCAGTCGCTGCAGCTCACCGTCGTGCCGAGCGATCCGTCGGTCGTCAACGCGGCCATGGACGACGCGACGCTGGCGATGCGGATTCAGCGCCGGCTGCGGCCGAAGGAGCCGGACAACTTCGGCGTCCTATCGTCGGAGACGATCCTCAGTATCTACAACCAGGCGACGTCCGCGATCTTCGCGGTGCTGCTCGGCGTCGTCAGCCTGTCGCTCGTCGTCGGCGGCATCGTCATCATGAACATCATGCTGATGGCGGTGAGCGAGCGCACGCGCGAGATCGGGCTGCGCAAGTCGCTCGGGGCGCGGCGGCGCGACATCCTGTGGCAGATTCTGACCGAGTCGATCACGCTCTCGATGTTCGGCGGGTTCATCGGCACTGGCGCCGGCTTTTTCGTGGCCTGGGTCATCAGCCAGGTGAGCCCGCTGCCCGCCGCGGTGGAGCCGTGGTCGGTGATGCTCGGCATCTCGATGACGGCCGTCGTGGGACTGTTCTTCGGGCTGTATCCGGCGATGCGCGCGGCCTCGCTCGATCCGATTGAAGCGCTGAGACGGGAATGAGCAAGCGAGCGAGAGCGAGCGAGCCGCGGGGCGACGCTTCCGGGAGATAACTATGCGCTGGGCACTGTTCAGCGAGATCCTGTCCATGTCCTGGGACACGATCAAATCCAACAAGATGCGGTCGGCGCTGACCGTGCTCGGGGTCGTCATCGGCATTACGTCGATCGTGGGGGTGACCTCCCTGCTGCGCGGCTTCGATGAATCGCTGCGCGACATCTTCCGGACGATCGGACCGGACACCGTGTTCGTGGCGAAGTTTTCGGCGGTCAGCCTCTCGGCCGGCGCCGACTTCCAGGAGATGCTGAAGCGGCCGAACATGACGCCGGCTGACGCCGAGGCGATCGAGCGCGGCGCGCCGTCGATTGAGGTCGTGTCGGTCATCCTCGGCAACGGCGGGCCGGCGCCGCGCGAGCGCGTGTACTACAAGAATCAGAAGACGAAGATGCTGCAGGTGTTCGGGACCGAAGAGAGCTACCCGCGCCTGACCCGCATCCCGACCGAGATGGGCCGGTTCTTCACGTCGGTGGAAGTGCAGCGCCGCAAGCACGTCATCGTGCTCGGCCTCGGGCCGTACAACGCACTCTTCCCCAACGAGGATCCGATCGGCAAGACCGTGCGGCTGGGCCTGATGCAGTACGAAGTGGTCGGCGTGCAGTCAAAGCGGCCCTCACCGGGCGGCTTCGACGTCGGCGCGGACGACTACGCCATCATCCCGCAGACGACCTATCAGAAGCAGTTCGGCATCCGCGCGGTCAACGTCGGCCGCGGCGAGATGCGCGCCATCCTCATTGGCGCCGTGCCGCGCGAGGGCGTCCCCCGCGAGAAGGCGATGGCCGAGGTCGAGCAGGTGATGCGCATCCGCCATGGACTGCGCCTCGATCAGCCCAACGACTTCGACCTGGTCACGCAGGACGCGCTGCTCAAGGTCTGGGATCAGATCAGCGGCGCGACGTTCCTCGCGCTGATCGTGCTGTCGTCGATTGCGCTCATGGTCGGCGGCATCGGCGTCATGAGCATCATGACGATCAGCGTCACCGAGCGCACGCGCGAGATCGGCGTGCGCAAGGCCCTGGGCGCGCGCCGGGTCGAGATCCTGTGGCAGTTCCTGCTCGAAGCGATCTTCGTGACGTCGGTCGGCGGGCTGCTGGGGATCGCAATCGGGAGCGGCATCGGGATGTCCGTCCACTGGCTCACCGGCTTTCCCGTTTCGCTCCCTTGGTGGTCGTTCGCGATCGGCATCGGTTTTTCGGCCGGCGTCGGCGTCTTCTTCGGCATGATGCCGGCGATCAAAGCCTCCCGGCTCGATCCCATCGAAGCGCTCCGCTACGAGTAAGGCGGGCTGACGCCCGCCCCTCCGCCTGACTTCCGCCCTTCGCGCCCGGCTCCGACCTGCCTCGCGAGTCTCGGAGGGGCCGGCTTTAGCCGGCCCTCGCCCTTCTTTGCAATAATGCTGGTACCCCAGCTGCCGATTAGGAGGGTAGGAGTGCGCTGAGTCCGATGTGGTCAGGTTTTGATCCCGAATTCCAGCAGTTGTTCGCCAACATCCGGCGGATGACCGCCCTCCAGCACTTGACCCCCACCAAAGAGTGGCCGTTGGTCTTCGTCGCCGAGCACGACGAGCTGCTCGTGATCCGCGAATGGCCGAATGGCGAGATCACGGCCTACGCCACCACTGAGTACTCCGACCGCATCCGCGGTGGCGACCGGCCCAAATCGTAGACGCGCTTACCGGCCCAGGATCGCCAGCACGAGACCGCCGACTCCCAGCAACGCGACCATCGCCGCGATGACGAGCGAAAGCGACCGCTTCGTTGGAGCCCCGGCCGCGTGCAGCTGCGCGAGGCTGCGCGAGTGCTCCACCGTCGCCAGCCCGAGCGCCACGAGGCCGATGCTGATCATGGCGATCGCGAACCCGCGCGGCCCGAGCAGCCGGGTCGAGGCGCCAGTCTTTGCCTCCTGGAGCGCGTCAAAGAACTTGTAGACCGTAAACCCGAACGAGATCAGTGACGTCGCCGTGCGGATCCACGCCATCAACGTCCGTTCGTGCGCGAGAACGGTGCGCTCGAGCGCGAGGTCGGTCCGTTCGCCGGCGGCCTCCGTGCGATGGCGTGCCAGGTCCGTCCGCTGCTCGGCGAGCTGATTGGAAGTGAACGGCGGCTGGTCGGCCATGATGTCGCGTACCTACGCGGCCACTTCAGCCGGCTCGTCGGCCGCGTGCTCGAGATCCTTTTCGAGGAAGTAGTTGAGGAACGTGCGCACGACGGCGATCGCGGCCAGCTCGCCGATGTCCTGCCAGCTCGGTGAGATGACGCTGCGGATGATGTCGGCGGCCAGCTCGAACTCGAGCGCGAGGAGGAGCCACATCCCGAAATTCCGCCAGACGGCTTTCCGGGCGCCGTGACTCGCCGGTTTGACCGCGAGCCGGAGGATGGCCGCGAAGGCAGACACCGCGCCCCACGCGGCCAGCACGACGGCCGCGCCCTCGACGAACAAGGCGATGCGCATCGAAAAAACGTGCAGGTACTCTTCCATCGCCGTCAGGCCGACTGCGCCGCGGCGGGCCGGACGATGCCGCGGAAGCCGACGTGACAGGTCGACGTGTCAATCGGCTCCGGAAAGCGCGCGGCCGGACGGTAGCGCTGGCAGTAGTTCGGGGCGCACAGGTGCGACCCGCCTTTGATCACCTTGCGCGGAATGTGGACCGCGGGCTGGCAGGGATCGTAGCTGTCTTCGGCGCGCGGACCGCGCGGATTGCGCGGGGCGCAGCACGCTTTCTTGGGGTCTACGTCGTGGACCGCGCGGAACCAGTCAGTCGTCCACTCCCAGACGTTGCCGATCATGTCGTAGAGCCCGAAGCCGTTCGGCGGAAAACTCCCGACCGGTGACGTGCTTTCGTACCCGTCGTCGCAGAGATTCTCCCAGGGAAAGCTGCCCTGCCACGTGTTGGCCATCTCGCGGCCGTCGGGATGGAGCTCGTCTCCCCAGGCGTACACGGCGCCGTCGAGTCCGCCGCGTGCCGCGCACTCCCACTCGGCCTCGGTCGGCAGCGTCTTCCCCGCCCAGCGGCAGTAGGCCTCCGCATCGCCGAACGTCACGTGCACCACCGGATGGCGCTCGCGCCCGCGAATCGAGCTGGCCGGACCGTACGGGTGGCGCCACATCGCGCCACGGACGAAGTGCCACCAGTTGGCGAAGTTGCCCCGATCGACGGGAGCCGGCGGCTTGATGAAGACGAGCGATCCGGCGTACAGCATTTCCGGCAGGGCGCCTGGATAGTCCTTCGGATCGGGCACGATCTCGGCGAACGTCAGGTGGCCGGTCTCCGAGACGAACTGCGCGAACTCTTCGTTGGTCACCGGCGTCCGGTCGATCCAGAACCCGTCCACGCTGACACGGTGCGCCGGCCGCTCCTCGGGGTAGTTCCGGTCGGATCCCATGCGGTACGTCGTCCCGGGAATCCAGATCATGTCCGGATGCGGGGCCGGACCGGGAGCGCTTCCGGACGCTGGCGCAGGCAGGCCCTGGGCCGCCATGAGACCTCCGGCACTCGTCACGCATGACTCATGCCGCTCGGTGACTCGTGGGTCGCGAGCGGGACCGCTCGCGCGCTGGCGCCGGCTCGCCGCATCTCGCGCACTGCCGCGACATTTCGTGGTTGCCCGGGCGGGAGCGGCGCCCCACTCAGCGCGGGAGGATGGTGGGCGTGGGGCGCAGCCAGCGGCGGGCGATGCGATTCACCGGACCGCGCAGCAGCAGGTACGGCACGAAGGCGAGCACCAGAACCACGATGATGAGCTCGGCCAGATGAATGGTGCCGAACACCTTCCACTGGTAAATCATGTCCATCACGACGCCGAGCACGATGATGCGGAGGACCGCCGACCAGCCTTGCTTCAACAGCCGCCCGCGTTCGGCCGTGTTCGTGAAGATCGTCCAGAAGTACGGGGGTCGCCCTGCCCTCGCATCCTTGATGCCGTCGCGCAGCGCCATGAGCGCGGCCATGGTCGGCTGGAGGATCACGCGAAACGTCATGGGTCCGGACAGCCGGCCGATCAGGTCCGCCGAAAAGGAAGGTTGGTCCATCGATCAGTACCCCTGGCCCTCGGGTGGTGCCGTCACCTTGCCGCGGTGCAGTCGAAACACGACGACGAAGTAGAGGACGGCCAGCGGAAATCCGATGATCCACCACTGGAACGCCGTCCAGAGGCCGGTCGTATCGTTCGCGGCGGAGTACGCGGTGATCGAGGGCGCCGGCGCCCCGATGCTGTGGAGCATGTCGGGAAAGATCGTGATCGCCGTCGCGCCCAACAGGCCGGCGAGAAACGCGCAGGAGCCGAGGAACGGCACGAGCGGCCGGTGCACGCCGAGACCGCGGGCGACGGCGACCAGCCCGCCGGCGGCGGCGGCGATGGCGGCCCACGCGGCGGGCCGGGTGGTGAACCCCGCAAAGAAGGTCGCGTTCACCTGCACGGTGGCGATCGTGACGAGGATCCACCCCGCCGAGACGGCCACCGCGAGCCGCGCCGCCAGCCTGTGGCTGCGTTCGTGAACCGGTCCGCCGGTCTTCCAGACCAGGAACGTCGCGCCGTGAAGTGCGAGAGCCGCGACCGCAAAGACTCCGACAGTGACCGTGTACCAGTCCAGAATCCCGACTGGAGCGCGCGCGGAAAAGTCCGTGAACAACGTCAGGCTGAACCACCCTTGCTCGTCGATCGGCAGCCCGCGCAGAAGATTGCCGAGCGCGGCGCCGAAGAACAAGGCGAGCAGACCGGACGCGATCGAGAGGCCGGCGTCCCAGAGAGATCGCCACATCGGATCGGCGACGTGACTGCGAAATTCAATCGAGATGCCGCGCAGAATCAGGCACCACAGGACCAGGAAGATTGCGAAGTAGAATCCCGACAACCCCGCGGCGAGGACCGGTGGAAACGCGACGAACAGCGCGCCGCCCGTCGCGAGCAGCCACACCTCGTTGCCATCCCAGTACGGTCCGATGGCGGCGAGAACCTCACGGCGCTCCTCGTTCGTCCGCGCGACGAAGAGATGCAGCGTCCCGGCGCCCAGGTCGAATCCGTCCATGACGACGTACAGCGTCAGCATGATGGCGACGACGCCGTACCAGAACTCAACCATGGACCAGATCCGGCTCGGGACCGTGCGCGATTTCACGTCCGACGAGAAACAGGAACAACACGCCGAGGACCAGATAGATGCCGCAGAAGCCGATGAGGGTGAAGAGCGCCGTCCCGGAGTGCACCGTCGGGCTCGCGCCGGCGGCCGTCCGCAGCAGTCCGTACACCAGCCACGGCTGGCGGCCGAGCTCCGTCGTCATCCACCCCGCCGTGGTCGCGATGTACGGAAACGGAAACGCCAGCATGAGGGCCCAGAGCACGCTGCGCGACCTCGAGAGCCGTCCGGTCCAGACGAGGCCCGCCGCGACGGCCATCAGCGCGATCATCAGCGTGCCGAGGCCGGCCATCACGTGAAACGCGTAGTACAGGAGCTCGATGTTGTCCGGCCACTGATCCTCCGGAAACTCGAGCAGGCCGGGGACGTTGCTGTGAAACGTGCCGAACGCGAGAAAGCTCAGGACGCCCGGCACCTGAATCGGGTTGTCGAGTCTTCGCGCCTTCACGTTGGGCTGGCCGATGAGGGTGATGCCCGCCCGGGTCCCGCTCTCGAAGCGGCCCTCCATGGCGGCGAGCGCGACGGGCTGATGACGTGCCACCAGCTTGGCCTGCTGGTCGCCGGTCGGAAACGCGACGGCAATGCTGGCGATCAGGCCGGTGGTGACCCCGAGCTTGAGAAAGCGCCGCGCGTGATCGAGATGACGGCCGCTCAACGTGTAGTAGGCGCCGCAGGCGGCCACGACGAACGAGGCCGTGACGACCGAGGCGATCATGTTATGCGCGTAGGCGGCGCGCGCCCACGGGTTGAAGAGGAACGCGCCGAAGTCAACGAGCCGGAACGTGCCGTCGGCCAGGACCTCGTGCCCGACCGGATGCTGCATGAACGAATTGGTGGCGATGATGAAGTAGCCTGAGAGCCAGCTGCCGGCAAACAACGCCACCGCGGCGGCGAAATGCCACGCGCGGCCGACGCGGCGCTCGCCCCAGACGAGGATCGCGAGAAACGTGGACTCGAGGAAAAAGGCGAACAAGCCCTCCATCGCGAGCGTGTGCCCGATCACCCGTCCGGTGAGGCGGGAAAAATTCGCCCAGTTGGTCCCGAATTGAAATTCCATCGGCACGCCGGTCACCACACCAACGGCGAAGTTGATGCCGAAGATGCGGATCCAGAACCGCGCGGCCTCGTCCCAGCGCGCGTCCCGGCGCGTCAGCGCGAGCGACTTCATGATCACGATGAGGAGCGCCAGTCCCATCGTGAGCTGCGGAAACAGATAGTGATATGTGATCGTGAAGGCGAACTGCAGACGATGCCAGAAGATGTCGGTGGGCATCAGCCCGCCCTCAGAGCGGCCCGACTTCAGCCAGCTTTGATCTTGAGATTCTGCAGGCGCACCGGCTCGCTGGAGTAGTTTTCCAGCTCGACCGTGTTCTTGCTCTTGTTGAAGTCGATCTTCGTGGCGACCGCCATTTTCCCTTCGCCCTCGCCGTTCTTGTTGACCTGAATCTGGATCAAGGTGAAGGGATAGTCGATGGTCCGCGGCTGCGTTCTGGCTTCCTCGAACCCGATGTAGCGATCCGTGGCAATCACGATCCGGCGGCCGCCTTCGGGCAGTGCCGTTTGCCACGCGTAGTGCAGGTCGTGTCCGAGCCGGAGCTGATGCGGATCCGGACCGACGAGGCCGGGGATGCGGAACCGGCCGTGGGAGGGCGTCTTCTGCAGCGCGCTCAGGAGGGCCTGCGGGCCCTTCTCGAGCATGGTGGTGATGATTTGCTTGCGCTCGTCAGCGGTGGTCCACCGGTTGATCGTGATGTCGACGACGGTGCTGCCGCCCGAGCCGATGTTGCTCATGTTCACGGCAAACGCCGTGATCACGATCTTCTCGCCGCTGGTCTGGCGCGCATCGGATGTTCCGGCCAGGGCGGCCAGGGCCACGCTCGCGGCGACGCCGACGCCCATCGCTCTGATGATCATGATGTCCTCCCGCAGATGGCTCATGGGTGGCCCCTGTCGACACCACGGGGCGGATCGCGCGAGCGCGGTCCGCCCCGCAGTGCTCAGAATCGAATCGTCACGCCGCCGCTGATATCGAACTGATGCGAATAGTCCGGATCGCCCAGCACCCAGCAGCCGTAGAACGGATCGCACCAGTACCCGCTCGCGCTGCTCTTGATGTAGGTCGGTGTCCACCGGGCGGTGAGCTTCAGCCCCACGGCCGGCGCCAGGTAGAACTTCACGCCGCCGCCCCACGTCGTCGAGAACTTCGTCTCCCCGTCGATCTTCTGGCCGCTCGGGCCGTTACCGAACGAGTAGCTGGTCGCCCCGAGCCCGATGAAGGCAAACGGGCGGACTTTCGCGTCTTCCTCACCCCAGTTGTAGACGAAGTTGCCGTGATAGTTACTGACGTCCAGGTCCGAGATGTGCAAAGACGGAGCGGGGTCTTTTATGGTGAGCTCTGAGCTTTGCCGGCCGTACAGGAACTCGACCTGCGCCTTCGGATTGACGAAGAAGCCCACGGTGAAATGAAACGAGCCGCCGCTGTTCACTTCGGCCCGGTTGTAGACCAGCCCGAGGATGTTTCGGTCCTCGCCCTGAATCCCCTCACTGAGTGTGTACCCGGCGTTGAAGCTGACCTCGACTTTCTGGGCCGAGAGCGGTTGCGCGAGGAGCCAAATACCTGCCAAAACTGCCGCGATCCGTCGAACCATGACGATCTCTCCTTTTATCCAAGTGCCGCTTCGACGGTCCCACTGCTGGCCGCAGGACAGCCTCCTTGCGCGACGACCATCTTGAATGGCAATGCGAGTGCCAAACGGTTCGATGAAGTTTGTTCAGACAGAACGAGCCTCGCCTTCCCGGGCCCACGACGGATCGTGGGTTGTGGCCTGAACCACGGACGCGGCAGCCATCATCCGCGGGGAACGCGGTACTGGGCCAGGACCACGGTGATGTTGTCGGGACCGCCGTGCTCGAGCGCGAGATCGATCAGCATCTGGCACTGCTCGTCCAGCCGCCGTTGAAGCGTGAGCACCTCGGCGATTCGGTCGTCTCCCACCTGGCTGATCAGACCATCCGTGCACAACAGCACGCGGTCGCCGTCCCAGATCCGGAAGTGCGCCGCCTGCACCATCGGCTTGCCCGAACCGCCGCCAATCGTGTCCGTCAAGATGTGCTTCAGATCTTCCGTCGCGCGATCGACCGGAAACGGACGCGGCGCCGACTGGGCGAGGCGGTTGGCGACCGTGTGGTCGCTCGTGAGCTGCGTCAGCTCGCCGTCGCGGAAGATGTAGGCGCGCGAGTGGCCGACATGCGCCAGGAACAGGTCGTCGCCGGCGCTGTACGTCGCCGTCATCGTCGTCGCCATGCCGGCGAGCAGCGGGTTCTCCTTCGCGCGCTCGACGACCGCCTCGTTGACCCGGCGGTAGTACCACTCGGCGCGCTCGATGATCTCCGCGGCGGTGCGGCCGTCCACACGCACGTTCCAGCGGCCGTAGTGCATCGCCAGGTGCGCCAGGGTGCTGAGCGCGACGCGGCTCGCCACCGCGCCGGTGCCGGTGCCGCCGATCCCGTCGGCGATGAGCATGGCGTAGCTGTGCTCGTCGAAGCGGCGGAGAAAGTCCGCTTCCGGCAGGCTCGTCTCGAGGACCTCCTGCGATCGGTCCAGCCGGAGGATCAGATAGTGATCCTCGTTGTTGGGTCGCACCCGCCCAGGGTGCGACTTGGCCGAGAATTCGACTTTGACGGCGGATGACAGCGGCCGGAATTCGTCGAGACCGAGAACTGGTGACAGCGCGCGCCGCCGTTTGCCGTCCTCAATCGGGTCATCCGTCTCGAGGGAGCCTGGCCGCTGTCGCACCTCGTCAGTCATGGCTACGGCTGCCGTCCCGGCGGCCGCAGGCCGAATGCCTGCTCCAGCAGGTCGAGCGGTGCGCGGAGCG
>Ga0111538_10000609_pt1 | contig 48437 bp, 47 predicted proteins | sample SoiMethybrSBSTD1_FD_79669 | JGI IMG/M metagenome (GOLD analysis project Ga0111538, IMG submission 79669) | Bulk soil microbial communities from a Populus tree surrounding site in Tennessee, USA - Soil MetaG P. TD hybrid SBSTD1 (version 2)... | ecosystem: Environmental > Terrestrial > Soil >... | reverse complement strand
GAGCTCGAACAGGAGTTCGCTGGTCGTCATCGGGCGGAACTTTACTCGCGTTTGCGCGCGAGCAGTAGCCCGTCCCCCACCGGAATCAGGCTGCTCGTGACGCGATCGTCGCGTGAGACCTTGGCGTTGAGCGCCCGGATCGCGCGCGTGTCCTCGTCGTCCACCGATCGGTCCGCGACGCGACCACCCCAGAGCGCGTTGTCGACCGCGATCAAACCGCCCGGACGCAGCAAGCGCAGGCAGCGCTCGTAATAGTCGTCGTAGCCTTCCTTGTCGGCGTCGATGAAGCAAAAATCGAAGCTTCCCGCGCGGCCCGCCGTGAGCAGCTGATCGAGCGTTTCGCGCGCCGGCAAAAGGCGCAGCTCGATCTTGTGCTCGACCCCCGCGAGCTTCCAGTAGCCGCGGGCGATCGAGGTCCACTCCTCGTTCACGTCGCAAGCGATCAGCCGGCCATCGACCGGAAGCGCGAGCGCCACCGAGAGCGAGCTGTAGCCCGTGAAGACGCCGACCTCGATCGCCTGGCGCGCGCCGATCAGCTGCACCAGAAGCTGCATGAATTGGCCCTGGTCCGCGGAAATTTGCATGCCCGCCCCCGGCATCGGCGCGGTCTCGGCGCGGAGCCGCGCCAAAACCTCCGGCTCGCGCACGTTGGTATCGAGCACGTACTGATGCAGGGCCTCGGTCATCTGGATGATGCGAAAGGACACGGCCCCCTTCGTACCAGAAAGACCGTTCAGGTCGAACGTGAATCGCTGCGAGCGTGCGGCGTGGGGATCCGCTCGTCGATCAGATCGAGCACCCGGACCGCGTCGAATGGCTTTTCCAGACACGGGTTCGGCACCCGGGCCAGAAATTCCCGCACCCGTGGCGTAAATGCGCCGCCGGTCATGAACACGACGCGGTTCGCGAGCTCGCGGTCGACGCGGCAGAGCTCGTCGAACAGGCCCACGCCGTCGATCCCGGCCATCATCAGATCGCACAGCACCACGTCGAAACCGGCGTTCTCGCGCAGCAGATCGAGCGCGGCGCTGCCGCTCGACGCCAGCACCACCTCGTGCAGCGGCGCCACCACGCCGCGCAGCACGTCGAGCAGCGCCGGCTCGTCGTCGACGATCAGCACGCGGCCGCGCACACCCCGCCGCGCTTGCGCCGGCAGCTTGCGGCGCGTGACGGTTTCGACGTGGAGCGCGGCTGGCAGCACCACCCGAAACACGGTCCGGAGCGGCGGCTCGCGCACCGGCTCGACCTCGATCGTGCCGCCGAGGTCGGTGATGATGCGGTGGCAAATCGCGAGGCCGAGCCCGGTGCCGCTGCCGATCGGCTTGGTGGTGAAGAACGGATCGAAGATCCGCGGCAGCACGTCGGGCGGGATGCCCACGCCGCTGTCGGCGATCTCGACGAAGATCCGCTGCCCTTCGGCGCGCGTGCGCACCCGGATCAGCTGCGACGCGTGTTGCCCCTCGGGAATCGCTTCGACCGCGTTGAGCAGCAGGTTGAGAAATACCTGTCCCAGACGCGCCGAGTTGGCGTGGGCCTGCGGCACATCGCCGTATTCCTTGATCAGGCGGGCGCGCTGGCGGATCTGGCTCATCGCCAGAGTCAGCGTCGAATCGACCACGGCGTGCACGTCCACCGGCTCGATCACCTGCCCCGGGGCGCGCGAAAACGCCTTCAGGTCCGCGGCGATCGTGCGCACGCGGTCGACGCCCTCGCGCGCGATCGAGAGCGCCTGGCGCGTGCGGTTGAGCGAGGCCGGGGTGAACTTCGCCAGTGACGCCTCGGCGATTTCCAGGCTGCCGTGCACGTAGGCGAGCGGATTGTTGATCTCGTGGGCGATCCCGGCCGCGAGCGTGCCCAGCGACGCCATGCGGTCGGCGAGCAGGAGCTGGCGCTGCATGCGCTGGCGCTCCGAGACGTCGAGCATCACCAATACGCGGGCGGTGCGGCCCTCGAAGCTCACCTCGCGCGCCGGGGCCATTTCGCAGGTGATGGTCTCGCCGTCTTTCCGTACCAGCCGATACTCGCTCGGCTCGTCCGGCTGATCGAAGCTCGGCTCGGTGTGCCGGCGCGCGAGCGCGCGATCCTCGGGATGGACGAAGTCGAGCAAGGGCAGCCCGATCAGCTGCCGCGGACGATCGTAGCCGAGCAGCCGCACCAGCGCCGGATTGGCCCAGAGCAGCTTGCCTTCGCCGTGAATCGCCACGCCGCTCGGCACGCGCTCGAGCACCTGGCGGAAGTCTTGCCGTGCCCGGAGCAAGAGCTGATAGCTCTGCTTGAGCTCGGCCTGCTGGCGCGTCAGCTCGTCGATCAGCCCGCTGGCACCGAACGCGGCGCGCAACATCCGCCCCGCGCGCTGCGGCATCGAGAGCGACGGCGGCAGCGTCAGCAAGAATTCCGCGCGGCGCGGCGAAAGCTCGATGTCGATGACGGTCGGCGGCAGGCCGAGCAGCGTCGAAACGTGCGAGAGCGCCCCGCGCGCGACGTAGAAGAAGGCGGTGCTCGAGCGCATCGGCTCGGGGATCTCGTTCACGATCAAAAGCCGGCCGTCGGGGCGATCGATCACGTCGGTCTTGAGCATCGGAAACATCACTGGAACGAGCCAGCGTTGCGCCACGACGTGCAGCTGGCGGATGCTGATCAGCCGCGCCGCGATCGCCCGAAAAAACTCGTAAATCGGCGTCTCGAGCACGATTCGCGCCCCGACTGCCTCGATCTCCAGCGGATTTTTCACGATCCGCTCGAGGTTGTCGTGGAGCACCATGAAGGTGTCCCAGTCGAGCCGGCGATTCACGTCGCGCAGCTCCGCGACCGTCACCGGCAGACCTTCGACCAGCTTCTGGACCGGCAGACCGCAGGCCTCGACCGCATCGATGAACGAACGCGTGGTCTGGCCGGCGAGGTCACTCATGGCCCGGCCCCGGCTCGGCAGAAGTCGCGGACCAGCTCGCACAGGACCTTGAGGCCCCATTTGAAACCCGCGACCGGAATCCGCTCGTCGTGCCCGTGGTACATGCGCGTGAAGTTGAGCTCCGGCCCCAACCGCACCGGGGAAAAGCCGTAGCAAGTCGCGCCGAGCCGGGCATAGGCAAAGGAGTCGGTGAAACCCGGGATCATGTACGGCACCGGCACGCAGCCCGGGTCGTGGCGCCCGAGCGTCGCGCAGATCGCGTCGTAAAGCGGCGTATTCGTGGAGAACACGGTGCCGTCGTGCTGCTCGAGCACGTTGATGCGAAGGCCGGGGCCGATCACGCGCTCGACCTCGTCCAGAAAATTCCGCACCGATTGGCCCGGGATCACCCGGCCGTCGACGTGCGCCGTGGCCGACGACGGAATCACGTTCACCTTCTTGCCCGCGGCCAGGATCGTCGGCGACACCGTGTTGCGCAGCATCGCGTTCAAGCCGATCGCCTGATCCGGATTCACCTTCCGAATCACGTCCAGCAGCATGTTGGCCAGGGCGGGATTGAGCAGCATCGGCAGGATTCTGTTTTGCGGAAACGGCGCGCCGTCCGAAAGCGCGCGCAAAAAGCCGGCCACGACCTCGGTGTTGTGCTGCTTGAGTCGCACGCTGCCGAGCGCCGTGATCGCCCGCGCAAGCCGTACCACGGCATTGTGCGGATGGGGCATCGACCCGTGGCCGGGCTCTCCCTCGGCGACGATCTCGAACCAGCACAGTCCCTTTTCACTCACCTGCACCGGATAAAAGCGCTTCTGGCCGAGGTGCAGGGTGTGCCCGCCCACTTCGTTGAGCACGAATTCCGCCCGCACCAGCTCCGGGTGCTGCTCCACCAGGAACAGAGCGCCCTTGCGCGAGCCCGCTTCTTCATCGGCCACGGCTGCAAAAATCACGTCGCGATCGAGCGGGATACCCCGGCGCTTGAGCAGAACCTGCGCCATCAAGCTCATCGCGACCATGTTCTTCATGTCGATCGCGCCGCGGCCCCAGATGCAATCGTCCGCCTCGACGCCCTCGAACGGGGGCTTTTGCCAGCGTTCGGGGTCGGCAGGCACGACGTCGAGATGGCCGTTCAGAAGCAGCGCACCCTTCTTTCCGGATCCGCGCAGCCGCGCAACCAGGCTCGCCCGGGTGGGTTCGCTTTCGACGATCCGATGCTCGATGCCCTCTTCGGTCAGAATGCGCGCGATCATCTCCGCGGCGGGGCGCTCGTTGCCGGGAGGATTGGTGGTGTCTATGCGCAGGAGCTGCTTGAACCAGCCCACTGCTTCTTCTTCTACGGCGTTCCAGTCGAGCGGCATTTCCACGACTGGAGCATCGTAGCCCGCACTGCGGAAAGCCGCGAGCCGTTCGCCGGGCGATTGGCAAGCGCGGGGACTCGCCTTATTGAGAGCGTCGCAACATGGGCGCTCTGGCCGGCATTACCGGCGTCACCGGCCTGCTCGGCGCAAACCTCGCCGTAGCGCTGCTCGATGCGGGCCACCGGGTGCGGGCCACGCGCCGGCGGAACAGCCGCGCCGAACATCTGCGCGAGCTCGGCGTCCAGTGGGTCGAAGCGGAGCTCGGCGATCGCGCAGCCCTGGCCCGGGCCTTCACCGGCTGCGACGTGGTGTTTCACGTCGCGGCGCTGGTCAGCGTGCGGCGAAAGCCCTCCCCCGAGCTCCTGGCCACCAACGTGAGCGGCACGGCGAACGTGCTCGCGGCAATCCGCGAGGCGAAAGTTCCGCGGCTCGTGCACTGCTCGACCGTGGGCGCGGTCGGCCTTTCCGAGGACGGCCAGCCCTGCACCGAGGACAGCCGCTGGAATTTCCCCGACCACGGCATGGTCGACGGCTACATCGAGACCAAGCGGCGCGCCGAAGGGCTGGTCAAAAACGCCGCCGACCGCGGACTCGACGCAGTGATCGTCAACCCGACCTACATGTTCGGTCCCTACGACGCGCGGCCGAGCTCCGGCGCGATGATCGTCAAGATCGCCCGCGGCGCGGTGCCCGGTTATCCCTCCGGCAGCAACAACTTCGTCGACGTCCGCGACGTGGCTCGCGGCATGCTGCTTGCCTGGGAGAAGGGGCAGCGCGGCGAGCGCTACATCCTCGGCGGCGAGAACCTGAGCTACCGCGAAGCGTTCCAGCGCATCGCGGCGGTCGCTGGCGTCAAACCGCCGCGCCTCGCGTTACCCCGCGCCGCGGCGCGTGCCTTCGGATGGATCGGCGACATCGGGGAACGATTGAGCGGGCGCGAACCGCTCATCAACTCGGTCACGATCGGCTGGGGATTTCGCCCGGATTTCATCTTCTCGTCGGACAGGGCGCGGCGCGAGCTCGGCTACACGACGGGCGCCCTCGAGCCCGCGATCAGGGACGCGATCGCCTGGTTTCGCGCGCACGGCATGCTCAAGAGCTGACGGCGCCGAGCAAGGCCGCGAGCGCTGGCAGCACCTCGCCCGCCCGCAGCTCCACGCGCAGCGCCGCGAGCTCGTCGCCCCGGCTCGTACCCAGATTGACGAGCGCCACCGGAATCCCGCGCGCGACCGCCCCGCGCACGAAGCGAAAGCCCGAAAAGACGGCGAGCGACGAGCCGACGACCAGGAGCGCGCTCGCGCCTTCCAGACACTCCCAGGCAGCCGCGACGCGCTCGCGCGGCACGCTGCCCCCGAAGAAGACCACGTCCGGCTTCAGCGTCCCGTCGCAGCTCGCACACGAAGCCACCCGAAAATCCCGAACCACCTCGGGCGGCAGCTCGGCATCGCCGTCCGGAGCGATCTCGACGTGCCGTTCGGTCCAGCCCGGGTTCAGAGCCAGCAAGCGCTGCTGCAACAGATCACGCTCCTCGAGCTCCCCGCAGTGCAAACAGCGCACGTCGGCGAGCGCACCGTGCAGCTCGATCACGCGGCGCTGCCCCGCGCGCTGGTGCAACCGATCGACGTTTTGAGTAATGAGGCCGGTCAGCGCGCCCGTGCGCTCGAGCTCTGCCAGCGCCTGGTGGGCCGGATTCGGGCGAGCGCGCGAAAAGTGGCGCCATCCGAGCACGCTGCGCGCCCAGTAGCGCCGCCGCGCCTCGGCGTCGGACACGAAGCTCTGGTGCTGCATCGGGCTCCGCGCGCGGCGTCGCGTCCCTTCGCCTCGGTAGTCCGGAATGCCGGACTCGGTGCTGCAGCCGGCGCCACTCAAGACCGCAAACGGCCGCCCTCCGAGGAGCTCCGCCAACGCCTCTGCGCCTCGCACGGCCGAGCTCGAAGCCTGATCGAGGGCGATCACGAACCGAGTTTAGCCAGTTCCGCCTCGCGCGCGAGCGCTCTAAGCGATTGACTCGCCGCGAGGCTTCGGCGAATTGTTTTCGCCGAATGACTGGCTTCGCACGCCGCGCTGGGCACGGCGCAAGCCTCACCCTGCTGGCGCTGCTCACGGCCACGGACGTCGCGCTCGCGCAGAACGCCCCCCAGCCGGCTCCGAAACCAGAGCCGGCTCCCGTCGTTCACCGGCTCAACTGGACCTATCCGCGGTTTCGGCTCTGGGAATACATCGCCGCCGCCACCGTCACGACCACGGGCTACTTTCTGCAGTACGGGATCGAGGGCGACTTTCGCGACAGCTCCTGGGACAACGGCATCCTGTGGGACGACGCGGTCAGGAGCGCGCTGGTCTCCCAGAGCCGAGAGGGGCGCGAGCGCGCGCACGCCCTCGGCGATTACTTCTGGTACATCCCGCAGTACTTTCCGGTGGTCGACTCGATCGTGACGCCGCTCGCCACCGACAAGCTCAACTTCGACGTCGCGTTCCAGCTCACGCTGCTCAACTGGCAAGCCCAGGGCATGTCGTTTCTGCTCACGCGCATCGCCCACCGCACGGTCGGCCGCGCCAGGCCGTCGCTCCAGGAGTGCGACACGAACCCGAACTACGACGGCGCGTGCGACCCGACCGCGGTGGGCAGAACCGCGAGCTTCATCAGCGGCCACACGTCGATGTCGATGTCCGGCGCGACCCTGACCTGTGCGCATCATCAGGCGCTGCCGCTCTACGGCGGCAATGCCGCCGACGTCGCGATCTGCGTGGTGTCGCTGGCCGCGGCAACGACCAACGGCGTCTTGCGCATCATCGCCGACAAGCACTGGTCGACTGACGTGCTCGCCGGCATGGCGGTCGGCGCGGCCACCGGCTACGGAATGCCGTGGCTCTTGCACTATCGCTACGGCCGCCTGGAGCCGGTCGGCGCGGCGTTTCTGCCCAAGAACACGGCGATCATTCCGCTGGTGTCGGACGAAACTTTCGGTCTGGGGCTGGCCGGACTTTTTTGAGAGAATCGTACGGATCGCATGCTGCCGACCAGGTCCGCGGTTCGCACGCTGTGCGCGGTTGTCGCTGTCATCGGCGGATGTGCAGCGGCTTGCTCGGGGCGGGTCGAGACGATAACCAGCGGGGACGGGAGGGACGCGAGCGCCGGATTCGGCGGCACGAGCTCGTCCGTAGGCGGCAGCGATGGCGTCGGCGGCAGCGACGGCTTCGGCGGTGCCGACGGGGCTTCGGGCGCTGGTGGCAGCGATGGGGTGGGTGGCGTGTCGGGAAGAGGCGGCACTTCGGCCACCGGCGGCGACGGCGGGACCTCGGGCAGCAGCTTCGGCGGCGTGGCAGGTTCAGGGGGCGCTTCGGGCACTGCGGGGAACGGCGGGAGCGCCGGCTCGGGTCCGGACGCGTCGGCGGGCGGCACCGGTGGTTTCCCGACTTGCAACAGTGCGTTCTGCCCCAATATCGGCGTCGGAACGCCGTGCTGCGTCGATTGGCTGGGGCCGTGCGGCGTGGACTTCGGTCAGGGTTGTGTCGAGTTTCCGGGAATCGATCGCTGATCAACCGCGAAGTGCCGCGAGATAGCCCTTCACCGCGCTGTCTAAACCCTCGAACAGCGCCTCGCTGATCAGCGCATGCCCGATGCTCACCTCGTCGAGGTGCGGCAGCTGGCGAAACAGCACGAGATTTTGCCGATCGAGATCGTGACCGGCGTTCACGCCGAGCCCGATCGAATGCGCGAGCTCGGCGGCTGCGACGAAGCCCTCGAAGCACCGGCGCGCTTCGTCGGGACCGCGCTCGAAAGCGCGCGCGAACGGCTCCGTGAAAAGTTCGACGCGCTGCGCGCCGAGATCGGCCGCCCAGCGGATCGGATCCGGTTCGGCATCGACGAAGATGCTGACGCGCACGCCGGCGCGAACCAGGTAGGAAACGACGCTGGCGAGCTCTGCGCGCGGTGTGTCAAAAGCCCAGCCGCCCTGACTCGTGACCTCGCCCTCGCGCACCGGCACGAGCGTGCACTGGTGGGGAAGCACCTCCTGCACCAGCTCGAGCAGGCCCGGCCGCGGATCGCCTTCGATGTTGTATTCGATGCGATCGCGGAGCGGCGCGAGCTCACGCGCGATCGCGCGCACGTCCGCGGAGCGGATGTGGCGCTCGTCGGCACGCGGGTGCACGGTGATGCCGGGCGCTCCGGCAGCCACGCAGGTGCGCACGGCCGTCACCACGTCGGGAATCGCGCCGCCGCGCGAGTTGCGGAGCGTCGCCACCTTGTTCACGTTCACGCTGAGTCGAATCACGGCGCGGAATCTAGTGTGGTCGACCCCGCCGAGCCAAGCGGTTCGCTCTGGTCGTAGATCTGGCCCTGCAGCTGGCGCAGGCCCATCGCGAAAACGCGGAGCATGTCCATGCCCATCTCGATGTTGTCTTCGATCACGTCGAGCAAGCGCTGGGTGTCGACGCGCAAGGCCCGGACCTCGGTTTCGGCCTTGGCTTCGTACCAGCGCGGCAAGCCGGCGAGCGCGTCGATGCCGCCGATCGTCGACCCGGGGTCGAACGCGAATTTCTGGCGCCCGTCGTCGCTCTCGCAGGCCACGATGCCGCTGATCAAGAGCAGGGCGTGGTCCGCGACGTCGCCGGCGCGCCACAAGAGCTTGCCGGCCGGCAGCGTCAGGTCCTCGCATTCTTGCGCCAGATCGGCGAGCGCCTCGATCCGGGTCTGGGCAAAGCTCATCTGCTGGCGCAGGAAAAAGATCTTTTCCACCAGATCGAACTCGCCGATCGGGCGCACTGGATCGGCCTTGGTGACCGCCGGAAAACCACCGCTCGGCCCGAGCTTCCGCCGCGCCTCGAGGACGGCGATCGAGATCGCCCGCATCACGCCCTGGAAGATTCGAAAGTTGTCCTCGAACACCTCCTGGATGTCGTCGCGGAACAGCTCGAGCGTCTCGGTGTCTTCGACGGCCTGATAGCGCTGCCGCTCCGGTTCGCCGATCAGCGAGGAAAGCCCGCCCAGCACCGATTGCGGCCCGAACTCCTTCACCCGTTTGCCGTCGCGCACGATCGCGACCTTGCCGTCGACGACGAAGTGGTTCGATCGAACGATCTGGCCGGGTGGATACAGGTACGCCCCCTTGCGAAACAGCCGCGGCCGTACGTGCTCGGCCAGCGCCGCGACCTCTCCCGGCGCCAGATCGCGGAACGCCTCGAACGTGCGCAGCACCAGCACGCGCTGGACCTGGTCGCCGGGGCGGATGCTGGTGCGGTTCGCCATGAGGTCAGCCCGGATTGGTCGCTTGCTGCCGGCGCGCGGCCGCCAGCAGATCGAGCGCCTGATCGGTCAGAGTGCGCAACACCCCGCGGCTGCGCTCCGACGCGGCGGCGAGCTCGACGCGAAGCTCGTCGAGACCGAGCTCGGCGATGTGGTGGCTCGCCACGGCTCGCAGCACCGCGCTCCGATCGGCGAGCATCGCACGCAAGGCGTCGGCGTAGGTCTCCCCGAGCACGGCCTGGGCGCGGCTACTGGCGGAGTTTCTGGCAGGATCGCCGTTGACCTGCGAATCGAGCGAGGCCATCCGCGCGCGCCCCGGCGGATCGAAAAACGCGCTCGCGCCGCGCAGCCGCTCGCTCAACGGCAGATCGTCGACCATGGCCAGGATGCCGTCCCGGAGCGGGGCCTCGACGACGTGCTCCAGGAGCTCGCGACTCGAGGCGCGCGTCTTCGAATCCGTGCCGCGTAAGCCATCGTAAATGATGCGAAATTCTTCGGTCGGCTGGAGGATGTGCAATACCCGGAAGACGCGCTCGAGCGCGCTGCCCTCGTGGTCGAGGAGCAACAGGCTCAGGAGCTCGCCGGCGGGCGTGTTCACGCGCGGCTCGCGCGCTCGCGCGAAATCGACGGTCTGGCGCCAGAACAGGGCCTGGATCGCCGCGCGCAGATAGCGGCCCGCGAGCGCGATCAGCTGCTCCTTGTCGACCGGAAGCGCCTGATCGGACGCGCGCATGCGGCCGAGCCCGCGCAGGATCTTGTATTCGATCGCCTCGTCGCCCTCGTTCGCGAGAAAGCGCTGGAGCATCGCGGCCGCGCGCCGCCCGCCGAATCGGCTGATCGTGCGCGGCAAGTGCCGGCGCAGCCCGCGCGGCATCAGCGGATCGGTCATCGCGGTTTCGAGCGCGTCGAGCGCCGCGTCACCGAGCTTGAGCAGCGCCTCGCGCGCCTCGTTGCGCCCGCGCGTGTCGTCGAGCAAGCGCAAAAGCAACGGCAGATGTTCGGCGGCCGGCGCCATCATCAGCGAGTGCGCGACGGTCGGCGTCAGCGTGGGGTCGCGCGCGACCAGGGCACTGGCTACCCAGGCGTAGCGTTCGGGAGACAGGAGATGCAAGGACAGCGCGAGCGCCTGGCGCGCTTCGCCCGAGTCGCCCTGAAGCACGTCGTTCAAGGACTGCTCCGCTTCCGCGCCGTTGATCACGTCGCGCGCGATCGCGCCGACCAGCGCGGTGGCTCGCACGGGCGGGCTCTCCCCGGCCATGCAGCGCCGGAACATCTCCGGCGACGCGTCGGTGGACGCGTAGTAGCGCAGCGCCGCCGCGCGGATCTCGTGATCCGGGTGCTGCAGGAGCCGGCCCGCGAGCCGCGCCACGTCCCGCCGCGCCGAGCCTTCGAGCAGCTCGAACGCGTGCAGCACGACGCTGCGCGACGGGTGATAGAGCACGAGCGCCGGGACCAGGTGGATCTTGTGGTACGCGGCGAACAGATCGAGCGCCGCGATCACCTCGACGTCGTCCTCGGCACTGAGCGCGGACAGCAGCACTTCGAGCGTCTGCAGATCGAGCTCGGACACCTCGATGCGCGTCTCGATCGCCCCTTCTTTCAACTGACGCCGGAAGAGGTCGAGGTAGTAACGCTCGAGGTCGAGCACGCACAGCACGCAGGCGAACGCCAGCACCACGACCATGATCGCCAGCGTGCGCGCCTCGAGCCCGATCATCAGCGCGCCCAGGATCGCGAGCGACGCGAGCGCTTGCCCGCCGCGCTGCCCGACCACGTCGGCGAAGGTTTTGAAGCGCTCGCGCACCTCCGTGCTGAGCGGCAGAAACAGGATCTCGGTGCCGGTTCGATTCACCGAATGGCGGAGCGCGCCGTCGGCGCCGCGCAAGAGCAGCACGGCCGCCAGGCTGATCGAAAACGCCGCGCCCATCGCTCCGGCCGCCAAAAGCACCGGCATCACGAGCAGGGTTCGATTCACGCCCACCGAGCGCAAAAGCCGCGGCGCCGCCAGGATCTGAACCAGCAGCGCCAGCGCGTTGAGCCCGCCGTAATAGCGCGCGAAAAAGTCGCCGAGCTCGGCGCGTGGCACCTCGGCCGCGACCACCGACTTGAACACGAAGTCGACCACGGTCACGGTCAAAGTCGAGAGCAACACGAAGGCGAGCAGCCGCCGCAAGTACGGATCGCGCCGCGCCAGCTCGACGCCGCCGAACATCCCCGAGCCCCGCAACCGCGCCGGCTCCTGACGCCGTACTCGCGAAAACAGGAACGGCAAGAACGAGGCTACGACGAACAGCAGGGACGCCAGCACCAGCAGCATCTGCGCCGGCAGCTTCATCAGCACGACGCCGGCGAGCCCGGATCCGACGACGGCGCCGACCAGACCGCCGGCACCGATGAACGCGAACACGCGTTTCGCTTGCCCGAGATCGAGCACGTCGCCCAAGAGCAGCCAGAACTGTACGACCGCGACGGTCGCGAAGAGTCCCGTCCACACGTAGAAGGTGACGATCGACCAGGTCGAGCCGGCGAGCGAGCTCAGCGTCCAGAACCCGACGTTGATCGCCGCGCCGACCAGCAGCGTCACCGCCAGCACGCGGCGGCGCGAGAAGCGCGCGACCAGCCGGCGATTCACCTCGTTCAAGACGAGCGCGATCAGCGCGATCAAGAAATAGGCCCACGGCAGCAGCTTCGCCGGCAGGGTGGCGAGGAACAGCGCGTCGCGGGCCGTCTCGAGCACCGCGTGGCCGGCCATCAGCACCAGCAGCGTGGCAAAACCGACCGCGGTATCGCGGCGGTCGTGCTGGCGGATCCCTAGAATGCGTTCGACCACGGTTCGCCGACTTTAGGCTGCATTTGCCAAGGTGAGGTCGCTCGAAGGTTTTTGCCAGGAGCCTAGTGCCGCCGGCGTCAGCGGCCACCCCGGCGCTGACGCTTTCGCCGCACTTCACCGAGCAGCCACGTGCGGTAGCGCACCACGGTCCAGGTTTCGGCGCCCGGCTGGCACCAGCGCTTCCGGGACGGATAGTTCCGGCCCTGGTAGCTCGCAAGCCAGCGCTGCAAGGCGATGCTGCCGGTTTTCTTGCGACAGAGCTCGCGATGGTCGCTGATCAGCTTGCCCATGGTCCGGATGTTCGTTTCCGGATCGAGCAACGAGCGCTTGACCGCTTGACACTCGTGGCTCGGATGAAGCAGCGGGTCGGCGTCGTTCTTACACGCGCCGATATAGCGCGCGCGGATCTGCGCCAGCCCGTAGTCCTCGCCGTTGTTGGACACGACGTCGGCGTGCCACCCGCTTTCCTTCCGGATCAGCGCGACGCCGGTCAGCGGATCGAACGCGTGCTCGCGCGCCACCTCGCGCAGCACCCGGCCGTAGCGTCGGGCTTCGCCATCGGCCATGTCGGGACGCGCCAGCAAGATCGCCGCGACGATCACGTCGAGTGGACGCAGCACTGACCCCAGCATCTACGAAAGGCTCGCTGCGCCGTCAAGTCAGCGCCGGGTTGTGCGACAAGCGCGCACCTTCGCGGAGCGCGACCCGCGCCGCGAGCTCGGACGCGTCGTGCACTCGTTCCACGAACAGCCAGCGCGACACCGCGAGCGCCGCGCTCGCCGTCGCGATCTCGATCGCGTCCTCGATCGCGAGCACGGTGCCCGGCGCCGCGGCTCGACGCGCATCGATCACGCGCGCGTCGAGCGCCACCAGTTTCATGCCGCCGAAGAAGCAATGCGCGCGCGCGACGCCGGTACACGCGCGCACCAGCCGCTCCAGCGCGTCGGCGGGGGCCGTCCAGTCGAGCAACGCGTGCTCTTCGCGCACCGGCGGGAAGTAGCTGCCCGGCGCGTCGGGCAACGTGCCACCACCGAGCGTGCCCGCGCGCGCGCGTTCGACCAGCTCCGGGATCAGCGCCGCGCCTTCGCGATCGACCGCGACGGACAGCGACACGGTGGTCGCGCCCGCCGGCACTTCGAGCGCGCGCTGGAGCAAGATCGGCCCGCCGTCGATCACCTCGGTCATGCGATGCAAGGTCACGCCGACCGTGCGCTCGCCGCGGAGGATCGCCCAGAACAGCGGGTCCTTGCCGCGATACGCCGGCAAAAGCGACGGATGCACGTTGATGCAGCCGTATTTGGGCGCTTGGCGCAGGCGTTCGCCCAGCACGCGCGGCCAGCCGGTCACGAGCAAGAGCTCGACGCCGCGCTGCGCGAGATCTAGGACGAAATCAGCGTCATTGACCTGGTTTCGGCGCTCGAGCGGCACGCCGAACCGCGCGCAAACCGCGGCGAGCGCCGGCGCGGCCGGGGCCTCGGCGCCGGTGACCGCGAGCAGCGGGCGCGCGCCGGCGCGTTCGAGCGCCTCCACGTAGAGGCTCGTGGAAGCGCACCAGCCGAGCAGAGCGACGCGCATGGCTTCGGCATTCTAGCGCGCGTTTCGATTTGATTTTTTGTCGGGCCGGCGCGGTATCTCGCGGCTAGCCTCGACCTGTGCGGCGCTTGCTCCTGGTCGCCCCCGCGACGAGCTACCGCGTCGCGGCCTTCGCCGCGGCCGCGCAGCGCCTCGGGGTCGGCATCGCCGTGGGCACCGACGTGCCCGCGGCGCACGCAGCGCACGGCGTGCCGGTATTTCGCGTCGAGCTCGGCGACCCGCTGCGCGGCGCGGAAGACTGCCTGCAAGCGTGCAGCGACGGCTACCTCGGCGCGCTCGGCACCGACGAGGCCTCGGCGCTGGTCGCGGCTCACGTCGCGATGCGCCTCGGCCTTTCCGCCAACGATCCCGAAGGCGTGCTCGCGGCGCGGGACAAGCGCCGGATGCGCGCGCGTCTCGACGCTGCCGGCGTGGCGCAGCCCACCGCGCGCGTCCTCGAACCCGGCGCGGACGTCGCCGCGTTCGCCGCAGCCACGCGTTACCCATGCGTCGTCAAGGCGCCGATGCTCACCGGCAGCCAGGGCGTGATCCGCGCCGACGACGCGGCCGCGCTCGCCGCCGCCGTGGCCCGCGTGCGCCGGATCCTCGACCGGCATTCGAGCCCGTGGCGGGACGATCCGGATTTTCGCCGGCTCCTGGTCGAAGACTACGCCGGCGGCCCCGAGATCGCGGTCGAAGCACTGCTCGACGCGGGGCGCCTGATCCCGCTCGCCGTCTTCGACAAGCCCGACGAGCTCGCCGGCCCCTTCTTCGAGGAAACGCTGTACGTGACGCCTTCGCGGCACGATCCCGCGCTGATCGGGCGGGCGTGCGCGGTCGCCGAGCACGCCGCCCGCGCGCTCGGCCTGGTATCGGGCCCGATCCACGCCGAGCTGCGCCTTTCGGAAGGCGGCCCGCGGCTGATCGAGGTCGCCGCGCGCTCGATCGGCGGCCTGTGCTCGCGCACGCTCGAGCTCGCGGCGCACAACCTCGAGGAGCTCTTGATCCGGAACATCGCCCGCATCGCGGCGCCGCCCGCCGATCCGGCCGTGCCCCGCCGCGCCGCGGGCGTGATGATGATTCCGATCCCGAAAAATGGCGTGCTGCGCGGGACCTTTGGCGTCGAAGCCGCGCGGGCCGTGCCGAACGTCAGCGGCGTCGAGATCACGACGCGCCCGGGCGAGGCGTTGCGCAAGCTGCCGGAAGGCGCGAGTTATCTCGGCTTCATCTTCGCCCGCGCCGAGGTGCCCGCGGAGGTCGAAGCGGCGCTGCGCGCGGCACACCGCGAGCTTCGCTTCGACCTCGCTCCGCTGCTCGAGCTCGGCTGAGCGCTCTTACACGCGCGTTGGCATTTTGACGCACGGACATTCGTGCCTCACCGGCGCGCGAATGCCCCTGCCGCGGGCATTTTCGCTTCCGATGGCGGATTGGACGGGTACGGCGTGTGCAGTTCCCCGAAGCATGCGCCATATCTCGCGTGACCCCGAATCCTGGGAAAGGGACCGAGAGCTGCTCGACCCGCGCAATTCCGGTCCGGACTCGCTGATCGGAGTAACCGAGGGCGGTAGGACGATATTCTGGTTAGTGCTGGTGATGGTGATCGCCGCGGTGCTCGTGATCGGGTTCATCCGCGCGAGCGCCGGCTGACGGCTACTTCCTGCGCGCTATCGAAAGCTCGGTCGACAGTTCGCCGCGCCCGGTTTCCGCCGGGACCTCCTGCCGCAGCTTCTGGCGGCCCTCGGCGAACGGCTGAGCCGGCCGGAGCAGCCACTCGCCGGAGTTCTCGGGAAACCCCGCCGGGTTCAGCAGGCCGCCGTCGGGTCCTCCCCACAGCTGCTCGTTCTCGGCGACTCGAATCCGCGCTGCCGGCCCTTCGAACCTGACGAGCTCGTAGCTCGTGGTGTGCACGACGCGGAGCTGGTCACTCGACCCTTCGAGCACCACGTCCCAGCGCGCACCCGCGCCGACCGGCTGCTCCGGCAGCTCGAGCGCCGTCGCGAGCAGCGACTTGACCAGCTCGGCCTCGGGTGAACGCTCGCGAGTCGGCGCATCGAGACGGCGATCCGTGAGCTGGCCATCCGGCGCCACCATCGCACTGCCGCTGACCTTGGTCCCGGCGGCTATGTCCGAGCGCAATGCGACCCCCGCGTCGGCCGCGCTCGGGCTCGCGGGCGTGATCGGCCCGAGCGTGTAGCTCAGCGCGGCGCCGCCGTTCGCGCCGAGCCCGTTGATTTGCACGTCGAACGGAGCCCGGAGCTCGACCGCGGAAACGGAGCGCTTGTCGGCCGTGATCCGGGCGCTGATCTGGACCTTCAGCGCGTAGCGCGAGCCCGCGACGAACGCGTGGCGCAAGACGCGCCGTGGCTCGCGCCCCGGCTCCCGAAGCTCCACGCGTCGCGAAAGCGTCGGTGCACGCGCGGGGGGTGGCGCGCCGCCGTCCGGCGCGGCTCCGGCGTCCGCCGGCGAGCCTGGCATCAACAACGCGGGTGCGGCGTCGGCCGGCGCCACCGCCACTGCTTCCGGCGCATCCGGCGCGGAGCGTTTGACGCCGCCGCAAGCCGCGACGGCTACGACCGCCGCGGTGAACCACTTTAGTCGCAACGGCGGCACGTGTTCTCCTTTTCGCACGCGCCGAGCCGTGCCATCTGCTCGCGGCTCGGCTCGGCGCAACAGAACCACGACTCGGTGAGGCGTGGGACGAACTCGGTGGCGCGCGGGGGCGGCGGTGGTGCCGGCCGGCCCGCTGCGGCGTAGGCCAGCGCGCGAATCTGGCCGATCACGGCGCTCGGATCACCCGCAGCGCCGGCTCCGAGCTCGACCTCGCGACTGACGTCGGCGTAGAGCCGCTCCATGCGCTGGTCGGCGTGCCGCCAGCGGTGGCCGAGCGCCTCGTGATCGTACGGCCCGACCCACCCCGGCGCGTCGACCGCCGGCCGCTCGAGCGCCGCGCTCCCCGCCGGGCGCCGCTCGCCCGCGCGGGGCCACAGCAGCGCCGATCCGCGCGGGACCAGCAGCCGGATCGCGAGCTGAATCGGGTCCACGCTGCCGATCAGACGCTGCTCGACCACGAAATCGACGAGCATTACGTAGTCGTCGAGCGTCGTCCACGGTGTGAACGGAACGAACGACGGCCTGAGCCCGATTCCAGCCGCCCGCACCAGCTCGAGCGCGCTGAAAATGTCGGCGCGGGTGTGGCCCTTGTCGAGCTCCTCGAGCACGCGATCGCTCAGCGATTCGAGCGCGGAAACCACGAACAGGCAGCCGAGCTCGCGGAGCTCGGGCAAGTGATCGCGGTAGCGCAAGATGTGCTCGACCTTGGTCGTGACGTCGAACGTCAGCTCGGGGTGCGCGGCATGGACCGCCCGCAGGATCTCGAGCCCGTGGCGTGGCCCGTTGAAAAAATCGGCGTCGCCGAAGGTGACGTGGCGCGCGCCCTGCTCCACTTGTTGCTCGACGTCGGCCAGCACCACCTCGCGCGGCACCAAGAAAAAGCGCCCGTCGTAGACCGGGACGATCGGGCAGTGGCGGCAGCGGTGTTTGCAACCGCGGCTGGCCTCCACGTAGCCGGCGAGACTGGTTTGCCCTTCCGCGCGCTCGAGCTTCGCGTAGCGCTCGAGCGGCGGCAGCCGATCGCGGCGCGGAGTCAGAAGGTCGACGCGCTCGAGCCGCGGCGGCACGGGCGGCGCTCCAGGCAACGAAACGCCGGCGATTCCGAAAAGCGGCCGTCCCGCGGCGAGCCGCGCCGCGATCTCGACCAGGCTCGCCTCGAATTCGCCGCCGATCACCGAATCGGCCACGGTGGCGAGCAGCTCCTCGGCGTGCATCCAGGCATAGAGCCCGAACAGGCACACGTGCGCGGTCGGGCGGCGCTCGCTCGCGAGCTTGGCGAGCTCGATACCGAGCCGGAGCGCGGTGTGCATCGGCACCGAGATCGCCAAAAGCTCGACGCGGTCGAAGGCCGCCGGCGCCGGTGGATCGAGCGACGCGTCCAGCGCTTCGACGTCGTGACCGGCGTGTTCGAGCTGCGCCCACGCCGAGGCGATCGAGAAGGACTGGTGACCGAGCTCGTATGCGGAGAGCAAAAGTACGCGGCAGCCCGCCACGATCGCCTACTTGGACTTCTGCGGCTGGTAATCGGGCGGAAGCTGCGAACCTTCGCCGAAGAAGTATTTTTCGAGCTCGTCCATCCAGATCTTCTGCCCCTGCTCGCTGGTCAGATCGAGACGGTACTCGTTGATCAGCATCTTCGAGTGCTCGAGCCACATGCGCCAGGCCTCTTTCGAGACGTTGTCGAACACCCGCTGCCCGAGCTCACCCTTGAGCGGCGGGCGATCGAGGCCTTCCGCTTCGCGCCCGAGCTTTGCACACTGCACCATGCGCGCCATGGCGCTCCTTTTGAGCGCGCCGGGTACGTCCGTCAACCTCGACCCGCCACCGGCCGCCGATTGGCGGTCCCGGGAGCCTGGTATCGGCATAGGATTCTCGCCCGATGAGCGTCCGCAATTTTCCGCGCGAGCTCATGCTGATTTTCGCCGCCTGCAGTTGCGGCGCGCCCCATGCGGGCGGTCCCAGCGACTCAACGCCGGCGCGAGCCCTGATCCCCGCCCCGCCCTCGGAGCGCACGGCCGGCGCGGCGCGGCACCAGCCGCTGACGGTGGACGAACCGATCTGCGACCCGGGCGAGATCGAAACCTGCGTCTGTGCGGATTCCACCACGGGCGGTCGCCGCTGCAACGCGCGCGGCACGGCGTTCGACGACTGCGACGCCTGCCCCGATACTTCGAGCTGCGGCAAGCAGACTTGCAGTGCGGTGCGGATCGGCCTGATCGGGCTCACCCTGCCCGCCTGCTGTCCGGAGCGCCAGCCCGATCAATGCGGGATCGACGTCAGCTTCGTCGCCAAGAACTACGGGCTCGCGTTGGGTTGCCTCGAATTCCACGCTCCCGGCGAGCCGGACTCGAGCTGTCCGTCCGCCGAGGTGTCCGTCCCCGAACGCGGGCTGGTCAAGTTCAACGGCTGCCGCGCCTTGAGCGGCGACTGTGGCTACGACATTCACGTCCCCGACGTGATCGATCTGGGCTGCGTGGCCGCCGGGCGCTGAGCGCCAGCGGCGCGCACCGCTCAGGCCGGGTTCGTCGGACGCTTGGTCTGGTCGTCGTCCGGCTTCGGCTTCTTCGTGTCCTTGCCGCCCTTGTCGCCGCCGCATGCCGGGACGGCGCCATTCGAAGACGCGGACGCGAGCGCCGGAGCGCTGATCAAAAGGCCGCTCACGGCCAGGACGCACACGATCCAGCGCGCAGAGTGAAGCTTGTCCATGGGCGTCACTCTTACGCCAGCGCGGGATTGCGTCAAGCCACCGCGGGCGGCAAAGACGGCCAGAATCTCGCGATAATCGCGGCCAAAGCCCGAGGCACTTTGGCGCTCGCAAAAGGTCGCGTAGGTTCATAGCGTGGCCCATCGGTACCTGTACGCGGACTCCGAACCGTTTCCGCTGAGTTATCCGTTCTTGCCGACGCTCGAGCGCTTCATCAAAGCCTCGGCCGGGGCACTGCAAGCGCTCACGGTCTTGCGTGCGTTGAACCGGGACGTAGCCGAACAACGCGCCGCGGCAGTCCGCGACATCGAGCGGCTCGAAGGCTTCATCGGCGACGTGCTGGGGGCGGTGGACGCTTCACGCACCCGTTCCGAGGCGCAGCTGGTCCACGCGTACGCCGACGAGCTGCGCGGCTTCGTCGAGCGCTCGTCGCAGGCTTCGCGCGTGGCCCGCGAACGCGAGCTCGAGCAGCAAGTCGACGAAAAGCAAAAGAAGATCGACACGCATCGCGCGACGATCCGCGAGCGCATCGGCGAGTTCTTGCTGGGCGGCCACTTCGACGTCGCCGACGCCCGTTTCCGCGTCCGTTTCGCGGATGGCCGGTACAAGCTGTGGGCGACCGTGGTCGTGCCGCCGGCGCTCGAGATCGGCTACCAGCTGGCGGCCGATCAGCTGCCCGAGTGGAACGAGCCGCGCCGGCTCGGCGCTTTCGTCGGCGAGATGGAACTGCAGGTCGGGATGAAGAAGGCGTGGCTGAGTCGTGACCTCACACGCGAGGTGGTCCAGATCCACGAGTACGTGCTCGCCGCCGCCGTGCTCGACAAGAACCGCGCCGAGATCCATTTGCGCCGCCGCGCCGAGGGCCCGAGTGACGCCCTCGTGCTGTTCTTGCACCGCAGCGAAGCGGGAATGAACGCGGTCATCGACCGGCCCGGTGAGGCCAACGAGCCCTCGCGTTTTCAGGCCGTGCCCGACGATCTGCCGAAGCTCGAAGCGCTGTGGGCACGGTTGCAGGAAGCCTGCGCTCACGCGCTCGATCGCCGGCTGAAGGTCGAATCCGTGGTTCTGGACGGCCACGACGTATTCGAAGACGAGCGCGTGACCGCGTTCATCAACGCTTTCATCGCCCAGTACGCGCCGATCGTCGGCGAGATTGCGCGCCGCAGCCCGGCTCCGCGCGAGCTCTCGCTCAAGCTCGAGCACGAGGACGGCCGGCGCGAGGAAATCTACCTGAAGAAAGATCAGCTCGCGTCGTACCTGGTCGGGCTCGACCCCGAGGTCCTGGAGCAGTTCGGACGCCTGGAGATCCTCCCTAAAGTAGAGGTTCACGCGGGCTGACGGGCAGAGACGGGCCGGATCGCGCGGAAAAGCCGTGCCATTGACAGGGGGGCCCGCCTGCTTACGTTTTCGCTGTACTGCCGCATGGAGCCCGTCAAAGTCACCACCGAGAGTCCGAGCAGCGCGTCGCGATTGCCGCTGACGCTGCCGGACGAAATCTGGGTAACGCTCAGTCCCGCCAGTCAGCAGGCGCACGTTTCAGCGCAGAAGATCCTGGACGTATTCCCGCCGAGCGGGCGGCTGTCGCTGATCGACGCGGCGCAGACCGCGGGGCTCAGCCTGGAGGAGCTCGCGGGCGGCGTCCACGTGCTCGGCAACAAGAGCCTGGTCAGCATCGAACAGGGCGACTCGGGGCCGTTTTTGCGCCTGGTCGCGATTCCTGACGAGCACGTCAAGGTGATCGGCCCGGATGGCCGGCCGCGCTGGATTTTCGTGGCGAGACCGCTCGACCCGCCGGATCGGAACCCGTCCGAGCTGAACTGACCGAGCGCCTACCGAACCGATTGGACGAACGCGGTCAGCGGACCCAGCTGTTTGTCCATGCATACGATCGCGACGCCGGCACTGTGGGGCGGCTTCACACTGTTGGTGCTGGCGCTGGTTGCGCTCGACCTCGGCGTGTTCCAGAGGAAGGCCCACCGTATCGGCCTCAAGGAAGCGGCGATCTGGAGCGTCATCTGGGTTCTGCTCTCGGCGCTCTTCAACGTCTTCGTCTGGCGTGAATTCGGAAAGGATCGCGGGCTCGAGTTCACCACGGGCTACCTGATCGAGAAGGCGCTCGCGGTAGACAACCTGTTCGTGTTCGCGGTCGTGTTCGGCTACTTCGCGGTGCCGGCGCGTTTCCAGCAGCGCGTGCTGCTCTGGGGCATTTTCGGCGCGCTGGTGATGCGAGCGATCTTCATCGGACTCGGCGCGGCGTTGCTCGCGCGATTTCACTTCGTGCTCTACGTGTTCGGTGGCTTGTTGATCCTGACCGGGATCCGGCTAGTGACCCAGAAGGAACACGGCGTCGACCCGGAGCGCAATCCGGTGGTGCGCGCGTTTCGCCGCTTGGTGCCGATGACCGACGGTTATCGCGAAGGGCATTTCACCGTGAAGGAGGGCGGCAAGCGCCTGGCGACGCCATTACTTCTGGTGCTGGTGGTGATCGAGGCCAGCGACGTCGTGTTCGCGATCGACTCCATCCCGGCCATCTTCGCGGTCACCGAGGACCCGTTCATCGTCTACACCTCGAACATCTTCGCGATCCTCGGGCTGCGCTCGATGTACTTCCTCCTGGCCGGGGTGATCGAGCGCTTCTACCTGCTGAAGTACGGACTTGCCCTGGTGCTGGTGTTCGTCGGCACCAAGATGCTGCTCAGCGACGTGTTCAAGATCCCGATCGCGGTGTCGCTGTCGGTCGTGCTCGGCCTGGTCGCGTGCACGGTCGCCGCCTCGCTACTGTTCCCGCGCCGCTCGCGCCCGCGCTCGGACCACCCGGAGTTTCCGCCGGGAGCGAGCCTCAAGCACTGAGCCGTCAGTCCAGATAGGGCTGATCGACGATCAGGTTGTAGCTTTGGCCGGCGCGGCAGAAGCGCCCGCCGATCTCGCGCTGGTGAGCACCGCGGGCAGCGATCACGCTACCGATCACGCCACCGCGGCTGGTCGCGGGCCGGCCGTCGGCGTGGGTCAGCACGTCCCCGTCGCGCAGCCCGATGCCGAGCGCTCCGACCCCGCTCAGCCGAAGCCCCGCGGGGCATCCGTCGGAGGGCGGAACCAGGCTCCCCTCGGGTCGCGCGCCGCTCCTGGCGAGCCGCAGCACGGTCGCCGCCGAGACGCGCACGCCGCGCTGCGGGGCGGCCTCGGGCTTCGCGCGCTTCGCCCGCGGCGGGCGCCTGGCCGCGACCGGAGCCTCGACCTCCGGCTCGGGCGCAGCCACGGTATTCGGCGTCATCGCGTAGGCCGGCGCGGCGAGCACGGGGTCGCGCTCCGGCTGCACCTGCGCGGCGCGCCACGCGCCGCCCAGCGAGCGGTCGAGCTCCAGGCCTAGCCGCGAGCCCAGGCGGTCCGCCAGCTTGCCCGAGGTCCAGGCGGCGACCAGCGCGACCGCGCACAGACCCGACAGCGCGAGACCTTGCCGCACGCGCGACAGCCTAGCACGGCCTCGAGTCATTTCCCCGGCGTCATCAGATACCGAAAAAGATCCGACCCCGTCGAAAGCACGATCGTGCTCTGTTCGCTCATCGCTTTTTCGTAAGTCGAGAGGCTGCGCACGAACGAATAGAACTCCGGGTCCTTGCCGAACGCGTCGGCGTAGATGCGGATGCCCTCGGCGTCGCCTTCACCGCGGACTTTTTCGGAAGTCTCATAGGCCTTGGCCAAGAGGATCGTGCGCTCCTTGTCGGTATCGGCGCGGATCTTGGCCGCCTCTTCTTGTCCCTCGGAGCGGTACTGCTTGGCCACGCGATCGCGTTCCGCGCGCATGCGGGCAAACACGCTCTCTTGAACCTCGGTCGGCAGGTCGGCGCGCTTGATCTGCACGTCGACGATCTCGATCCCGAACTCCTTGGTCTTGCCACGCACGTTGCTGGCCACGCGCTGCATCAGCGGATCGCGCTCGTTGCCGACGATCTGGCCGAAGTCGTGACTGGCGAGCTCGCGGCGCAGCTCACTGTTCACGATGTCGTCGAGCCGCGCTTTGGCGCCGGTCTCGTCGTACACGGTCTTGTAGAACATCAGCGGGTCCACGATGCGCCAGCGCGTCACCGGATCGGCGACCAGCCGCTTCTTGTCGAGCGTCAGATACTCGGCCGGCGGCGTGTCGCTGCCCATGATCCGACGCTCCATCCGCCGCACCTCTTCCAGAAATGGCTTCTTGAAGTAGAGCCCGGGGCGATCGACGGCCTGCTTGAACTCGCCGAACTGGGTGACGATCGCCTGCTCCTTCTCGTCGACGACGAAAAAACTCGACCAGGCGACGGCCAGACAGATCAAGACCAGGAGCAACAGCGAAAGGCCGCGGTTCATGGCTGCTTGCCTCCGCCGGGATTGCCGACCATCTGCCCGAGCGGCAAGAGCGGCAGCGCGCCCCGGGCGACGTCCTTGTCGACGACCACCTTGCGTTCCACCTTGCCGAGGATGCGCTCCATGGTCTCGAGGTACATGCGCTGGCGGGTCACGCGCTGGGCCTTGCCGTACTCCGCCAGCATGCTGCTGAACTTCGCCCCGTCGCCATTGGCGCGCAGGATGCGCTGCTCCTTGTAGGCCTCGGCTTCGCGCTCGATCTTGCGGGCTTCGCCGCGCGCCTTCGGGATCACGTCGGCCTGATAGCCCTTGGCCTCGTTGATCAGTTTCTCCTTCTCTTCGCGCGCCCGGACCACGTCGTGGAACGCCTCGCGCACCGCGTCGGGCGCGTCCACCGCCTGGAGCTTGACCTCGGTGATGGTGAGCCCGCTCTGGTACTCGTCCATCAACTTCTGCAGCGTGGCCCGCGTCTCTTCCTGCACCTTTTCGCGCCCGGTGGTGATCACGTCGTCGATGTTGGTGCGCCCGACCACGCTGCGCAGAGCCACTTCCGTGGTCGCGCGCAAAGTGCCTTCCGAATCCCGGAGCCGGAACAGATACTTGCTCGGGTCGGCGACCCGATACTGGACGATCATCGTGGCCTCGGCGATGTTGGCGTCGCCGGTGATCATGCGCGCCTCGTTGTTGCGCCGATCGTCGCTGTTGCGTCCGACCTCCATGCGCCGGATCTGCTCGACGCTGACCACGTCGACCTTCTGCACGAAAGGAATCGCGAAGTGGAGGCCGGGGCCGGTCTTCCCGGTCTCGCGGCCGAAGGTCCGGACCACCCCCTGCGAGCCCGGGCCGACGCTGTAAACTCCCCAGTAGCTCACGACGAGCACCAACAGGACGACCGCGAGCGGCGCGAAGCGGCGCAAATTGCGCTTCATCGCCTGCGACACTTGCGCCACAACATCCGCCACGTCGGGTCGATCGCCATCGTCGTCGAACTGACTGCGCATGTGAGAAGGCTCGCCGTGTTTTTCGGAGTTATTGCCGGACCCGCCAATTACCCTGGAACGTCTTGCCGACGTCGTCACACGTCGGATCGGTGACGATCAGCTCGGGCCGCGCGTTCCGGCAGTAAATGACGGTATTTTGCCGAAAGGTACGGCCGAACAGGATCGCTTCCTCGCGCGAGACGCCGTGCACGAGCCACGCCGGTTCCCGCCACACGCCTTCCGGCTCGTCGTCGTAGCCGACGCAGTGTTCGACGCGGTGGCAGCCGAGGATCAGCAGATCGCGCAGCACCTGGTGGCGGCCGTCGTTGACTCGGCGCGGCAAGAGCATCGAACGCGGGTTGTATGCGGTCAGAATCGCGAACTCCTGCCGCAACAGCGGCGGCAACGTGTTGACGTCTTTGATCGGTTCGCCCTCGAGCGAGACCCGAAGCAGGCCCGCGTCCGAGGGCAGCTCGTACACGGTGCCGAAATAGGAACGCAGCAGGTTCTGATCCACGGCCGGCGGCTACTTCTACACTCCTTTTCGGCGCGCCAGCGCCTAAAATCACCGGGGCCGAGGCGCAACCTCGGGAAGCGCCGGCTTATTCCTGCGCCAGCTTCGGAGCCGGAGCGGCTCAGGTCACCACGGCGTCGGGTACTTCGTCGTCCAGGTCGCGGGCGTCGCGAAAGCTCGCGGTCGCCGCCATCACCGCTTCGTCGACGCTGGGCTCGATGCGCGGATCGAAGATCATGGCCGAGCTGCGACCGGTCGCGGGATCTCGCACGGAAACCAGCACCTTCGGCGCGACCGTGAACGCTGGAGCGCGCTCGACGCAAAACTCGAAGCTTCTGCCCTCGTGCTCGAAGGGCGTCCAGTCCTGCACCACGCCGCGATCGGCTGCCGCGCGGCGCGCCGTCGGAGGCAATAGCCAGCCGACCGCCGCCGCGGCGTGCTCCAGGGTCACCGTGACGTTGCCCTCGACCTCGACGGTCACGGTCTGCTCTTTGCCGCGGGCGCGTACGTTGATCAAGGTGCGTGGCTTCTGCTCGGAAGTCAGCGAGCGGCTAGCCTGCCATTCGAGCGCCTTTCCCTCCATCGTGAACGGCGTCCAGTCCTGGATCAGCCCGATCCGATTCGGCTCGGACGCCGCGCGCGCCGGCGGCCGCTGCGACGCACGCGCCTCGCCGAGGCGCCGTTCGATCTGCAGCGCTTCGCCACACGCGGTGACGCAGTCGGCACAGATGGACACGCGCGGCAGATCGCCGGCCTCCGGACCTCCGCCAGCGACCAGTCCGTTCTCGTCTTCCGGGCGGCCGCCGCAAAACGAGCAGCGCTCTCCCTCGGCTTTCGATGTCATTGATTGGATCCTACTTGCTCAGACGTTGAAACGGTAACCCACGCCGCGCACCGTGAGCAGATATTGCGGGTCGGCTGGATCGACCTCGAGCTTGCTCCGTAGCTGGAGCAAAAAGTTGTCGACCGTCCGCGCCGTGACGTGATGCCCCGGTCCCCAGACCCGAGCCAGGATCTGATCGCGGCTCATCACCCGTCCCGCCGACTCGACCAGGCACCACAGGATCTCGAACTCCGTCGCGGTGAGTGGAATAAGCGCGCCGTTGCGGCGGACCTGGCGTTTCCCGGGATCGATCTCGAGCGAGCCCGCCGCGACCAGGCCGGCGACCGGCGGGCGCGCGATGCGATCGCGGCGCAAGACCGCCTTGATCCGGGCGAAGAGCTCGGCGAGGCCGAACGGCTTGGTGATGTAGTCCTCGGCACCGAGCTCGAGGCCCATCACCTTGTCCATCTCCGCGCCGCGCGCGCTGAGCATGATCACCGGCACGTGCCGACCCTCGCTGCGCAGCGTCCGCACCAGCTCGAAACCGTTTATTTTGGGCAGCATCACGTCGACGATTATCAAGTCGATGTTGCCGGCGCGGGCCTGGTTCAGCCCCTCCTCGCCGTCCATGGCGACCGTGACCTGGTAACCCTCCGCCTCGAGGTTCATCTCGAGGCCGAGCGTGATGCTCTCGTCGTCCTCGACCACCAAGATCCGCGGTTTTCCGGCGCTCATGCTGTTGCCTCGTTCAAGCCGAGCGCTGCGCGAGCGGCAACAGCAGGGAGAACGTGCTGCCCTTCCCCGGCTCGCTCACCAGCTCGACCTTGCCGCGGTGCGCTCTCATCACGTGCTTCACGATCGCGAGGCCGAGGCCGGAGCCTTCGCGCTCGCGCGAAAGCCGATCGTCGGCGCGGTAGAACTTCTGGAAGATGCGCTTGTGCTCGGTTTGCGCGATGCCGGGCCCGTTGTCCCGGACGCTGATGCGCGCGGTGCGACCGTCGACACCGACCGCGACCGTGATGTCGGGAGGATCGCCGCCGTACTTGTAGGCGTTCATCAAAAGATTCAGAAGCGCGTCGGCCACCGCGCCGCGATCCGCGAACACGATCGGCGACCGGTCGGGAAAGTCCAACTTCACCTCGAGCTTCTTCCGTTCCCGGACCGGGTCGAAGGCCGCGAGCGCGGCGTCGACGATCTGGCGCAGGTCGGTCTCGCGGAACAAGAACTCGCGGCGACCGCTCTCCATGCGACCCCAGTCGAGCAGGCGGTCAATCAGCTCTTGCAGGCGGCCGCTTTCGCGACTCAGCGCCTCGATGCACTTGTCCTCGGCCGCGGTGTCGCCGCGGCGCAGTGCCAGGGTCTCGGCGAACAGCCGGATCGAGGTGAGCGGCGTGCGCAGCTCGTGACTCACCTTGGACACGAAGTCGCTCTGCAAACGCGAAAGGTTGGCCTCGCGGCGCACGAACACCCAAACCAGGATCACGCCGGTCGTCGCAGCGCCGCTCAGCGCGAGCACCAGAATCCCGACCAAGAGGTTGAACTTGGCCTCGCCCAGAAACAACAGCACCGTCCCGACCGCGAGCAGGAGCGCGGTCGGCACGATCACCAACCCGACGAGCAGGATGACGATCCGGCGATAACCGAGGGCGGCGAGGTCGCGCGATGCCACTCGCTCTATTTTGCACAGATCTAGACCATCTGCCGAGGCGGCTCTGAACGGGTGTCGCTCGCGACACACGCGAGGAGCGCCGAAAGCGACGCCGGATCGAGCGCCACGAAGCGCAAACCGATCTCGCGGGCGTTCACACGCATCACCTCGCCGGTGGTCAGAGCGAAGGCCCCGGAACCGAGGTCGAGCCGAACGGTGACCCGGTCGCCCTTGGACAGCGTGCGCGGGTCGCACGTCAGCTCGAGCGCCATGCCGCCCACAGAAACGTTCAGACTTCTCCCCGAAAGCCGCGCCGCGGCGAGCTCCACGGTGACATCCCGTTCGAGCCTGACCCTCCGGTGGACGCGCCGCTCGACTGGGGATCTTGACACGTCGGCACACCAAGCAGGCCCCGTGCCAGCCCGGCGAGGCACGGGATGGCCGCCGGCCGCGTTTCGGGGCGTCCGGCTCCGCAAACGTTGCGAAGCCCTGCACCGAATAGCGCTCCCGTCAAACGGTCAGGTCGGAAACCAGCGACCGCAGGAGCTCGGCGGTGCTCCAGGCCTGCGCCGGGCAAGCGCGGAAGCGGAACGGCTCGTCACCCTCGCCGAGCTGAGCCACGTGACCCAGCACCGGCGCTTCGCTAGCCGCGCGCGTGACGCGCGCCTCGAGGTCTCGCAAGAGCTCGGGATCGTCGGGTGCGAGCCGCAGCGCTGCACGCACGAAGCAGCCGAGCAAGAACGGCCAGGCACTTCCCTGATGGTAAGAGGCTTCGCGTTCGTCGATGGTGCCGTCGCACCAGCCGCGATACGGGTGCTCGCTCGGGGCCAGACTGCGCACGCCGACGGGAGTCAAGAGATCGGCGCGCACGCGCTCGATGATCGCCGCGGCCTGCCAATCTTCGAACAGCTCGGGATCGATAGCGAGCGCGATCAGCGCGTTCGGCCGGATGCTCGCATCCACCGTGCGCGCGTCTCCGATGCAATCGTAGGGGTAGTAAGTCTCGTTGCACCAGAAGCGCAGGCGAAACGCGGCGCGCGCGGCGTTGCGGGCGCTTTCCGCTGCAGCCGCGATCTCCTTCTTGCCGTAGTGCGAGGCGAGCGTGAAAAGCACGTCGCAGGCCGCTGACCACAGCGCTTGCAGTTCGACCGCCAGCCCGCGCCGTGGCGTGACCGGCCCCGACTCGCTCCGAGCGTCCATCCAGGTGAGCCCGACGCCGTCCTCGCCCTGCGCCAAGAGGCCCTCGTGCGTGATCCACGCCCAGCGCCGGCGCCGGCCGCGAAGCCGCACGAACGCGCGCACGAGCGCCGGATACAGATGCTTTTTCACCAGTGGATCGTCGAGCCCGGTGCGCTCGACGAGCTCGCGGGTCGCCACGAACAGCCACAGCGTGGCGTCGGGCGACGGACGCACCCGCTGCCGTCCCGACTCGGCCAGCGCGAGCGGCAAGAAGCCGACGCTCTGCAGCCCGACGAGCGCGCGCAGCACGCGCTTCGCGGCGTCGATCTTGCCGCGACTCAGATAGATCCCGGAAAGGCTGATCAGCGCGTCGCGCGTGTGCATTCCCTGGTGGGGAAACCCGGCCAGCGTCGAGGGCCGCGCGCACGCGTCCGCGCTGAACTGCTCGGCGGCGATCGACAGCGCCCGCACGAGCGACGGCCGCTCCTTGCCGGGATCGTTACCTTGCAGGTACTCCACCGTTTCCGCGACGAGGTCCGAAGGGTGGCGCGCCGGTAAACTGCCCACCGAAATGATCAAATAAGTCGGTCGATTCGGCCTGAGCGCAATCTCGAACACGCCCGGCGTCCAGATGTCCTCCTGGAAATCCCCGCCGAGCCGCCGCTCCTCGAGGTACTCGAAGCGCCGCCACCAGTCGGGCGAACCCATGAACACACCACTATGCCCGAAGATCACCGGTGGCAGGTGCAGCACGGGCTGGATCTCGACTTCGTTCGGGCGGAGCGTCACCCGCTGCATCATCGCGCCGTGCTCGCGCGTCAGAAGGTCGGCGGGGCGCAGCGGCAAGAGCGGGCGCATCGACAGCCGCGCCTTCGACGGCCCGTGCCAGGTGTACGCGACCACCACCGCGTTCTCGCCACGCACGAGGCTCACCGTGCGCTCGAAGTCGTGGCGACCGAGGCGATAGAGCCAGCGCGGGATCGGATCCTGCGCGAACTCGTGGAGCAGGCGATATCCCGGTGTGGGTGCGATGTTCGGGAATTGATGGGTGCTCAGGCGATAAACACGTCCCTCGAACTCGACGCTGGTCTCGGCGTGGCTGAGGATCACGTGGCGCGCCAGCGGTGGATCGAGCGCCGCCACGAGCATGCCGTGCTGGCGCCGGGTGTGCATCAACGCGAGCGTGCTCATCGAGTAGGCGCCGGCGCCGTTCGTGTGCACCCACTCGCGCTGCGAGCGATCGAAATCTCCGTCGAGGCGCACGCGCGGCCAGGGCCCGTCGCGTGCGGCGCTCCACTCGACGTGGTCGTGCGCCTTACTCATGGCTCGGAGCGTTCCGGCGCTCGAGCGCCTGGTGGGCGGCATGATCCATCGCGGCGCGTGGCGCCACCCCGCCCAGCCAGAGCTCGATCGAGTGCGCGGCCTGTCCGACCAGCATGCCGAGCCCGCCCAGCGCCCGAACGCCGTGCGCGGCCGCGGCGGCCAGACACGGTGTCAGCGGAGGATTGTAGACCACGTCGTAGGCCAGGGCGCCTGCGGGCAACTCCGTCCACGGCACGATCGAGGCGACCACTTCACCGGGGTCGGCACCGAGCATGCCCGCGCTGCTGGCCTGAATCACGATCTCGCTCGCCTGAAACTCGGAGAGATGGCCGGAGGCGGGCCAGTCGATCGCCGTTGCGCCGAGCGCGCTGAAATCGGCCGCGACGCTTTCACTCCAGCGCCGGCCCACCACGCTCACGCGCTCGGCGCCGAGCTTGCGACCGGCGGCCACCGCCGCCCGGGCAGCGCCGCCGTTACCGATGATCGCTACCGCTCGCGGCGCGGGCACCACGGCGGCAAGCTCGCTCGCCAGCGCGAGCGCATCGGTGTTGTAAGCCGCGATCGCGCCGTTTGCTTCGCGCACCAGCACGTTGGCCGCACCGATCTGGCGCGCCAGCTCGTCCTGCCGATCGGCCGCCCCGAGCGCCAACCGTTTCCACGGCACGGTGACGTTGATGCCGCCGATCTCACCGCGACGGAGCGCGTCGATGGTCTGCTCGACCGCTGTTTCGTCCGGGCAGTCGACCTTCTCGTACACGTGAGGGAGGGAGAGGGCGCGGTACGCCGCCCGATGCAGCTCCGGGGAGATCGAATGACTGACCGGATGCCCGATCAGGACGAAGCGCCGCGACTCGCTCACGACCCGCCGCCGTTCTGCTCGGGATCGCGCCCCGAGCGATCGACGGCGGTCACGGCGGTTTCGATGCGACCGCGGTGCACGCGCAGCGTGAGCGGATCTCCGGGCTCGACTTCGGCCGCGCTCCGGACCGCGCGTCCGTCGGCGCGCGTGGCGATCGCGTAGCCGCGGCCGAGCACCGCCAGCGGCGACAGCCCGTCGAGGCGCGCGGCGCGATCGCCGAGCCGCTCGCGGCCCGCACCGAGCCGAAGCCGGATCGCGCCTTCGAGGCGCGCGGAAAGGGGGCCGAGCGCCGCGCGCGCGCTGGCCAGCACGCTGCGCGGGTGGCGGGCCAGCAGCCGGCGATGGAGCTGCTCGAGCGCGCCACGCCGCCGCACCACGATCCGCCCCTGCTGGCGTTCGAGCCGGGTCATGATTTCATCGACGTAGAGCTGGCGTTCGGCCAGCAAAAATCGCGGATCGCCGAGCCGCGAGCGCAACCGGCCGAGCCGCGCCCCATCCTGGAGCAAGCGCGCGTGCATGGCCCGGCTCAAGTGATTGGCCGCGCGCCTCAGACCTTCCTTCTGAGCCCGAGCGTCGGGGATCACGAGCTCGGCCGCCTGCGACGGCGTCGCCGCCCGCACATCGGCCGCGAGATCGGTCAACGTGGTGTCGATTTCGTGCCCGACGGCGCTGACCACGGGGACCCGGGACGCCGCGATCCGGCGCACCACGCGTTCGTCGTTGAACGCCATCAGATCCTCGCCCGACCCTCCGCCGCGACCGACGATCAATACGTCCAGATCCGGGTACCGCTCGATCAAGTCGATCGCGCGAACCAGCGTGTCGACCGCGCGTTCGCCCTGAACGCGCGCCGGGCTCAGCACGATGCGCGCTCCGCCGCGGCGGAAGGCCACCGAACAGATGTCGTGGAACGCGGCGCCGCTCGGGCTCGTCACCACGCCGACGATGCGCGGCTGCGGCGGCAGCCTGCGCTTCTTCTCGACCGCGAACAGCCCCTCCTTGGCCAGCCGCAGCTTGAGCTGTTCGAGCGCCTCGAGCAGCGCGCCGCGCCCGGCAGCACGCACTCGGTCGACTACGAACTGCAGACGCCCGCGCGGCGCCCACACCGTGGGCCGGCCGAGCACCTGGAGCCGCGCGCCCTCCACCAGATGCCGCCGCGCCCGCTGCGCGTGGAAGCGGTACATCACGCAATCGAGGCATGCGTCCTCGCGCTCGTCCTTCAGCGAGAAATAGACGTGCCCGCTCCCCGCGCGGGTGACCGAGCTGACCTCGCCCTCGACCCACTGGCCAGCGATGGCCTCCACCGCGCGGCGCAAACGCCGCGCGAGCTCGGCAACGCTGATGACGTCTTCGGGCCCGCCTTCCACGGTCGCGCGCTTATAGCAGGGTCACGTCGCGCCGGCCTCAGCGCGATTTTTGCGCGGTTTCTGCCGAGGGTCAGGGCGCGCTGCCCTCGCGCGTCTCCCACTTCATCATGCTCCAGCCGCGCAGCCCCTCTTCGAGCACCGTCACCTTTTTGAAGCCCTTTCCGACCAGCGCGGCCGCGAGCATTCCGGATTCGGCGTGCGGGCACGAGCAGTAGCAGACCAGCCACGCGTCCTTCGGCAGGTCCTTCGCGTAACGATCGACGTCGTAAAACGGTACGCTGACCGCGCCGGGAATGTGAGCGGCGATGTAGTCCGAGGGCGCGCGCGCATCGAGCAGCGCCATCTTTGCGCCACGCTTCAGCTCGGGGCGCACGATGTTCATCGAGGTGCGCTCCGGGTGCATCTTGAAACCTTTGGGCTCCGGCCCGTGCGGATTCAGCGGCACGGGCCCGAGCGGAAGCGGTGCGGCCTGGACCACGGCGGGCTGCTGCGGCGGCGTGTCGTGCGGCTCCCAGCTGCGGAGCAGCGCGACGACGTCCTCGACGCCCTGATCGCCGAGCACCTCGCCGAAGGCGGGCATCGGAGTATCCGGCCGGCCGTGCCGGATCGCGGCGCGCAAGAAGCCGTCGCTCGCGGTGGTGAGCAAGCCACCCTCACCGATGTTCACGTAGCGACCCGAAACGCCCCGCGCGCCGTGGCACTTGGCGCAGTTGGCGTCGAACAGCTGCTGGCCGCGCGCCGCCACGCCGCGCGGCGGCCGTTCGTCCAGGATCTCACTTTGCACCCGCTGCCACGTGCGCAGGAACGCCATCACGTCGTTGACGTCGGCGTACGACAGGGGCCCGCCGTGCCGCGTCAGCCATGCCGACATCACGGTGCCCTTTCTGCCTTGGCTGATCGCCCGCCGCAGGTAATTGTCGCTCACGGTGGCGAGGAACACCGGGTTTCTCAGCATGGTCGCTTCGTCGGCGCGATAGCCGCCGCCGCTCGGTCCGTGGCAGACCGCGCACATGCGTTGATAAAGAGCGGCACCGTGGCGCTCGGGCGGCGTCAGCGCCGGGCGCCCGCATTGCAGCGTCCCGCTCGCCACGCACACTGCGATCACGCCCAGCGTCTCGAACAGCGGCCGAACCGCGCGCAGGATCCTTTTGATTCTCGACGCCATAAAAGCCGCGACCGCTGCAACGCTTACGCGAATTACAGCCCTCTCGCAATGCCTCGACGGCACATGCTAGAAATCGAGCGGCGGTCACCCCTTCCCCTGCCGCGAGGAGACGAAAATGGCTGAACAGGTGCGCGCCTCCCACATCTTGCTCATGTACGCGGGCTCCGAGCGTTCGAGCGCCACGCGCACCAAGCAGCAGGCCGAACAGCAGATCGCCTCAATCAAGAGCGAGCTCGACGGCGGCGGCGATTTCGCCGACCTCGCGCGCCGCCACTCGGATTGTCCCTCGGGCAAGCGCGGCGGCGACCTGGGCTCGTTCGGCCGCGGCCAGATGGTGAAGGAGTTCGAGCAGACCGCGTTCGCGCTCCCCGTCGGCGGCACCAGCGGCGTGGTCGAGACGGTGTTCGGCTATCACATCATCCGCCGCACCGGCTGAGCCCGGCGCGTTTCAGCCGGCTTGCCGGCGCGCGAGCGCCAAAACCTCATCGTGCGTCGTGAGCGTCCTGGCCGCTTCGACCAACGCGACCGCCTTCGCAAGCTCGGTCCTCCGCACCGCCGATTTGACGATCGGCACCATGCGTCCGGGCATGGAGAACGTACGCAAGCCGAGACCGAGCAAGATCGCCGTGTAGGCCGGATCTCCGGCCATGTCGCCGCACAGCGAAACCGGCTTTTTCACTCGACGCGCGGCCGAAAAGATCAGCTCGAGCGAACGCAGGATCGCCGGGTGAAGGGGCTGATAGAACGCCGACACGTCTTCGTTCTGTCGATCCGCGGCGAACGCGTACTGGATGAGGTCGTTGGTCCCCACGCTGAGAAAATCGCAGTCCATGGCGATGTGATCGGCGGTGAGCGCGGCGCTGGGCGTCTCGATCATCGCTCCGAGCGGCGTGGCCGGATCGTAAGCCACGGCTGCTCGACTCAGGTCGCGGCAGACCTCCGCAGCGACGCGACGGGCTTCCCGAAGCTCGTCCACCGTCGATACCATCGGGAATAGAATGCACAGCCGACCCGCGGATGCCGCCCGGTACAATGCACGGAGCTGGATCGAAAACAACTCGGGATGCCTGAGAGACAGTCGCAAGCCCCGCACGCCGAGGGCAGGATTGGGCCCGACTTCGAGCTCCATGCCCCGCGGGAGCTTGTCGTCCGAAAGATCGAGCGTGCGAAAGCTCACGGGGCGACCTCGAGCGGCACTCAGGATCGCGAGCGCGTCGGCGTATTGCTCCTCCTCGCTGGGAAGCTCGCGCCGGGTGACGTACAGGAGCTCGGTACGGACCAGGCCGATGTGATCGACACCGGCTTCGATCGCCGCAGCGACCTCGTCGGACGACTCGACGTTGCCGCCCAGGGAAACCGCCACGCCGTCGAGCGTCACGGCGGGCTCGAATCTCGCAGAGTCGACCACTCGCTGGCGCTCGATCTCCGCGCGGCCTCGCGCCTCGAGCTCCCGTTGCGTGGCCTGATCGGGGCTCGAAACGACCTCACCGGTCGCGCCGTCCACCCAAACCTGCTCGGCCGGGCGGATGCCGACATCAGTCCGTGAACGCCGAACGCGTACGGCACACCGAGAGCCCGAGCAACGATAGTGGCATGAGAGGTCGGGCCGCCGTGTTCGGTTGCGAAACCCGCGGCACCGTAGTGATGTAGCTCGAGCGCCTCGAGCGCGGACAGCTGAGCGCCTATCGCGATCGTCCCCGCGAACTGCTCGTCGATCACGAAGTCCCGATCATCGAGCAGCGCGCGCAGAAGACGCTCGGCAACCGCCTCTACGTCCTCGAACCGCGCGCGGATCCGCTCGTCTTCGATCTCGGAAAATGTCCGGCGCAGCTCGGCGACCACCTGACGAATCGCCCACTCGGCGCCGATCCGGCGCTTTTGGATCAGCGTGCGGGCGCTGTCTGCGAGCTCGGGACTGCCCAGAATCGCGCGGTGCATGTCGACCATCTCGCGAGCGATCTGGGTGGGGAACCGCTCACCAGCCGAAATGCGCTCCATTTCGGCGTCGGAGCTCACCACGGCGGCATCGAACCGATCCATCTCCGCGCGAACGTCCGTTTCGGGGATTTGACGTTCGCCTGCCTGCGCCTCGAAGCGCGAACTCAAAAAGCGTGCCGGCCCAGAGCCGAGCTGAGTGCCGGCACCGATGCCGTTCAGCCGATGCACCGATCAGGCATAGCACGCAATACATTTGCTCCACAGTCGAGCGCCGCCGCGCGGTGACCGCGACTTGCGAGATCTCGTGGTTAAGTTGCTCGCATTCGACATGAATGCGCCTGTCGAGAGTCATTTTATCGAGGTCGAGGGTACGCGTTTGCATTGGGCGGAAACGGGGCGGGCTGGCCGGGTCCCACTGGTCCTGCTCCACGGCTTGAACGACTCGCATCTCACGTGGAAACACCTGTCGCGCCGCTTCGCATCCGACCGGCGCGTGCTGATGCCGGATCTCGCCGGCCACGGCCGTTCCGAACGCCCGGACGCGAGCTACGAGCTCTCGTGGCACGCCCACCTGATCGCCGAATGGATGAAGGCGATCGAAGTCGAACGCGCGGACGTGCTCGGCCACTCTTTCGGCGGTGGTGTGGCGCAGATGCTCCTCCTGGAGGTGCGGGAGCGCATTCGCCGGCTCGTGCTGCTGTCTTCGGGCGGCCTATGCAACGGCGTAGCGTGGGCGCTCCGCCTCGCGTCACTGCCGCTGGTCGTCGAGCGCTTCGGGCAGCCTTTCATGGCTGCCGGGACGCGTCTGGCGCTGCGCGGCCTGCGCGAGCGGACGGAAATCGCCGAGCTCTGCGCGCTCAACGCGGAACCGGGGACGGCGCGCGCCTTCGCCCGGAGCGTGCGCGACGTGGTCAATTGGCGCGGCCAGCGCCGGTCTTTCGCGCGGCGAGCTCACGAGCTGCCGAGCCTTCCGCCGATTGCGGTCTACTGGGGCACTCGCGACCGCCTGATCCCGTACGCCGACGCGAAACTGTTTGCGTGCCTGCTCGAAAATGTCGTTTTCGAGGTCTTCGAGGACTGCGATCACTACCTGCACCACGAAGAGCCCGAGGCCGTCGCGCGTGCGATCCGCGATTTTCTCGACGCCCCCGAAGTCGCCCCGGCGAGGTTGCGCATGGCAACGCCCGAACCCGCGCGCGCCCGCGTGACTTGGTTCGTCAGCGGATCGCGCCGCTCGCGCGCAGCGCCGCGATCTCTTCGTCGCTGAAGCCCGCGTCGGCGAGCACGGCGTCCGTGTGCTCGCCCTGACGCGGCGCGGGGCGCGGCTCGAGATCGTGCGGCGTGAGCGGCGTTCGATACTGCCCGACCGCACCGTCCCCGGTCTCGAGCTCGAAGAAGGCGCCGCGGGCGGCGAGCAGGGGATCTTTGCGGAGCTCGTCCGGGCGCAATACCGGCTCCAGACAAACGTCGTGGAGCTGGCCGAACGCCTCCCACTCGGCGCGCGTCTTTCCCGCGAAGACCTCGGCAAAACGCCGCTTGAGCTCGACCTGATGCGGACCCGGTACGACCAGCGACGCGTCGGCCTCGATCCCGACCGCGCGACAGAAGCCCATGAAGAACTTGGGCTCGAGCGCGCCGATCGACATGAACTCATCGTCCTTGGTGCGATAGGTCTGGTACGGGGCGATGCCGCCGGTCACCATCTCGCCGCCGCGCGCCGGCATTTCGCCGCCGAAGATCTTGCTCAAGGTGACGGTCGCGAACGGCAGTACCGATTCGACCATCGAGATGTCGATCAAGCTGCCCTGCCCCGTGTGCTCGCGCTCGCGCAGCGCGGCCAGGATCCCGATCACCGACCACAGCCCGCCGCTCACGTCGGCGAGTTGAAATGCGGGAAGCTGCGGTGGGCCGTCGTCCGGTCCCTGGAGGCCGAGGATGCCCGCGCGGGCCAGGTAGTTCAGGTCGTGACCCGCGCGGTCGCGGAGTGGCCCGGTCTGGCCGTATCCGGTCAGCGCGCAGACGATCAGCCGCGGGTTCGCTGCCCGCAGCGCGTCGTGGCCGATGCCGAGCCGGTCGAGCACTCCGGGACGGAACTGTTCGAACAAGACGTCGTAGTGGCGCGCCAGCCGCGTGAGCACCGCGGGGCCGCCCGGGTTCTTCAGATCGACGACGGCGCTGCGCTTGCCGCGATTCAGCGCGTGGAACGCCGTGCTCATCCCCCCGACCTGGGGAACGCTGAGCCGCGTGTAGTCACCGAGGCCCGCGTCTTCGATCTTGTCGACCTGTGCGCCCAGATCGGCGAGCACGAGCGACGCGAAGGGACCCGGCAAGAGCCGAGTCAGGTCGAGAACGCGAACGCCCGCCAGCGCGCGCATGGGTCGGTCAGGGCCGCCGCGTGTAGCCGAGCCGCGCGCGGTGCGTCGCGACCCAGGGCGCGAGGCCCGAGCCGGTGCCGGCTCCGTTCAGCGCGCCGTTGCCGTTGCTGCGCGGACGCGCGTTTTCGTTGCGATGGGCAGCGATCGCAATCGCCGCTGCCAGCGCGGCCCGATCGTCGGCGGCGACGCGCGACCCGCTGAGCAAGTCGTCACGATGGCGATCGATGTAGCCCGTGTCGTAGCGACCGGCGACGAACTCGGGATGCTCGAACAGGCGCTCGTGGAAGCTCAGGTTGGTGCGAATCCCGCTGACCACGTATTCGCCGAGCGCCCGCCGCATGCGCGCCACGGCGCGCGCGCGATCGGGAGCCCACACGCAGAGCTTCGAGATCAAAGGGTCGTAGTTGGCGCTGATCGTGCAGCCAGAGTAAGCGCCGCCGTCGTCGCGCACGCCGGGGCCGCTCGGGGTGCGAAGGTGCTTGATCACGCCGGGGCTCGGCAAAAAGCCGCTCGCCGGGTCCTCGGCGTAAACGCGGCACTCGATCGCCGCGCCGCGGCGCGTGATGCTCGATTGATCGAAGCCGAGCGGCTCTCCCGCCGCCACGCGCACCATCTCCCGCACCAGATCGAAGCCGGTGATGAGCTCCGTGATCGGATGCTCGACCTGGAGCCGGGTGTTCATTTCGAGGAAGTAGAACGACTTGTCCTCGCCCAGCAGAAACTCGAACGTGCCGGCGGAGAAATAGCCGACCGCTTTCGCGCCTTGCACCGCGACCTCGCCCATGCGGCGCACGATCGCCTCGTCGATCGCGGGGCACGGCGTCTCCTCCACCACTTTCTGGTGGCGGCGCTGGATCGAGCAATCACGTTCGAAAAGGTGAACTACGTTGCCGGCGCGGTCGCCGAGCACCTGAATCTCGACGTGGCGCGGCCTCAAGATCGCCTTCTCGATGTACACGGTCTCGTCGCCGAACGCCTTCTTGGCTTCGCTGCGCGCCCGCTCGAGCGCTCCGGCGAGCTCCTCTTCCTTGTGCACGAGGCGCATGCCCTTGCCACCGCCTCCAGCCGTGGCCTTGAGCATCACCGGGTAACCGATGCGCGCGGCGGTGGCTTTGGCCTCCTCGACCGTGTGCGCGTCGCCACCGGGCACGATCGGTACGCCGGCTTCCGCCATCTTCGCGCGCGCCGCGGTCTTCGAGCCCATCGCGCGCATCGCGCTCGCGGGCGGACCGATGAAGGTGATGCCAGCGCGCTCGCAAGCCTCGGGCAGCGCGGGGTTCTCCGACAGGAAGCCGTAACCCGGGTGCAGACCGTCGCAGCCCGCGCGCTTCATCACGTCGACCAGCTTGTCGATGCGCAGGTAGCTCTCGGCGGCTGGCGCCGGACCGATCGGATACGCTTCGTCGGCCATTCGCACGTGGAGCGCTTCGCGGTCGGCCTCGCTGTAAACGGCCACCGCGGCGATGCCCATCTCGTGCAAGGTCCGCGTGACCCGCACGGCAATTTCACCGCGGTTGGCGATCAGCACTTTTTTGAGCATGACGGGCGCTCACATACCACGGGAGCGCCCGCCGTGGGCTCCTGCGTAACGCCGCTCAGCCCGGAGAGAACGCGATGGGGTAAACCACCGTCACGATGCCGTCGTCGGGCGCCGGAAAGCTCAACCCGTAGAAGGCGCCGAGCACGCAAGAAACCGCGCCGCTATCGGGCAAGTCGGAGCCGCCGTTGCCGACGTTCGAGACCGCGCCGGTGCGATCGATCACGAAGCGGGCCGCCACGCGCCCTTCCAGGTTCGGGTTTTTGACCAGCGCGGACTCGTAGCACTGGCGAAAGCGCCCGAAGTTCTGGCGAACGACACGTTGAACCACTTCCGGCGGTAGGCGGCCGCCACCCAACTTGATCGGTCCAGGCCGCGCGCGGGGCACCCGGGTGGCATGGCCCTGCGTCAGCCGTCCCGCGGAGTTCCCCCAGCCCTGACCGAGCCCAAGCCCGGCGCCGTGACCATAGGTGCCGATGAAACCGAGCCCGATGCCCAGGCCCCGACCGCCTCCGCCCTCCCCGATGCCGCTCAAGCCGAGACCGCCGCCCGGAGCATCGCCGAGCTCGGCGCCGAACATGTTGCCCCGGGCGCTGATCGGATCGTTGCCGAGGGTGATGTCACCGCCCCACGGCACGGTCGGCGCGTTCGGATCGCCGGCCACGCCGCTGTTCAAAAGGCCGATCAGACCGAACTCGCGCGCCTCGGCGACCGTCATGGTTTTGGCGAGCTGGACGTCGCGGTTGCTCTCGGGCCCCTTGGCAGCCCAGCGCTTCGACGCCGCGGGCGCATCGTAGCGCCCCATCTTGCCTTCCTCGGCTTTGGCTCGGGTCCCGGTTCCGCCTTCGGCGTCGCGTTGATCGGGCGCTGTCGGATCGGGCGTATTCAGCCGCTCGCGCTCGGCGCTCGCGTTCAGGTACTGCTGGATCGCGATGAAGCGATCGCGATCGAGCTCCGCTTCGTCGGTGAGATCCATGTGTGGCACGAAGGCCGCGCCCGCCACCACGCTGAGGGCGGTGGCGAAAAGCGTGAGCGCGAACGACGAAGCCAGCCCGCGGTCGCCACTGGCGATCGCACGCGGCGAAGGCTTGCCCGCGCTGAGCCGCGCCACGCGAAAAGCGAACGCGCCGATCTCGAGGCAAGCGCGGGCGCCCGGAGCGAGCTCCAACAGGCGAGCCGATCGCGCTTCGGCGCAAGCCGGCGCGCTCGCGCAAGCCGTTGCCAGCGCGACGCGCTTTCCGGCGACCTCGATGTGGCCGCGGGCTCCCGCGGGCACGACCAGGCTCGCCTGTCCGCCCTGTACCAGCACCAGCGGCACGCGATCGTCACCGAGCACTTCGGAGGGAATGAAAAAATCGGTCGGTGCGTGCGCGATCGTGCGCTCCCCGACGTAGAAGCTCCGCGCCGGGCTCAAGTGAGCGACGTGGAGCACGTTGGTTCCCCACGCGATCGTCACTTCGATGCATTCGGCGTGAACGAGCTCGACTTCTTCGGAAGCGACCGGCGGCCCGCTGGGCACGATCGCGTAACTGAAAGATCCTGCCTCGGCATCGTCGGCGAGGCGCTCGGGCGCCGGAACTGCGAAGGGATTGTGAAGTTCCGGGCCGCGATGGACGAACAAGGGGTGTAGCTCTTGAGCCATGAATTCCTCCATTGGCGACGCGACCACGTCGCGGCCGATCCGGCCGCGGAGTGCAGAGCGCCGCAGAATCGAAGGGATTAGACCGGTGCTTCACGCCGATGTTCCCAGGAGGTCGGCTTCTGGTACGTTCAGAAGAGTGCGCGCCTTGAGCTTTCTTCGGGCTTTTGCCGGCGTAGTGCTGTTCGTCGCTTGTTCGTCGAGCTCGAAGACGAGCGGCACGAGCACGTGCACGCCCGGTGCGCTTCAGGACTGCACGGCGCTCAACGGCTGCCGCGGCGTGCAACGCTGCGAAGCCGAGAGAACGTGGGGCGAGTGCACGTGCCTGCAGTCGACCGGCGGAACGAGTGGCGCGAGCGGCGGTCCGGCAGGCGGCAGCGGGGGCGCGACGGGAGGCAACGGACCGGGAGGCGCGGGCGGTGTTGGTCCCGGAGGCACAGGACCCGGAGGCACAGGACCCGGCGGGGCGAGCGGCATGGTGGGCGTCGGCGGCGCGCCACCCGACGCAGGGCCGGGGGGTACCGGGTCGGGCGGTGACGGCGGAGGACCGGTAGGTGGCACCGGGGGAACGGGCGGCAGTCCCCAGAACTGCCCTGCCAGCGACTGCGCGTCGGCCTCGACGGCGTTCGGCGCCAGCTGCATGAACACGGTGCAGTGCGCGTGTACCTGGTGCTCGTGCGATCTGATCGCCTGCGCCAACGATCCGGGCTGCACGGCGATTGTCGGTTGCGCGCTCGCCAACGGCTGCACCGCCATCAACCCGGGCTGTTTCACCTCGGGCGGGCCCTGCGTGTCGGTGGTGACCGCGTATCAGGGCTCCTTGAACGCGGCGATCAAGCTCAACGACTGCACGACGGCGAACCACTGCCCGAATCGCTGCGGTGGGGCGATGTAAGAATGAGCGAATCCGCCGCTCACTTCCCGGCGCGGCGGGAGAGTGGTAGTTCTGGTCTGTCGTCGTGCGGAGGCTCGCTTTCTTCTTGGCGGTGGTCGGGGTGCTCTCGGCTTTTGCGTGCTCGTCGAGCACCCGGACCGAGGGCGGTAGTACGTGCACGCCGGGCGCGACCCAGAAGTGCGTCGCTCTGAGCGGCTGCGAGGGCGCGCAGCGCTGCGAGGACGACCGCACCTGGGGCGAGTGCGTGTGCTTTGTGTATGGCGGGGCCAGCGGCGTCGGCGGGGTGAGCGGCGCGGGTGGAAACGGCGGCAGCTTCGACGGCGGCGCCGGGCCCGGTGGCGGGCCGAGCGGTGCGAGCGGCGCCGGGCCCGCCGGTGCCGGACCAGGCGGTGCTGGACCAGGCGGCGTGAGCGGCAATGGTGGAGCCGGCGGCGTGCCTCCGGGCGGAAACGGTGGCGACGGACCGGCCGGATCCGGCGGTGCACTTTTCGGCGGCATCGGCGGCATCGGCGGCGGCGTGGGCGCCGGACCGGCTGGCGCCAGCGGTTCGAGCTCGACCGGCGGCGCGGCGGGAACCGGCGGCGTTCAGAACTGCCCGCAGGCACAGTGCCTCAACGTCGTCGCGAGCTACGGCCTGGCCTGCTCGAACAAGCTCGAATGCTCCTGTGCGGGGTGCTCGTGCGACGTGATCAACTGCGGCGCGGATCCGGGCTGCGCGGCGATCGTGCGTTGCTCGCTCGAAAACGGCTGCGGCGCGCTGGACATCAACTGTTTCTACACGCCCGGCGGCAAGTGCTACGACGTCACGAGCCAGTTTTCGGGCTCGGTGCAGCCAGCGCTCAATCTCTACAACTGCGCCTCCGGGCACGGCTGCCCCACCACCTGTTGAAGGCGGCTCAGACCTTCTTGTATTCGTCGATGAACTCCGAATCCAAGATCAGGTGCTTCTTCAAAAGCAGCGACAAAAGGGCTGCAAACAGCGCCTCCCAGCGAGCGTTTTCGCCAAGGACTTCGCTCGCGTCGGCGCCGTGAGACGCCGCGCGCAGCGCCGCGAGCAGGTCGCGGGCGGTGAGCTGCTCCGGCACGGCCGAAGCTTCCGGGCTGCTCGCGGGTTTCTCGGAACGCGCGGGCAACGAGATTTGCGTCCCGTCGAGCAGCGTCAGTGAAATCACCCGTCCGGATTTGCCCCGCTTGGCGGAAGGCAGGGCGATCTCGCGCGCTTCGATGCGCGGTCCGCTTTCAGGGACCGCCGAAATCCGGTCGGGCGCCGGTTCGGACGGCGCGCCGAGCTTCGGCTCGCTGGCCGCGACCGGTTCGGCAGCCGCGGTCGCACCGCTCGGCAAGGTGGCCGGCGCGCTGACTGGTGGGGGCGTTGCGGCCGGCGCAGCAGCGCGCTCCTTGGGGCGAGCGCCGCTTTCCGGCTGGGCGGCGGTTTTTTCGGGCTGCGCGGGTGTGAGCACGGCCAGCGGAGGCTCGCTCTTGCCGTAATACGAGCGAATCGCGGCGCGGATGTCGTTCGGGGGCGCGATCATCGCGCGAACCGGGAGCCCCGCGTGTTCGCTGACCTCACGCTGCGCATTCTCGTCGCTCGGATCGTCCATCGCGACGTAAAGGGCGTCTCCGAGGCCGCGCACGCGCCGGACGAAAATCGGCACCAGGCAGTGCTTCTCCGCGAGCTCCCGGGGGACCAGCGTCAAAAGCTGGCCTGAAAAATCGATGTGATAGAGCGACACCCAGGGCACGCTGAGCTGCTGGCTCAAAAGCTGCGTCAGCTGCGTTTCGGTGACGAGCCCGGACTCCACGAGCAACGTACCGAGCCGTCGCCCGTCCCCTTTTTGGAGCGCCAGGACATCCTCCAGCTGCTGGCGCGTGATGATCTGGGCTTCTACCAGGAGCTCGCCCAGCTTCACTCGCGGCGTGACCATCCACCAAAGAGCCTACCCTAGCGCCCGAAGACCGGCATCTTCTGGGAGGACCGCAAACAAGCGAACTGATTTGGGGCCGGGGCCCCAAATCACAACCTGGGAGACCGAAAGGAGGCCTTTTCCCGGAGCCCTTGTCGTTGGATACTCCCGGTTCGTCTAAGCCGGCACGCCCGCCAGGGCGGAAAGGCTGGTTCCGGAGCGCATTTTGAAAGCTCCTATCACCCCCCCTCGAGCGTCCCTTTCAGAACGGCATCGCCGGTTCCCCACCCAATCGGTGTGGGAGTCAAGCGAGTGGATGCTGCCGCCGTGGCGTGGCAATCCTCCGGACCACCCGTGAGCTCGCCGGCGATCATGGCCTCCTCCCAACCTGTGACGCGCGGTTGCCCGCAGTGCGGGGCGGCATGCCTGCTCGAGCACATGTACTGCCCCACCTGCGGGTTTCCAGTCGGGACGGTCAGTGCACACAACGAGGACAAGTTCATCGGCCGCTCCCTGCCCGGCGGCTATCACATCCTCGACTTGATCAGCGTCGGCGGCATGGGCCGCGTCTACCGCGCCGAGCAGAGCGTTCTCGGCCGCACGGTGGCGGTCAAGGTCATCCACCCCCACCTCTTGTCCGACGAGAACTCGGCGCTCCGGTTTTTGACCGAGGCGCGCGCGGCCAGCCAGCTCAATCACCCGAACTCCATCGCGGTCTTCGACTTCGGCCGGACGGACGACGGGCAGCCGTACCTGGTGATGGAGTTTTTGCGCGGCAAGGACCTTGCCCGCGTGGCCTACGAAGAGGGACCGCTGTCGTTCGGGCGCATCGTCGACGTGCTCCGACAAGTGCTCGCCGCGCTCAGCGAAGCGCACGATCTCGGCATCGTTCACCGCGACCTGAAACCGGAAAACGTCGTGCTCGAGCCGCTCCGCCGCGGCGGCGACTTCGTCAAGGTGCTCGATTTCGGACTGGCAAAGCTCAAGGCGGACAACCAGGCCCCCAGCGTCACCAGTCCCGGGATCGTATGTGGCACGCCGGACTACATGGCGCCCGAGCAGGGGAGAGGCGATCCGATCGACGGCCGCAGCGACCTCTACGCGGTGGGTGTGATCCTGTTCCAGCTTCTGACGGGTCGCTTGCCATTCGAGGCCGAGAGCCCGACCCAGGTCGTGATGATGCACCTGTCGATCCCGGTGCCCGATCCGCGCCAGGTCGCCCCGGAGCGCAACATCTCGCAGTCGCTGGTCGACGTGGTCTTCAAGGCCCTGCAGAAGAACCCCGACAAGCGCTACCAGGACGCGCTCGAGCTTGCCGACGCCCTGAAGCGCGCGCTCGAGTTCACCGAGATTGCAGCGCCGCTCTCGGCCGATCGCGCCTCCGTGCCGTCGGCGACCTCGTTCGTCCCCGGCAAGCTGATCGCGTGCCCGGCGTGCCAGCTCACCGTGCCGATGGCGAAGTTCTGCTGCGAGTGCGGCGCGCGCCTGCCGGTGCGCAGCCAGCGGCCGTCCGGCGCGCTCACGCCGCCGCAGCTGCCGCTGCCGCTGGTCGGCCGCGACGAGGACCTGGCGTGGCTCGAGGACCGGCGCCTCGAGATCGGCGAGCGCGTGATCGGAGCGCGCATCGTCGGCGAGCCGGGCGCGGGCAAGACTCGGCTCTTGCGCGAGTTCATCGCGCGCGCGACGAACGAAGGCGACTTCGCCGTGATGGTGACGCCGGATCCGTACTACGCGGAGGTCGGCTACTACGCCGTGCGCCAGGCGGTGCGCGAGCTGGCGGGGCTGGCCGAGGACGAGATCGAGCTGCGGCGTTTTCCCCAGGCCAACGCCGAGGCGCAGCGCGGGCTCGAAGAGATCTTCGACGGCATGCCGCGCCGCGACGACAAGCGCTCGCCGGTCGAGCGCCGCTACACGCTGGCCGAGGCGATGCGCTGGGCGCTCGAGCGCGCCGCGGCGCTGGCCGCGCCGAATCGCGTGATCCTGGCGATCGACGAGCTGCACCGCATCGACCCGCCGAGCCGGATCGCCTTCGCCGATGCGCTCGGCGAACCGCCGACCTGCGGAGCGCTGATCGTCGCCGCGCACGTACCGGGATTCGAAGCGGGCTGGAGCAGCGAGCAAGCGTCGGCGCGCGTGCTGCCGGGATTGCCGCCGCCGGCGGTGCAACGGCTGCTGCGCTCGGCGCGTCCCAGCGAGCGCCGGCTCGGGGCCGAAAACGACACCGGACGCGGGCTTCTGCCGATGTACGTCGAGCAGCTGCTCAGGTACTCGATCGAGGGCGGCACCGATCCGCCAGCGCGTCTGGCCGACCTGATCGCGCTCCGCGTCGACACGCTCGAACCCGATGCCCGGCGCGCCCTCCAGGCCGTCGCGGTGCTCGGGGACGTGGTCGAGCCGGGCGCGATCGAGCAGGTGCTGGCGGCCGCGGGCGACCTGGAGGAAGGGCTGGTCGCGCTCAAGACCGCGGGCATGATCGAGCGCACCGGCGAGCTCGTCTCGTGCTCGCATCCGCTGCTGCGCGACATCGTGCTGAACGGCATCCCGCTCGCGGTGCGGCGCGATCTACATCGCAAGGCGCTGCGCGCGCTGGAAAAGCGCTCCGCGCCGATCGAGGCCTGCGCGCAGCACGCGTTCCACGCTCAGGACGCGTTCCAGGCGCTGTTGCTCCTCGAACAAGTGGCCGATCGCGGCGCGGCGCGCGGCGACACCAGCACCGAGGTACTGGCGTTGCGGCGCGGCCTCGAGCTCGCACGCCAGGAGATCTCGCGCGGCGAGCTCGACGATCCGCTGCGCGCGGTCCTGATCTTCAGCCGCAAGCTCGGCGCCGCGCTCACCCGCGCCGGCAACTACGCCGACGCCGAAGGCGTGTTGCGCGAAGCCCTGGACGTCGCCGGGCCGAGCGGGCTCGATCGGGCGCGCGTGCTCGGAGCGCTCGCGCACGTGGCCCATGGCCGGCGCCGCGCCAGCGAAGCGATCGGCTACATCGACGAAGCGATCGAGACCGCTCGCAAGTCGGGCGCGCACGATCTGGTCACTGCCTTCAGCGATACTCGACGCGCCTGGGCGTCTTGACGTCGGCACCCGTCGTCGCGGCCGCCCGGGGCCACTTCATCGCGCGCTGGGACCTGGACAAGACCTATCTGCGCACCGAGTTCGACACCCTGCGCGACCTGGTGAAGACGGCGATCGAGCGCCCGGACCGCAAGCGTTCGGTGCCGGGCGCCGCGGCTCTCCTGCGCGAGCTCGGCTTGACCGGGGCGCGCATCCACATCCTCAGCGGCAGCCCGCGCCAGATGCGCGGCGTGCTCGAGGAGAAGCTCAGGATCGATCGCGTGCGCTGGGACGAGCTCACGCTGAAGCCCAACTTGAGCAACATGATGCGCCTGCGCTTTCGCGCGTTGCGCGACCAGCTCGGATACAAGTTGCCGATCCTCTTATCGACGCGAGCGCACGATCAGGCAAGCTTCACCAACCAGCTCGTGAACGAGATCCTGGTCGGCGACGACGCCGAGGCGGACGCCTTCGTCTATTCGCTGTACGCGGACCTGGTCAGCGGCAGAGTCGGCTCTCGGCTGCTTGCCCGCGTTCTCAGCACTGGACGCGTTTACGAAGATCAGATCGAGCTCTGCCTGTCATCGCTCGCGCGCATCGAGCGGACCGAGGCCGTCGAGCGGATCTTGATTCACCTCGATTTGCAGACACCGCCCAGCCGCTTCGAGGACTTCGGCCAGCGCGTCGTGCCCTTCTACAACTACCTTCAGGCCGCGTTCGTGCTGGCGGAAGACGGGCGGCTCGACGCGCCCGCGGTGCTGCGCGTGGCCGCGGAGTTCGTGCTCAGGCATCGCTTCGACGCCGACGCGCTCGCGCGGAGCTACCGCGATCTTTTTCGGCGCCATCACCTGGGCGGCAAGCTCGTGGACCCGCTGCAGTCGGCGGTGCGCGACTTGAAGGCCGAAGGCGGGCCGGGCCCGACCGAGCCACTCGAGCGCATGGCCGAGCTGATCGCCGAATACGTTCGCGAGCCCGCGCCGCTGCGCGAACGCGAGCCGAGCGAGCCCGACTACGTGGATCTCGCAGCCAAGCACAAGGGTGGAAAGAACCGAAAAAAGCGGCGCTGATCGCGATTGCTCAGCCGGCTCGCGTGCGGCGACTCAAAGGGTTGATGCGAACGGGCGATCGCTACGGGGCGGCCCTGGCGCGGATCCTGGCAGTGCTGAGCGCCGGAACCGCGTCGGGCGTGGGGGGCTGCGGGGGGAACAGCACCGAGTCGAAGTCGACAACCTCTCTGCCGGGTGACTCGGGATTGGGGGGTCAGGGCGGCACGGCGGGCGGCGGTGCGGGGGGCGTCGGGGGCACTGCCGGCTCGGGGGGCAGCGCGGGCGTGGGGGGCGCCCTGGCGGGTGCGGGCGGCACGGGCGGCGCGAGCGGCGGAAGCCCGGGCGGCGCGGCAGGAACGGGATCGCAGTTGGACGCTGGCCCGACCTGTCTGGATCACGTGATCGCGCATCGAAACCAGCTGCCCGGCCTGCCGGAAGTGGCGGGCCAGGCCTGCGGTTTCGATCGCGTTCCACCGGGTGGGCCTGCTTGGGACTACGTCTGCTTCGCGGCGCCAGCTGGAGGCAGAAGCTGCGCCGCGACCTACGATCCCAACTGCGTCCTCGGTGCGTTCCAGTGCGGGCTGGACGCGAGCGACATCCTGTGCGGGCCGCAGCCGCCGCGCGAAGGGCTC
>Ga0111538_10000608_pt1 | contig 48452 bp, 38 predicted proteins | sample SoiMethybrSBSTD1_FD_79669 | JGI IMG/M metagenome (GOLD analysis project Ga0111538, IMG submission 79669) | Bulk soil microbial communities from a Populus tree surrounding site in Tennessee, USA - Soil MetaG P. TD hybrid SBSTD1 (version 2)... | ecosystem: Environmental > Terrestrial > Soil >... | reverse complement strand
CGCCTGTGTTGTCGACGTCAACCATGTGCAAGCTTCTAGCTCCTTTCGGACCGCTGCCCTTGGTGTGCCGGAATGGCAAGCCGCCACTTCCGGGCCGTGCAGCGCGCGGGGAAGGGGTACCCCTGCGGGGGGAGGCTTGTCAACCAAATCTGCGAATTCCCGGCAACCCGGGCGCTTGCAGAGGGGTCCTGACGGGCCTCCGTGGCCGGTTCACAGGTCCGAGCGGCCGAGGACCAGGATGGCGCCCCCGCCGCCGACCGGAGCCACCCCGACCTGGACCGTGGCGTGCGACCGGGCGCGTCGCGCCTTGCGCACCTGAATCAGGTGGTAGATGACGCCGCCGGCCACCAGCCCGACGCCGAGCGGGACGGTGGCGATTGCGACGAACTCGCGTTGCCTCATCTGATTCTTGAGGTAGTCGGCCTTGGCCTCGTTCCCCGGCTGGATGGGTGACGACGGGCTGCCGTCGATGGTCAAGTCGGTCAGAGCGTCCTGCTTCTGCCGGGCGGACCGCCAGGCGACCAGCCCGACCGCCAGCGAGACGGCCCCGCCGCCGGCCACCCACAGGCCGCCGTACCCGTGGCCGGCGTCCCGCTCGCCGCCCGGATCGCGCTCCCAGCGCGGCTATCTTCTGCTCGACGTCGGCCCGGTTGGGCGCCTCGGGCACCCGGTCGAGGTATTCCCGGTAGGAGGCGCGCGCCGCGTCGCAGTCGCCGGCCAGCCGCTGCGCCTGCGCCAGGTTGAACAGGTGAGTCGGGTCGCCCGACAGCTTGAAGGCCTCCTCGAATCGCGCGGCGGCCGCCGCGAAGTCGCCGGCCGCGAACGCCTGCTTGCCCTCGCGATAGCGGAGATCGGCGGCGGCCGGCGGGTCGGCGTCCGCCCGCGCGGCGGCGAGGAACAAGGCGGCCGCGACCAGGCCCGCCAGTGGGACGCGCGCGGTCACATCGATCGAGCCTAACCGCCGATCTCGTCCGCGATGCCGCCTTCGTGCGCCGCTTCGTCGAGGAGGCGCGCGCGCAGAGCCGGATCCGGCACCCGAACATCGCCGAGTCCTTCTCCTTCGGCCAGCTCGACGACGGACGCTGCTACTACGCGATGGAGTGGCTGGACGGCGAGACCCTGTCGGCGCGGCTGCGGCGCGGCCCGCTGGCGCTCGCCGAGATGGTCGCCGTGCTCGACGGAGTGGCCGACGCGCTCGAGGCGATCCACGCCGGGTCGCTGGTCCACCGCGATCTCACGCCCGGCAACCTGTTCCTCCTGCGCGGTCCGCACGGGCGGGTCCAGGTGAAGGTGGTCGACTTCGGGGTCGCCAAGCAGCTCGACGCCGGCGATTTGCGGCTCACCGCGTCGGGCATGACGCTCGGCACGCCGACCTACGCGGCGCCCGAGCAGCTGGCCGGCACACGGGGCGACGGCCGCGCCGACATCTACTCGCTCGGGGTCATCGGCTACCAGATGGCCACCGGCGAGCTGCCGCTCGACGCCATCGCGCTGGCCATCGGGCGCACGCCGAGCGGGGACACACGGCCCGCGGCCGCGCCGGCCCGCGACGCGGCGGCCCGACCTGCACCGACGGCGCGCGCCGAAGCGGCTCCCCCGACGCCCGCCACCGCCGCTCCCCCGGCGCCGCGCGCCGATGCGGCTCCTCCCACGCCCGCCACCGCCGCTCCCCCGGCGCCCCGCGCACCGGCGACCCGGCGCCGCCCGACCAGGCGGCCCCGGCCGCGCGCACCGGCCACGTTCGTTCCGCCCGACGACCCGGACTACCTGCTCGAGCCGAAGAAGTCGACCAGACCCTAGTCGGGACCGGCCGCGCCCGCGGCCAGCTCGCGTTCCCGCACGATGGCCACCATCGAGTCGACCACCTCGTCGATGGTAAGCACTGAAGAATCAACCGCAATCGCGTCGGGGGCGCGGACCAGCGGGGCGGCCTGGCGGTTCGAGTCGCGGTCGTCGCGTCGCCGCATCTCGGCCAGCGTCTCGTCGTAGCTGGCGGCGATCCCCGCGGCCCTGAGCTCCTCGACCCGGCGGCGCGCGCGGACCTCGTCCGACGCGGTCAGGAAGAACTTGGCCTGGGCGTCGGGCAGGACCACCGTGCCCACGTCGCGCCCCTCGGCGACCACGCCGCCCTTCCCCGCCAGCTGGCGCTGCAGAGCCAGGAGCGCGGCGCGCACCTCCGGGATGGCCGACACGATCGACGAGCCCTCGGATACCTCCGGCGTCCGGATCGCCGAGCTCACATCCTCGCCGGCCAGGAAGACCCGGTTGGTCATCCCGTCGAGCTGGAACTCGATGTCCAGGCCGGCGGCGATGGCGGCGAGCGCGTCGACCTCGGTGTACGAGCGGCCGGCGCGCTTCGCCCGCAGCGCGACCGAGCGATACAGGGCGCCGGTGTCGAGCAGCCGGTAGCCCAGCAATGCGGTCAGCCGCTTGGAGACAGTCGATTTTCCGGCCCCGGCGGGACCATCAATTGCGACCACGATCGGTCTTCGGCGCTCGGCCTGCATGTGCGAAGCTATGCGTTCGGGGGCGCCGGAGAGAGTGGCCGGGACGCCACCGGGAGTCTAGTACCACGACCGCGACATGGTGGGGGCGACTGGAGCAAGGCAGTGACGGCGGGCAGCGACGCGCAGAAGGGCGACGCCGGACGCCCGCGCCTCGAGCCGGGCGAGATGCTGGCGCACCGCTACCAGGTGGTGCGGCCGCTCGGGGTCGGCGGGATGGGCTCGGTGTTCGAGGTGCTCGATCAGGAGCTCGAGGAACCGATCGCCCTGAAGCTCCTGCACGCCGAGCTGTCGAGCGACCCCGACTATCGCCAGCGCCTGCGCCAGGAAGTGCGTCTGGCGCGGCGGGTCTCCCACCCGAACGTCTGCCGGGTGCACGACCTCGGCCAGCACGGCGATCAGCTGTTCGTCACCATGGAGCTGTTGCGCGGCACCACGCTCCGCGCCGTGATGAAGGAGCTGGACAGCGCCGAGCGCGACCCCTGGTCGCTCGGCCGCAAGATCGACCTGGTCCAGCAGCTGGCCGCCGCGCTGGCGGCCGCCCACCGGGTCGGCATCGTCCACCGCGACGTCAAGCCTGACAACGTCATCGTCGAGGACACCCGCTCGGTCCTGACCGATTTCGGAGTGGCCAGCCCGGTCGAGGTCGGCACCTCCAAGCGCATGGTGGTCGGCACCCCGCACTACATCGCTCCGGAGATCCTGCGCGGCGAGGCAGCCAGCCCGTCCGCCGACATCTACTCCTGCGCGCTGGTCGCCTACGAGCTCTTCGCCGGCTGCCTGCCCTTCCGCATCGCCGGCCTGCGCGACGCGATGGAGCGGGCGCGCAGCAGCAGCAAGCCGCCGCGGCTGCCGGAGGACTCGGCGCCCGAGGCCGCGCGCACCGCGCTCGACCTGGTGCTCTCCCGCGCGCTCGACGGCCTGCCGGGAGCCCGCTTCGACTCGGTGCAGCGCTTCGCCGAGGCGATGGCGCTGGCCGCGCGAGGCACCGCCGCGCTGGACGTGGTGCCGCCGCCGCGCAAGAGCGGCCGCATGGCGGTGGTCAGCGACGAGGCGTCGGCCAAGACCATCATCGAGGCCGAGGTGCAGCGCGCGCTGCCGCGGGTGGCGACCGCCCTGCACCTCACCTTCTCCCGCCAGCGGCTGGCCGCCGCGGCCGCGGCGGCGGCGGCCGCGCAGACGCCGGGCAGCCCGGTCACCCCGCCCAGCCTCGACGAGACCACGCTCGACACCCGGCCGATCGACCTCAGCGAGGTGAACGATCTCGAGGCGCTCGAGCGCATCGTGTCCGAGTTCGGCGGCACCGTGGTGGACGGCAAGCCCGGCGAGCTGGTCGCGGCGTTCGGCGTCCCGCGCGCCCACGGCGACGACGCGGTTCGCGCCGTGCGCGCCGCCCACGCCCTGGTCGAGCGCTGCGAGGAGGCGCGCGCCGGCCTCCACACCGGCCGCGTCACGCTGTCGTCGCAGCCGGGCGGCGCCGGTTCGCGCGCGCGCGGCGACGCCATGAAGGTGGCGCGCGACCTCATCCGCTTCGCCGAGGTCGGCCAGGTGCTGGCCTCGTCGGTGACCACCCGCCACCTGCTCGGCCGCTTCTCGGTCTTCAAGGTGCCGACCTCCGGCGGCGCCCACATGGTGCAGCCCGGCATGCTGGCCAACGCCGAGCGCTACGAGCTGCCGCCCCTGCTCGGCCGCTCCGAGGAGCTGCTCAGCCTGGAGCGGCTGGCGCGCCAGGCGTTCGAGGAGCGCTCGCCGCGCGCCGCGCTGGTGGTCGGCTCGCCGGGCACCGGCAAGAGCCGGCTCCGCTTCGAGCTCGAGCGCCGCATCGCCGCGCTGCGCGAGGTCGACTGGCTGGTCGCGCACGCCAGCCCGCTCGGCGAGACGGTGCCGCTGGGGCTGCTCCGCCGCGCCGAGCGCGCCTGGTTCGACGCCGCCGAGGGCTCTGCCTCGCGCGGCCGCGCCGCCTCCTTCGCCGCCGCCCGCCAGTGGCTGGAGGCGCGCGCGTCGGTGCGCCCGATCGTGGTGGCCTTCGACGACATCCACTGGGCCGACGCCGCCTCGCTCGAGTTCCTCGCCGACCTGCGCCGCTCGCTCGATCAGGTGCCGGTGGCGATCTTCCTGTTTGCCCGCGCCGAGCCGGACACTCCCGAGCTGGCGCTCGAGGTCGACCTCACGTTGCCGCTCGCGCCGCTCGGCGACATCCCGTCGCGCGCCATCGCCCAGCGGCTGGCGCCCGACGCCGCGGCGGAGCGGATCGACGAGATCGTCCGCAAGGCCGGCGGCAACCCGTTCTTCGTCGAGGAGCTGGCGCGCGACCTGGGCGAGGCGGGAACCAAGGGGGGGAGCGAGCTGCCGGCCGCGGTCGAGCTGGTCATCCAGGCCCGGCTCGACCGCCTGCCGCGTCCCGGCCGCCGACTCGCCCACGCCGCCTCGGTGGTCGGCCGCGAGTTCGATCGCTCCGACGTGCGGGCCGCGCTCGACGCCATCGGCCCGATGGGCGACGACGTCCTCGACCGCGCCCTGGCCGAGCTCGAAAGAAGGCAGATCATCTCGGCCACCGTCACCGCCGGCGGCTCGGGCGCCACCCCGCCCCCCGGCGAGCAGGAGCGCTACCTGTTCCACCACGCGCTCATCCGCGACGTCGCCTACGCCCAGCTCGACGACGCCACCCGCCAGCGGGTGCACGCGGCGCTGGCCACCCACCTCGAGCGATCGGGCGCCGCCGCCCGTCGCGAGCCGAGCACCCTGGCGGCGATGGCGCGCCACCGCGACGCCGCCGGCGACCGCAAGGGAGCCCGCGAGGCGTACCGGACGGCCGGGCAGCTGGCGCTCCAGCTCTACGCCTATCGAGAGGCATCCGAGTCGCTCCTGCGCGCCGAGCAGCTCCTGGACGCGCCGGACCCGACGCTCGCCGAGCTGAGCGGCGACGCGCTGTACCACGTCAACTCGGGGGCCGCCACCGAGCGCTACCGCGCCGCCCTCGAGCTCACCACCGGCCCGATCGAGCGCGCGCGGCTCTACAACAAGCTCGGCAACGCGGCGTGCAACCGCGCCGACTACGCCACCGCGGTCTCCTCCTTCGAGCAGGGGCTGACGCTGCTGGCGGGAGAGGTGGACTTCGAGACCGCCGACTGGTCGATGCGGGTGCTGGCCGCCCGTCTGCTCGGCAGCCTCGGCTGGGTGATCGGCTACTGCATCGGCGACCACGTCCGCGGCCTGCCGGTCGCCGAGCGGGCGGTGGGGCTGCTCGAGGGCGGCCTGGAGCTGCTCGAGCTGGCCCACGCGCAGAGCCGGCTGGCCGCGATCTACATGCGCGCGGGCCGCTGGCACGACCGCCTGCGCTGCAACCAGCGCCACCTGGAGATCGCCATGACCCTGGCCGACGTCGACCGCGAGCTCACCGCGCGCATCAACCTCGGGGTCAACTACCACTCGCTGGGCGAGATCGACGTGGCGCTCGAGCACACGCGGGCGGCGCTCGAGCTGGCGATGAACATCGGCCGCGGCGCGTCGCGCGCGCTGGTGCACAACAACATGGGCGTCATCCTGACCGACGCCGGGCTCGAGCCGCAGGCGCGCGCCCACCTCGACGAGGGCATGCGGCTGGCCGAGCGATTCGGCTACACCCGCTTCTTGACCGAGTCGCGCGGCACCCTGGCCCGCCTGGCCTTCCGCGCCGCCGACTTCGTCGTCGCCGAGCGCGAGGCGCGCGCCGCCCTCGACCTGGCGCGCGCCGCCGGCTCCCTGGTCGATGAGGGGATCGCGCTGCGCCTCCTGGCCGGCATCGCCAGCGAGCGCGGCGACGGCGAGACCGAGGCGCTCCTGGCCGGCGCCCGCGATCTCCTGGCCAGCGACCGGTACGAGACGGCGCGCACCTGGGCGACCGAGGCCAAGCACGCGGCCCGCATCGGCGACCCGGCGCGGGCCGCCGCCCGCCGCGCCGACGCCGCCGCTGTCTTCGAGTCCCTCGGCGCCGCCCTCGACCTCGAGCGCCTCGACGACAGCGACGACCTCCGGTAAGGAGCAGGACGTCAACAGGGGACCGGGGACCGGGGACCGGGAATGGGGAATTGGGAATGATCAGAACCCAGTTTCCTGTGGCCTGTGTCCTGTTCCCGGTTCCCGGTCGCCTGTGTGTTTTCTGCTAGATTGATACCGCCATGGAGGTCCTCGGCCCGGCTGATGCGTCCCTGGGGAGGTGGCGGACCTTCGCCGATGCGGTGGCGCTGGCACTGGGCGCCAACCTGTGGGTCGCCCTGGTCCTCCTGCCCGGCCTGGTGTCCGGGGTGCTGCACTCGGGACCCGCCCAGCTGACCGCCGTCCTGCCGCTGGTGGTCCTGGGCATCGGGGTCTGGCGCCGGTCCGACCTGATCCTGCTCTTCGGCTTTCCCTCGGCCTTGCTGGTCCCGGTCGCGTTCGCCCCCGGGATGGCCAACGTGCACGTCTACGGCCCCATCCGCTTCGCCATCGTGGCGGTGGGCCTGGTCGGCTACCTGCTCGGCGCCTCGGTCTTCACCTCGTTCCGCGAGCCACCGCCGCCGCTGGCCGAGCGGCCGCTGACCTCGGCCACCCGGCCGATGGCGTCGCGCTGGCGCCGGCGCTTCCGCATCTACGCCGCGCTGACCGCGATGTCGGCGGTCTTCCCGCTCATCCTGCTCTACACCATCAACTTCGACGGCGAGGTCCGCGAGCTCATCAAGCTCAAGTACTCGGGGCGGGTGGCGGCCTTCACCACCGTCCTCAACCTCGGCGCCATCGGCTTCTGGGTCGCCATCTACGCCGGGTTCTTCCTCGGGGTCCTGCGCCGCCACCGGACCGGCGATCGCGATCTCATGACCTCGCTCGAGAAGCTGCGGCAGAGCAGCAAGCGCGCCCGGCCGCGCCCGCAGTTCTACCTCGGGGTGGCCCTCGCCCTCGGCCTCATGCTGGCCCTCCTGCTCATGCGCGGCCGCTGACGGAGACAGACGAATGAGACGCTACTTCTTCGAGACCCTCGCCGTGCTGCTGATGGGCGGCAGCATCGTGTTCTTCGTCGAGTGCATCCACTACCTGGCCCGCCGCGAGTATGTCGGGGCCATCATCGTCATGTTCATCGGCCTGGCGGTCATCTCGGTGGGACGCGAGATGGCGCGCCTCGCGCTGGTGCAGAAGGACTAGTGCGCGCGGAGCTGTGCATCGCGCTGGCCGCGCTCTCCTGCGGCGGCCGGGCGGAGAACAAGGAGGCGGCGCCGGCGGCGCGCGTGGAGGCGCTGCGCGCCGACCCGGCCGGGCGCACCGTGGTGGCGCGGGTCGACGGCGAGCCGGTCTACGACGACTGCGTCGCGCGCCAGGCGGCCGGCGGCGCGCGCGACCTCCGCGCCGCGCTCGACGACTGCATCGGCTTCGAGCTCCTCGCCCAGGAGGCGCTGCGCCGCGGCTACCTCGACGATCCCGAGGTCGCGGAGGCACGCCGGCGCGAGATGGTGCGCGGCCTCATCGGCGCCGAGTTCACCCCGACCCTCGACGACCCGTCCGACATCCCGGCGGCCGACATCAAGTGGCTGTGGGACACCCAGCTCCAGTCGAGCTACAACAAGCCGGAGCGGCGGCGCGCCACCTACTGCCGGGTCGGGGTCAAGAAGAAGACCCCGCGCGGCGGCGAGCGCGACATGAAGGCGAAGGCCTACGCCGAGCAGATCCACCGCGCGATGCAGGGGCTGCGCTTCACCCCCGAGCTCCTCGCCCTCACCTGCAACCTGGCCTCGGGCGGCCGCAAGGTGAAGACGACGACCACCGAGACCGAGCCGTTCGCCGAGAGCGGCGGCTACGCCGGCGGCCGCTACGCCCGCGAGTTCGCCGCCGCCGCCTTCTCGGTCGACCAGGTCGGACACGTCTCGCAGCCGACTCGCACCGAGTGGGGCTGGGACATCGTCCTCCTGACCGACATCCGCCCGCCGGAGAGCACGAGCTTCGCCGAGGCCGAGCCGGAGATCCGGGCGATGCTGCTCTCCAGCCCGAGCACCGCCGAGTACCGGGTGAAGAAGTTCCTCGCCTGGTTCCAGCGCTACGGCGGGCGCGCCGCCATCGAGGTCGACGCCGACGCGGTGCCGGACGAGCGCGCCCTCCAGGCTGCGGCGGGGAGAGCCCGTTGATGGCGGACGAGACCCCGTTCGCCGCCATCCTGCGCCAGGCGGTGGAGCAGCTGCCCGGGGCGATCGGCGGCACGCTGGCGGCCGGCGACGGCGAGACGGTCGACTACCACGTGCGCGGCGGCTGGCGGCGCGCCGACTGGGAGCTCTTGACCGCGCACCACGGAGTCCTCTTCGGCCACGTCCGCTCCTGGCTGCACACCCGCCACTACGGCGATCCGGAATTCCTGGTGGTGAGCCACCGCGAGCTGCACGTGCTCCTGCGCGACGTGGCCGACGGCTACTTCGCGCTCATCGCCATCGACGACGCCGCCGAGATCGTGTCGGCCTCGCGCCTGCTCGCCGAGGCCGCCGCCCAGCTCAAGCAGGAGATGTCATGAGCCGGCGCGGCCTCCTGGTCCTGCCCCTCTGCCTGGTCGCCGCGGCATCCGGGGCTGCGCGCGGCCAGGCGGGCGGCGGCGAGTACGACACCGGCAACACCGCGTGGAACGGCCTCAGCACGCTCGACGCCCTGGCCCGCGGCATGGGCTTCGAGGTCCACCCGCAGTCGACCCTCAGCTGGGACGAGATCGAGCCGACCGACGTCCTGTTCATCCTCTACCCCACCAACAAGATCGAGCCGAGCCACCTGACCCGCTTCCTGCGCAACGGCGGCCGCGTGCTCCTGGCCGACGACTTCGGCCGGGCCGAGGAGGCGCTGCGCGACCTCGAGATCATGCGCGGCCCGGGCGGCGCGGCCTCGGCCGACCGCTTCTGGGACGACCAGACCTTCGCGCCGATCGCCCGGGCGCTCGATCCGGCGCACCCCCTGGCCGCCGGGGTCGACTCCATCACCACCAACGTGCCGGCCATCTGGCGCGACCTGCGCGAGGGCGACCGGGTGTTCGGCTTCGACGACGGCTCGGTTGTGGTGGCCGCCCTCGAGATCGGCGACGGCCGCCTGGTCGCCCTGTCCGACCCGAGCGTGCTCATCAACCGAATGCTCGAGTTCGAGGGCAACCTGGCCTTCACCATCAACCTCCTGCGCTGGCTCCAGCGCCCGGGAGAACAGCCGCGCCTCGTCATCATGACGGGCGACCTCGCCCTGCTCGGCCAGCCCTCGCGGCAGCTGGGGGTCGATCCGGCGGCGGGGACGGTCGGCGGGGTCCTCGGCGACTTCAACGAGTGGCTGAAGAACCTCCACCTGTACTACCCGACCGACTCGGCGCTGCGAGTCATCGCGGTGGTGGCGGCGCTCCTGCTCTCGCTCCTCGCGCTGGTCGTCCTCCCGCGAGTCCGGCGGGCGGCGCTCGACGGCAGCTGGACCCGGGCGCGCGGCGGCGCCGGGCTGGCCACCCCCGAGAAGCTGCTCGCCGACCTCGACCGGGCCGGGCGGCGCACCAGCTTCGCGCTGCCGGCGGCCATCCTGCGCGACTCGATCAACACCCGGCTGGGGCTGGCGCTCGGCCAGCCGGACGCCCTGTTCGCGCTCCCGGAGACCGTCCTCCTGAGCCAGGTCGCCACGCGCTTCGGGCCGCCGGCGGCGGCGGCGCTGGCGGCGCTGATGCCGCAGCTGCGCGCCACGCCGAGCCGGGCCCAGGCCGCGTCACCCTTTCAGGCCGCCTGGTTCGGGCAGCGCGAATTCGAACGGATGAGCGCCGATGCGGACCGGCTTTATCGTAACCTCGGAGAGGAGGCGCGCTGATTTGGCGGCGAACAAGGGCATCGCGACCAATCTCCTGGCCCAGGTGAGCCAGATCGCGCAGTCGATCATCACCGAGGTCGGGGTGGCGTACATCGGGACGGCCACCACCACCGAGGCGCTCCTGACCGCGCTCATCGCCCGCGGCCACGTCCTCATCGAGGGCGTCCCCGGAGTGGCCAAGACCACCCTGGTCAAGGCCTTCTCGCAGACCCTCGGCTGCTCCTACCGGCGCATCCAGTTCACCCCCGACCTCCTGCCGTCCGACATCACGGGGACCTACATCCTCGACATGCGGACCAATCAGTTCGTCCTCCGCGCCGGGCCGGTCTTCTGCAACGTCCTGCTCGGCGACGAGATCAACCGGGCGCCGGCCAAGACCCAGTCGGCCCTGCTCGAGGCGATGCAGGAGTCGCAGGTGACCATCGAGGGGGAGACCAAGCTCCTGCCGCCGCCCTTCATCGTGCTCGCCACCCAGAACCCGATCGAGCACGAGGGCACCTACCCCTTGCCGGAGGCGCAGGTCGACCGCTTCCTCATCAAGCTGACCATGCGCTACCCGGCGGCGCCCGACGAGCGCCGCATGCTGACCACCTACAACCGGCCGGTGGCCGAGCCGCGCGCGGTGGTCGGGCCCGACGACGTGCTGCGCATGCAGGAGCTGGCCGACAGCGTCCACGTGGCCGACGAGGTGTTCGACTACATCCTGGCGCTGGCGCACTACACCCGCCAGCACCGGCGGGTCTACCTGGGCGCCTCGCCGCGCGCCGGACTGGCCCTGCTGCGCGCCGCCAAGGCGCTGGCCCTGGTGCGCGGCCGCGACTTCGTCCTGCCCGACGACGTCAAGGCGCTGGCCCCGCTGGTCCTCCCGCACCGCGTCCTGATGACGCCCGAGGCCGAGCTCGACGGCGCCCACGCCGACGCGGTGGTGGGCGAGGCGCTCGAGCGGGTTCCCTACAAGAACCCCCGCCCGACATGAACAGTCGGCCTTGTTCCGGCTCGGGCGGGTGCTACCCCGACGCGAGCTTCGCTCGCCTGCCCCTCCCCTCGCCGGGGCCGACATGATTCCGATGCCGGCGCGGCGCGGGCGGCTCATCCTGGCGGCCGCTGCCCTGTTCCTGGTGGTCGGCGCGATCTACACGTCGGCGCCGATCGCCGCGCTCGGCGGGGTGGTGCTGTCGGCGCTCATGACCGCCTACCTCGGGTTCTTCCCGACCGCCATCCTCCTGCGCCGCCGCAAGATCGAGCTCAGCTGGTGGGTGCCGCCGGGCGATCAGCCGGGGGGCGCGCTCGGGGTCGACCGGCCGTTCCATGTCCACATCGCGCTCAGGAACCACGGGGCGCGGGTGCTGCGGGTGCTCGAGATCGAGCTGTTCGGCACCAGCGCGCTCGAGCTGCCGCGCGGGCTGGAGGCGTCGGTGCCGCCGGGCGTGCAGGTCGAGGTGGCCGGCGAGACGCGCGCACGCTCTGCCGGATATCAAGTGCTGCACGGCGCGGTGCTCACCTTCGGCGACGCGCTCGGCCTGTTCGAGGTGCGCGCCTACTTCCCCAACCCGATCGCCATCAAGGTGTTCCCGCGGCGGGCCGGCCTGCGCGGAGCGGCGGCGCTGGCCAGCGCCGGCGGCGCCATGCACGAGCGGGTCGGCGTCCACCAGGTGCGGCGGCGCGGCCTGGCCGGCGAGCTGCGCGAGATCCGCGACCACACCCACGGCGACCCGTTCAAGTTCATCGCCTGGAAGGCGACCGCGCGCCGCCAGCGCCTGATGGTGCGCGACCTCGAGACCGAGATCGTGGTGACCCACCAGATCCTGCTCGACATCGCCGGCTCGATGCGCCACGCGTCGCCCGGGCGCAGCAAGCTCGACTACGCCATCGACACCGCCTCGGCGCTGGCCCGCGCCGCGCTCGAGGGCGGCGACCGGGTCGGCCTGGTCACCTTCGACGCCCGGGTCTACTCCGAGCTCAAGCCGTCCGACGGTCACCACCACTACCTCAAGCTGGTCGACCGCCTGCTCGAGACCCACAACGTGGTGGATGAGGATCTGACCGACCTCACCAACGGCGAGCTGGTGAGCGCGGTGGCCCGCTACCTGGCCCACCAGGAGGCGGTCGACGTCCGCCTGCGCCGGGCGCCGCCGCTCGACGACCCGGCCTGGGAGCGGATCCAGGCCGGCCCGAACGGCGAGCTGTACGACGTGGCCGCGCTGAACAAGGTGGTGCAGTCGCTCCTCAAGTCGATGGGCCAGGCGGCGGCCGGCCGGCCGCTGGCGCCGGCCTGGTGGTGGACGCGGGTGCCGATCGCGCCGGACTCGGATCCCGGCATGGCGCGCCTGCGCCTGTTCTGCCGCCTGCGCGGCATCGAGCTGCCCTACCGGCCGCAGCACCCGCACGGCCGCCGCGGCGCCGGACTGGTCGAGGCGGCGCGCCGGCTGTCGACCGGCGGCCGCGCCGACGTGGTCATCCTCATCTCCGATCTCGGCGGCATCCTGGAGAGCCCGGACCAGGCGGCCAGCGCGCTGGCCCAGCTCAGGCGTGGGGCGCAGCGCGTGGTCGCCATCGCGCCATTCGGGCCCGCCTTCCTGGCGCCGCCGCTGACCCAGGCCGGCAGCCACGTCGCCTCGGTGCTGGCGCGCGACGAGACCGATCTGCTCGAACAGGCGCGCCGGATGCTGCTCCGCTGGGGCATCCCGGTCCTGCGCGCCGGTCCCGACGACTCGCCCGCCCTCCTGCTCGGCCGCATGGGCCGGCAGGGCGCGCTCGCCCGCCGCGTCGCCTGATGCGCGCCTGGTTCCACGCGGTCACCGCGGTCGACGCCGGCATCGCCCGCCCCTTCGCGCTCGGCGGCGGGGTCGCGGCCGGACCGGACGAACCGACGGAGAACTTCTTCGCCTGGGACGAGCGGAGCGGCCTCCTGATCTCGGCGGCCGGGATGGGCAACGCCGACGGCCACCTCGAGATGTACCTCGACGCAGCAGCGCCGGCGCGCGCCTTCGTCGATGCGGCGCTCGCCTGCGCCCCGTCGCTCGCGCTGGTCGACGTGGTGCACGAGGCGGCGCGGGCGATGGCGGCGGTGGCGGCCAGCGTGTACCGCGCCCGCTACGCCGGCACCGCCGTCGAGATCGCGGTGATGCGCTTCCGGCCCGACGGGCGGATCGACCTGGCGCAGCAGGGCGGCCAGGCGCTCTTCCGGCGCCGGGCGGGCCGGACGGAGCGCGTGATCCGCCTCGGCACCATCGGCGACGAGCACGGCCCGCAGGCAAATCCCGAGTACGCCCAGGTGCCGATCCGCGTGCTCTGCAGCGACGGCCGCCGGGTGGGAGACCTGGCGACGGTGAGCCTCGACTGGCAGCCGGGCGATCGCTTCCTGCTCACGACCCGCGGCGTCCACCCGTACGTCGACGAGGCGACGATCGACGCCTGCCTGGCGCTCGACCCGGACGAGATCGTGCCCGCGCTCCTCACGGCGGTCAGGCGGACGGAGCGACGCCGGAAGCAGCCGTCCGCTGCCGCGCTCGTCATCGAATAGCTCAGCGCGGCGTGGCGCAGACCCGGAGGCCGGCGTAGAGGCCGCGGAAGCGCGGGTGGACCACCACCCGGTTGGGCACCTGCGAGACCAGCGCGTCGAAGCCGAAGGCGCCGCCGCGGGCGACGGTGGCCGCATCGGTCGCCGACCGGCGGGTGTACTCGCAGACGTTGCCCGCGATGTCCTCGAGGCCGAACGGGCTGGCGGACACCGGATGGGAGCCGACCGCGTCGGGGCCGGCTCCGGTCGGGTAGGTCGCCAGGTGGTTGGCGTCGTCCGCCTCCAGTCGATCGCCGTGGGGATAGCGCCGACCGTCGGCGCCGGTGGCGGCCCGCTCCCACTCGACCTCGGTGCACAGTCGCGCGCCGGGCACCCGGCCGGTGCCGGCGAGCCAGGCGGCGTAGGCGGCGGCGTCCTCGGGCGAGATGCCCGACACCGGGAAGTCGAGCCAGTCCTGGGCGGCGCGCCGGTCGCGGCCGCGGTACTGGACGAGCCGGCCGGAGCGGACCGCGAACGATGTGCCCTCGCTCTCGAAGGCGAGCTGGTAGTCGCCGGCGCCCAGGCGGCGCAGGCTCACCGTGCCCCAGTCGCCCGGCCGCGGCAGGCGCGCCGCGCGCTCGGCCGCCGGCAGCGCGTCGAGGAACTCGATCCAGTCGCGGAAGGTGGTCTCGTGGCGCGCGATGAGGAAGGCGCCGGTCGACCTGAGGTGCTGGGGCGCCGCGGTCAGGAAGATGTGGCGGAGCTCGTCGTCGGCGGCGCTGCCGTAGAGGAAGCGGCCGGCCGGCACGGCGACGAACCCCGGCGGCACGCGGCCCGCGGCCGGCAAGACGAACGAGACCGGCGCGATCTCGCCGCGCGCCAGGAGGATCGGATAGTGGACCTCGGCGCGCCCCTCGGCCGAGGCGGTGAGACGGTACGAACCGGGCGGCAGGGTCAGCTCGAGGCGGCCGCCGGCGGCCTCGGCGAACGCGACCGGCGCCAGGCGCGTCCCGGCAGGCTGGTAGCGCTCGAGACGCAGGTGGGCGGTGGCCGGCGCGACGACCGCGATCAGGGTCGCCGGCGCCGCCAGGCGGGCGCGCAGCGAATGGTCGCGATCCACCCGGGCCAGGCGGCTCAGGAGCTCCGCCGCGAGATCGCTCCGGTGATCGCGCTCGGCGATGAGGACCCGCTCGAACAGCGCCTCGCCGAGCAGCTGCTCGAGGTGGGCGCGCCGCGGGTCGACCGCGAGCGCCTCGTCGATGAGCGCGGTGGCGCGCATGAGCCGCGGCTCGACCTCGGCGGCCAGCCGCCGGGCGTCCTGCCACAGCCGCTCCCCGTCGCGGTCGGCGCCACCGTCGAAGGCGGCGAAGGCGCGGGCGCGGAGCGCCAGCACGCGGCGGTCGTCGGCGCGGGCGGCGGCCAGGAGCGCGCCCACCTCGTCGAGGCGGGTCACGACCTTCTCGCGGGTGACCCGCGCCGCCTGCAGCTTGACCGCCCCGTAGGTGGCGAGCACGGCGGCGGCGACCAGAGCGGCCAGGAGCCGGCGCCCGCGCCGCTTGCGGCCGACTGCGCGGCGCGATTCGTCGAGGAACGCGCGCGATCGGAGGTCGAGCGCACAGCGGTCGATCCCGGCCAGCTCGGCCAGCTGCGGGCCGGTGAAGAGCAGCTCCGCCGATCCGCCCAGGCGCTCCCATTCCGCCGCCGCGGCGGCGACCCGCTCGAGGCGCGCCCGGTCGGCCGCGTCCTCCTCGAGCCAGCCGGCCAGCGTGTGCCAGCTGGACAGGAGGGCCTCGTGGATGATGGCGCAGGTCGGCTCGCCGTCGCAGTCGTCGGCGATGATCAGCCGGCCGCGCACCAGCGCTTCGAGCACCTCGCGCCGCCCCGGGTCGTCGCCGGTCAGCTCGTCGGCGGTCCGCCGGGCGCGGGTGCCGGCGACCGAGACCAGGGCGACCAGCAGCTGGCGCGCCGCGGCCCGCTGGGCGGGCAGCAGGGAGGCCACCACCCGGTCGGCGTGACGCGCGAGCGCCCCCTCGACCCCGCCGATCGCCGCCAGCGCGCCGAGCGTGATGCTGGACGCGCCGGGCTCGCGCCGCTCCCACAGCTCGGCGAGGGTGAACTGCAGGAGCGGCAAGCTGGCCGCCTTGCCGACCAGCTCGCCTGTCGCGGCCTCCTCGAACGACACCCCGAGGAGCTCGGCCGGTCCGGTGATGGCCTCGCGGATGCCGCGCTCACCGAGCGGGGTGAGGAGGAAGAGCGAGCGCGAGATCACCGACTCCGCCGCGCTCAGCGCCGCCAGCCGGGTGAGGAAGTCGCTGCGCACGGTCGCCAGGATGCGCAGGCCGGGCAGCGGGGTGGCGGCCAGGCGGCCGATGAGGCGCGCCAGCTGAGCGGCCTCGCCGGGTTCGCTCAGCGTGACCAGCTCCTCGAGCTGATCGATGAAGAGGACCAGACCGCGCTGCGCGGCGGCCAGCCGGCGGCAGCGCGCCACCAGGCTCTCGGCCGAGGTCGGCGCGGTCGGGCGCTCCTCGCCGGTGGCGGCGCCGAGAGCGTGATCGAGCGCGGTCAGCGGTCGGCGGCCCGGCACCATGGCCGCGATCGCCCAGTGGCAGGGCGGCGCCAGGCGACCTTCCAGCACCGCGGGGAGGACGGCGGCCCGGCAGAGCGACGACTTTCCGACCCCGGAGTCGCCGGCGACCAGTACCAGGCCGCCTTGCGCCAGGCGCTGGAGGATCGACTCCGCCTCGGCGTCGCGTCCGAAGAACAGGCCGCGGTGCTCGGCCTGGAAGGCGGACAGGCCGCGATACGGGTTGCCGCGCGGCGCCGGCGCCGGTCGGGTGCGCGCCGCGATCCGCAGGAGCTCGGCGCACAGCTGATCGGCCGAGGGAATGCGCTCCGCCGGATCGAGCGCCAGGCAGCGATCGACCAGCCCGGCGAGCTCGGCGGGCACCTCGGGCGCCAGCGCGCGGACCGGCGATGCCTGGCGGCCGACCGCCAGCGTGGCGAGGGCGAATGCAGTGGCCGCCTCGTGCGGCGGCCTGCCGGTCAGGAGCTCGAAGAGGACGGCGCCGAGCGCGTAGAGGTCGCTCGCCGACCCGGCCGGCTCGCCGCGCCACAGCTCGGGCGCCAGGTAGAGCGGCGTCCCCATCAGCGTGCCGTCGGCGGTCTGCGTGCCCGGCAGGGTGGCGGAGAGATCGACGCGGACGCCCGGCAGGCTGCCGGCGGCCAGCCGGCGGCGGCCCGGCTCGGCGCCGTCGTCGAGCTTGGCGAGGCCGAAGTCGAGCAGCTTGGTGACCCCGTCCTCGCCGCGGATCGCGTTCGACGGCTTGATGTCGCGGTGGAGGACGCCGGCCGCGTGGGCGGCGGCCAGACCGCGCGCCAGGTCGGCCGCGATGTCGAGCGCCTGCCGCCAGGGCACCGGGCGCGCGATCCGGTCGAGGGTCCGCCCGCGCACCATCTCGGCCACGATGTAGAGCCGGCCGTCGGTCTCGCCGACCCGGTGGATGGTGACGACGTTCGGGTGCTGCAGGCGGGCGACCGCGCGCGCCTCGGTGAGGAACCGGGTCCGGTTGGCCGAGCTCGCCTGACACGAGACGAACTTGATCGCGACCGGCCGGTCGAGCACCAGGTCGCGGCCGAGGAAGACCTGCCCCATCGCGCCGCGCCCGATCGGCGCGAGCAGCGCGAACTCGTCGAAGCGGGCGGGCGGCGACCAGTCGGCGGCGGCGGGATCGCGCGCGGGGGGAACCGCTTCGAACAGGGTGTCGTCGATCGGCATGGGCAGCCGTCATTGCAGCGGCCGTGCCCGCGGTAACTCCGCGGCGCCCCGGCGCAATCGGCCGCTCTTCCACGGAGCTGTCACCGGGCACCGGGTTTACACCCGGTTTACGCAAACGGCGGCGGGCGAGCGAAACCGCCGGATTCGCCCGGCGACGGGCGGCACGGCCGCTGCATCGTCCGCCGGCGGGAGGATCATCATGCTTCGAGCGATCATCGCCTCGACAATCTGTGCGCTCGCGCCGGCCGGCTGCGCGCTCGACGCCGCCATCGGCGAGGGCGGCGACCCGGGGCTCGAGGAGACCCTGTTCAGCGCCGACAACGGCATCCGGCTCGACAACGGCCTCAACCTGGGCAATGGCTCCATCCTGCCGAACGGGGTCGCGCTGGCGAACGGCCTCAACCTGGGCAACGGCGTCGATCTGGCCAACGGGGTCAAGTTGCCCAACGGGGTCAAGCTGCCCAACGGCATCACGGGGCCGTACTACGCGCCGCCGGCCGGCAGCGCGCTCGAGCAGTGGATCGACGTCGATCCGGCCATGCGCAAGCGCATCCTCCGCTACCTGGTCGAGTGCGCGCTCCCCGCCGGGGTCGAGGTCCAGCTCCTCTACCGCGGCCAGCTCGAGACGCTCGGCCACGGGATCGGCGGCCTCGGGCCCGGCCTCCAGTCGGGGCTGATGGACGAGGTCGAGCAGCAGAAGGTCAGCGCCTGCATGCTCGCGCGGGTCAACATGCGCGGCCAGGTGGTCCAGATCGACATGGCCGGGCCGATGCAGGACGATCTGTTCTCTCTCCCGATCGATCCGACCGACGTCGCGCTCGCGCTCGAGGGAGCGTTCTTCGGCAACCTCTTCACCCCCGGCTACCCGCAGGCCTATGTCTGCTCGGCGGACGGCTCGGCCGAGACGCTCGAGCGCTCGTGCCTGCCGGGGTCGACGCTGAGCTGCGGCGTGATGACGTTCATCGGCACCTGCGCGCGCCCGCTCAAGGCGAGCAAGCTCTCCGCCGACGGCTGCTCGGCCTGGCTGGGCGGCTACTACCTCGGCTGCTTCGCCGACACGCTGGTCTGGGAGTATTCGATGACGACCTACGTCGCGGCGGCCCAGTGAGGCGGCGCCCTACCCTTGCCCACCGCCGGAGGCGAGCGGAGGAGATGCTACAGTCAGGTGCCTATGGGGGTGGGTGACGGGTCGCGGCTCGATGCGCTCATCGGGCATGCGGTCGGCGGCGATTACCTTCTCCGGCGGCTGATCGGCCGGGGCGGGATGGGCGTGGTGTACGAGGCCGAGCACGTGCGGCTGCCGCGCCGGTTCGCGGTCAAGTTCCTCCTGGTCGGCGGCTCGCGATCGAACGAGGCGATGGCGCGCTTCCGCCGCGAGGCGGAGATCGCCAGCCAGCTCGACAGCCCGCACATCGCCTCGGTGGTCGACTTCAACCAGCTCGAGGACGGCACTCCCTACTTCGTGATGGATCTGCTCGAGGGAGAGAGCCTGGGCCACCGCCTGGCGTCGCGGCCGCTCGAGCGGGACGAGATCCTCCTGTTGACCCGGCAGATCGGATCGGCGCTGGCCACCGCCCACGGGCGTGGGGTCATCCACCGCGACCTCAAGCCGGAGAACGTGTTCTTGGCTCGCAGCGACGACGGGGCCCCGTTCGCGGTCAAGCTGCTCGACTTCGGCATCTCGAAGGTGGCGGGCGACTCGATGACGCGCACCGATACCATCCTGGGAACCCCGGCCTACATGAGCCCGGAGCAGGCGCGCGGCGATCACAGGAAGCTGGACGCGCGGACGGACGTCTACTCGTTCGGCGCCCTGCTCTACGAGGTCTTCGCCGGTCGCTGCGCCTTCCCCGGCGACAACACCTTCGAGGTGCTGAGTCAGGTCGCGCTCGACATGCCGCCCGCGATCGAGGGAGCGCCGCGGGCGGTCAACCGGATCCTCCAGCGCGCGCTGGCCAAGGAGCCGTCGCAGCGGCCGGTGACCGCGCTCGAGCTGGCCGACGAGATCGCGCGCGCCCTGTCGGAGGCGGCCGGCTGGCGGCCGGCGGAGCGGCGGCTGGTGTCGGCGGTGGCGACCGGCGAGACCCGGGCGGCCGACCTGGAGAGCGCGACCACCGCGGCAGCGGTGCGGTCGCCGAGCGGCGGGCGGCGCAGCCGCGCCTGGCTGGTCGGGCTGGCCGCGGTGGTGCTGGTCGGCGCGGCGGCGGCGGGCGCTGCCCTGCTCCTGGCCGGGCCGCCCGACGGGGAGCCGGCGGAGCCCGCACCGCCGGCGGCGGCGGCCGCACCCACCGCAGCGCGCGCCACCGAGCCGGCGATGCCGGCCGAGCGCGATGGGAACGCGGTGGCCGCGCCGAGCCCGCCCGAGCGGGTCCGCATCCACCTCTCGGTGGAGCCGGCCGGCGCGCGCGTCCTGCTCGACGGCCGCGACCCGGTGTCCGGCGACCTCCTCGAGGTCGAGCGCTCGAGCGCGCCGCGCAGTCTGGTCGTGCGCGCCACCGGCCACGACCAGGAGACGGTGTCGTTCATCCCAGACCAGGAGAAGGACCTTGCGATCCGGCTCAAGCGCCGCCCCGCCCGGCACGGCAACAAGGCGCGCCGGGGCAGCACGGCGCCACTCATCGGCGGCGACGCGCTGTAGCCTCCTCGCGCTGCTGCTCCTGCTCGCGCTGTCGCCGGCGGCCCGGGCGCAGGAGGGGGACGCGCGCGCCCGGGCCGGCGCGCTGGTCGACGAGGGCGTGGCGCTCTACGGCAAGGGCGATCCGGCGGCGGCGCTCGAGCGCTTCCAGCGGGCGCGCGAGCTCTACCCGTCGCCCAAGATCGACTTCAACATCGGCGAGGCGCTGCGCGCGCTCGGCCGCAGCGCCGAGGCCGCCGCCGCCTACGATCGCTTCCTGGTCGAGACCGAGACCGACAGCCGCGAGGTGGCGAGCCAGCGCAAGACCGCGCGCGCCGCGCTCGACAAGCTCGAGCGCTCGCTCGGGCGCATCGCCCTGGCGGTCGAGCCGGACGTGCCGGGGCGCGAGGTGAGCATCGACGGGCTGCCGGCCGCCGTGCTGCCGGGCCGGCCGTTTCACGTCGCGCCCGGGCGCCACGTGGTCGAGGTGACCGCGCCCGGCTACCGCGCGGTGCGCACCGAGGTGCCGGTGAGCGCCGGCGAGCTGCGCGACCTGGCGGTGGCGCTCGGCCGCGAGGAGCCGGCGGCGGCAGCGCAGGGGGCGCCGCGAGACGATCTCCTGGTCCGCCGTCCGGCGCCCGAGCGCCCCGCCCCGCCGCCGCGCCATCGCCGGGTGTGGACCTGGGTGGCGGCGGGGGCGGCGGCCGGTCTCCTGGCCGGCGGTGTGTTCTTCGGGCGGCGCGCCGACTCCGCCTACGACGAGTACGAGATGACCGATTCGCCCGAGCGGTACGACGAGCTGCGCGGCCAGATCCGGCGCGACTCGCGCGCCGCCAACCTCCTGTTCGCCAGCAGCGGGGCGGCCGCGATCGGCAGCGTGCTCCTCTTCGTCGGGGAATTCTGATGCGGGTGACCGTGCTGGTCCTCGCGGCCGCCGCCTGCCACTACGACCTCGACGCAGTCGACCGCCCGAGCGGCGACGGCGGCCCGGCGGACGTGGCGGACGCACCGATCTCCGACCAGCCGAACGTCGTCTTCCTCACCTCGGTCGAACGCGCGCCCCCGCTCTTCGGCGGCATCGACGGGGCCGATGACCTCTGCCAGGATCTCGCCGCCGCCGCCGCCGATCTACCCGACGGCACCTACCGGGCCTGGCTGTCGTCGGCGAGCGACGGGATCGACGCCCGCGACCGGCTGGGCGGCGCGCGCGGCTGGGTACGGCCGGACGGGAAGCCCTTCGCCGATACGGTCGGCGATCTGGTGGCGGGCCGCATCTTCTATCCGGCCGCGCTCGACCAGAACGGCGACGACCAGAGCGGCGGGCCGGTCGGCGCCCTGGTCGCGACCGGCACCGCCGCCGACGGCACCGCCACCGGCGAGGACTGCGGCGGCTTCACCTCCAACCAGGGCTCGCTGCGCCTGGGCCGCGGCGACGCCGGAGTCGACCTGTGGACCGCCGCCGACCTCCTCAACTGCACCACCGACATGCGGGTCTACTGCTTCGGGGTCGATCGGGCGCATGTCCTCGAGCCGCCGGCGCCCGGCGAGCGGCTGGCATTCGTCACCCGAGCTGCCTTCGAGGTGGCCGGCGGACTCGACGGCGCCGACGACGCCTGCGCCGCCGACGCGGAGGCCGCCGGCCTCGGCGATCGGTCCTTCAAGGCTCTGCTCGCCACCTCGTCCGCCTCTGCCCTGTCCCGCTTCGAGCTGTCGCCCGATCGCCCGTGGATCCGGGTGGACGGCGTGCGGGTCACCGACGACTTCGCCGCGCTCACCGCGCCGCTCGAGGTGACCGCATCGGGCGAGGAGCACGTGTCGAGCCCGGTCTTCACCGGCGCGGCGGGCCCCGACGAGCTCGGCAGCGCCACCTGCGCCGACTGGGAGACCGGGACCGGCGCGGACAGCGCGCAGATGGGCGTCTCCGCGCGCAGCAGCACCGAGGCGTTCGGCGGCCTCGGAATCTTGCCGTGCGACACGCCGGCCCACCTCTACTGCCTCGAACCGTGAGAAGTGCCATCGGCTAGCGGAAGCGGCCGGGATCGATCCGGTAGCGCTTGATCCACTTGTGCAGCGCCACCCGCGAGCGGCCGAGCTCGCGCGCCGCGGCGGTGACGTTGCCGGCGTGGCGGCGCAGCAGGTCGACGATCTCTGCGCGCCGGCGGTCGTCCTCGTCGGTGAGCGGCGCGCTGTCGGCGGCGGTCGAGCGCAGCGCGGGCGGCAGGTGCTCGAGCCGGATGCGGCCGTCCTCGGCCAGCGCGGCGGCCACTCCGAGCGCGTGCTCGAGCTCGCGCACGTTGAGCGGCCAGTCGTGCTGCACCAGCGCGCGCGCCGCCTCGATGGCCAGCGTGAGCTCGCGGCCGTGGCGGGCGAGCAGCGCGGCGATCAGGATCCCGAGATCCTCCGGGCGCTCGCGCAGCGGCAGGAGGTTCAGCGTGAAACCGGCGATGCGCGCGTAGAGATCGCGGCGGAAGCGTCCCGCCTCGACCTGCGCCGGCAGGTCGTGATGGGTGGCGGCGACCACCCGGACATCGACCGGCACCGGCCGGGTGGCGCCGACCGCCAGCACCTCGCGCTCCTGCAGGACCCGGAGCAGCGCCGCCTGCGAGGCGGGCGCCAGATCGGCGATCTCGTCGAGGAACAGGGTGCCGCCGTCGGCGCTGCGCACCAGCCCCGGGCGGTCTTCCAGCGCGCCGGAGAAGGCCCCCTTGCGGTAGCCGAACAGCTCGCTCTCGACCAGCTCGCCGGGCAGCGCGCCGCAGTTGACCGCGGCGAACGCCCCGCCGCGGCTCGACAGTCCGTGGACGGCGCGCGCGACCCGCTCCTTGCCGCTGCCGCTCTCGCCCTGGACGAGGATCGGCACCTCGGAGGTGGCGACCCGGGCCAGGTCGGCGAAGGCGCGCCGCAGCGCGGGCGCGAAGGTGGCGAGCTCGTGAACCGCGGCGCGGGTCGCGTCGTGGTCGGCGGCGAAGCCGGCGCTGGGCTGCTCGCGGTAGAGGAAGAGCGTGTTGCCGACCTCGACGAGGTCGCCGTCGTCGAGCGCCGCTCGCCGGACCGCCTGCCCGGCCACCAGGGTGCCGTTGCGCGAGCCGAGGTCCTCGACCGACCAACCCTCGCCGCTCCGCACCAGGCGCGCGTGGCGCTTCGAGACCCGCTCGTCAGGCACCCGGATCTCGAGCTGGGCGCCGCGCCGGGTGATCCGCCGCTCGCTCGCGCGGCCCAGGGTCACCTCGTCGAGGCCGTCGAGCGCGTGGCGCGACGACGAGGCGAGCGGTCGGTCGCACTCGCAGAGGAGCACCAGCACCGGGGCTGGACGCCCGGCGGTGACCTCGTCCTGCCCGCCGCGGGTGCGTTCCCGGGTCTCGTCGAGCGAGTGTGGCGCCCCCGGCATTCGCTGCCCAGGATAGCGCAGCCGCCGGGTCCGGACGATGATCGGGCGATGAAGCTCGCGCTCCTCCTCGTCACCGCCCTCGGCTGCGCGACCGGCGGCACCGCCGGCCGGCCGGCCCGCGCCGTCGACCCGGCGACCGCCCGCCGCGAGGTCCGCCAGGCCGAGATCGCCTTCGCCACCGCCTTTCGCAATCGCGACCGCCGCGCCTTCTTCGCGATGATCGCCGACGACGCCGTCTTCCTCGGGCCGAAGAGGACTCTGCGCGGCAAGCGCCAGGTCCTGGGGGTGTGGGACCGGTTCTTCGCCGCCCCGGCGGCGCCCTTCTCGTGGGTGCCGGAGCGGGTCGAGATCAGCGGCGACGGCTCGCTCGGTCTGTCCACCGGACCGGTCCGGGATCCCAGCGGGATGCAGATCGCCAGCTTCTCCTCCATCTGGCGCCGGCAAGCCGACGGCAGCTGGCGGGTCATCTTCGACGGCCCGGGCTGTCCGGCGCCTGCCAGCTTCGAGTTCAAACCGTAGCCGCCAGCCGGCCGCCGGCTGTCGGCGCGCAGCGCGCGGCGGCCTGGGCGAACCTACGCGTCGTGCAGGACCGGCTCGGCCGGCCACGGCGAGCGCACGCGCGCCGCGCCCGTCCGATCGTCTTCGGCCACTTCGCGGTGGTGCGATCCGCTGGGCGCGTCGTGCTCGGCGGCCGCTGGCGGCTCGCTGCGACCGCGCTCTTCGCTCTCGCGCTGTCCGCTCATGGCGCCACGTGTGCGGTGACGACGAACGGCCCGTGCTCGGTGGGCAGCGTCACGGTGAGGAGCGCGCCGTCGTCGCCTGCCGGCGCCGGCACCACCAGATAGAACTCGTCCTGGTCGATCTGCATCGGCGGCATCCAGCCGTCGGCCAGCGTCTCGCCCGACTCGAAGTCGGTCCAGATGATGCCCATCGCGCCGCTCAGCTGCGGCCGCAAGTCGTCCTCGAAGTCCTCGGGGGCGGCGCGATCGATCACCTGCACCGAGGTGATCTCGGAGCCGGAGATGCGAACGCGCAGGAGTAAGTCGCTTCCCTCACCTTCCTCCGACGCCGCACAGCCCACCAGGGCCAGCGCCGCCACGACCACCATGCTCTTTCCGGTACACATTGCTGTCTCCTTTCGGAGGGGGGACACTGCAACGGCGAGGCCACTCTCATGGCGAGGCGCGTCGATCCGCTCGAGGCTCGACATCACGGCGTTCGCCCGGCCACTGGCGATGGCGGCAACCGGATCCGCCGGCGCCCCCTCCCCGGGCCACCCGGGACTGAATGAAGCATTTTCCGCAACCTGCGCCCGGTTCGTCCCAGCCGAGTCACGTCCGTCTCGCTCGCGACATGAGTGGGTGAACTTCCCGGAGGCCCGCATGTCCGCCGCCGCTACCATCTCTCCCTTGCCGTCCGCCGATCCCTCGGACTTCGCCGACCTGGTGCGCCGCTACCAGGGTCTGGTCTGCGCCGTCGCCTACAGCGCCACCGGCGATCGCGCGGTCAGCGAGGAGGTCGCCCAGGAGGCCTTCCTGGTCGCCTGGCGCAAGCTGCCCGAGCTCGACGAGCCGCCGGTGATGCCCGGCTGGCTGTGCGGCATCGCTCGCAACCTGGCGCGCAACGCGCGCCGCAAGCTCGGTCGCGAGCGCCCCGACCCGGTGATCGCCGAGGCGGCGCCCGACGCGCGGCCGACCCCGCACGACACCGCCGCCGACCGCGAGGCCGCCGAGCTGGTCTGGCGCGCGCTCGAAGACCTGCCCGACGAGGTGCGCGAGCCGCTCGTCCTCTACTACCGGAGCGAGCAGTCGATCCGCGAGGTGGCCGACAGCCTCGGCCTCAGCGAGGAAGCGGCGCGCCAGCGCCTCAGCCGCGGGCGCAAGGCGCTGCGCGCCGGCGTCGCCGAGCTGGTCGAGCGCGCGCTGGCGGCGAGCAAGCCGGGGGCGGCGTTCACCGCGGCCGTGCTGGCGGCGCTCGGCGCCGACGCGGCAGCCGCGCCGGCCACGGCGGCAGCGTCACCGGCAGCCGGCGGCGCCGCGTCGGGCGGCGCCGGCGCCATCCTCCTGCCGGTCGCCATCGCCGCCGGAGTCGTCGCGCTCGGCGCCACGCTGTGGGTGGCGCGCTCGAGCCAGTCGTCCTCCCACCCGGCCGCGGCAGTCGCGGACCGGAAGGTCGCCGCCCAGCCCGCGTCCCGACCCGCCGCGCCGCTGCGCGTGGTGCGCGGCGAGCCGACCGGCTCGCCGGCCCGCCCCGCCCCTGCCGCCGCACTCGCCCCGTCGCACCGCGCCGCCCTGCCGCCGCCGTCGGGCGGCGCCGCCGAGCCGCTCGACCAGCGCGCCTCGCTCGAGCGGCGGATCGATCTCGACTTCGCCGAGGCGGACGCCGAGAACATCCTCCGCCTCATCAGCGACGTCTCCGGCGTGCCCATCGTCGTCCGCGGCACCATCGAGCCGCGCGTCAACATGCGGGTGACCGACAAGCCAGCCCTGGCGGTGCTCGACGACCTGCTCGAGCAGGTGGGCGCGACCCGCAGCGAGATCCCCGTGCTCCGCATCCTGCCCGGCGCGCCGGCCGGCGCCGACCAGCTGGCCGGCGAGCCCTTCACCGGCAGCTTCGATCGCACACCGCTCGCCGAGGTCATGCGGGCCTTCTCCGACCACATCGAGGTCCCCATCGCGGTCGACGGCGCGCTCGCCGCCGTGCCGATCACCGCGCGCTTCGAAGAGACACCGCTCGGCGCCGCCTTCGCCGCCGTCCTGACGCAGGCCAGCGCCGGCTTCGAGACCGACTTCGGCTACCTCGTCACCCCCGCCGCCGAGAACTAATCAGCGCGTCAACGAGTTCGTCAAGGTCCACGTTCACGTCGCCGTCAACGCTCACGTCAACGTGAAAGAGAGTCCTAGGCGGCGGCCGAGCCGGGCGGCTTGAGGGAGTCGATCTTGGAGAGGTTGACCGAGACGAGCTTGGACACGCCCGGCTCCTGCATGGTCACGCCGTACAGGTGGTCGGCGATCTCCATGGTGCGCTTGTTGTGGGTGATGACGATGAACTGCGAGCGGTCGGTCATCAGCCGCAGGCACTCGTTGTAGCGGTCGACGTTGGCGTCGTCGAGTGGAGCATCGACCTCGTCGAGCAGGCAGAAGGGCGACGGCTTGATGAGGAAGATGGCGAACAGGAGCGCCACCGCCGTGAGCGCCTTCTCGCCGCCCGACAGCTGGTCGACCGTGACGTTCTTCTTGCCCGGCGGCTGCGCCATGATCTCGACGCCGGCCTCGAGCACGTCTCCGGTGTCGTCGGTCAGCGCCAGGCTGGCCCGGCCGCCGCGGAACAGCCGCGGGAAGGTGTCGCTGAACTCGCGGTTGATCGCCTCGAAGGTGTCGACGAACAGCTTGCGCGAGGTCTTGTTGATCTTGTTGATGGCGCGCTCGAGCTGGCCGACCGCGTTGTCCAGGTCGTCGCGCTGCGCCGACAGGAAACCGAACCGGACGCTCAGCTGCTCGAACTCCTCGATCGCGGTGAGGTTGATGTCGGCGCCCATCCGCTCGATGAGGCCGCGCAGCTCGGCCAGCCGCTCCTCTTCGGCCGGCCCGACCTGCGGCCGCAGGTGATAGTCGCCGACGATGCGCGCCAGCCGCACGCGGTGGCGCTCGTCGACCGCCTCCTCCAGGTGCTCGCGGTCCCCGGCCAGCCGCGCCAGCCGGGTCTCGAGCGCCGATGCCCGGGCCCCGAGCTCGTCGGACGACTGCCGCAGCCGCCGGACCTCGAACTCCTCGCTCGCCACCTCGCCGACCCGCTTCTCGTAGGCCTCGCGCCCGATCGCCATCTCCTGGCCGAGGCGCGATCGCTCCTCGCGCAGCGAGGTGAGCTCCTCTTCGATCCGGTCGGCGTCGCCGCGCAGCTCGGTCGCGCGCGCCGCGCCGTCGGCGATGCTCGCCTCGAGGGTCGCGATGCGCGTCCCGAGCTCGCGCTCGGCCGCCTGGGTCCTGAGCGCCGCCGCCTCGAGCGAGGCCCGCTTCTCGCCCAGCTGCGCCAGGCTCACCCGCGCCTCGGTCAGGCCGTGCGACAGCGCCTCGACCCGGATCTGCAGCTCGACCAGCCCGGCGGCCAGGCCGAGCTGCTCGCGCTCGTGCCGTTCGCAGCGCTCGAGCGCCGAGCCCTCGAGCAGGGCCGTGCTCGCCTGATCCTCCTCGACCTGGCGCAGCCGCTCCTCGAGATCGAGCTGCTCGGCGTTGAGCCGGGCGGTGCGCTCGCGCAGCCGGTCCAGCTCGGCGCGAGCCGCGCCGACGTCCTTCTCGCCGACCGCGACCGCCAGGTCGCCGTCGTGGGTCTCGTGGCGCAGCCCGTCGAGCGCGCGCGTCACCTGCCCGAGCTCGTTCTTGGTCGACACGTAGCGCGCCGTCGCGTCGGCCAGGTCGCGCTCGAGCCCGGCCGAGATCTCCTCGAGCTCGCGGATCTCGCGCTTCTGCGCCAGAACCCCGGTGCCCTGCGCGTCGCGCGAGCCGCCCGAGACCACGCCGCGGGCGTCCACCATGTCGCCGTCGAGAGTCACCAGCGGCTGCTTGACCCCGCTCCGGTGGAGCTCGATGGCGCGGTCGAGCGAGTCGACCACCAGCGCGTCGCCGAACAGGGCAGGCCCGAGGTCGCCGTAGCCGTCCTCGAACCTGACCAGGTCGCGCATCGGCCCCAGCACGCCCTCGCCGCCGGCCAGCCACCAGCTCGATCGATCCTCGAACCGGAAGCCGGCCGCCTCGCCGGCGCGGTACGGCACGAACGCCGAGCGCCCCGAGCCGGTCTCCTTGAGGTACTCGACCGCGCGCGCCCCGACCTCGTGCGACTCGACCAGCACACCGCCGAGGCGATCGCCGAGCGCCGCCTCGACCGCGACCTCGAGCTGCTCCGGGGCGTCGATCTGATCCGCCACCAGCCCGCGCACCCCGTCGCCCAGGTCACCATTGTTCATGGACCCGGTCCGGCTGGCCGACTGCATGACCGCGCGCGTGCCGCGCTGGAAGCCCTCGTAGCGGTCGTGGATCTCGCGCAGCGAGACCAGCCGCGAGCGCCGCCGGTGGAGCTCGGTCCTCAGCGTCTCGACCTCGGCCTCGCTCGAGCCCTGCGCCTCCTCGAGGAGCGCGCGCCGGCCCTCGAGCTCCTCGGCGCGCACGCCGAGATCCATCCGGGTCTGCCGCAGCTCGGCCAGCCCCTCCGCCAGGCGGCGCAGGTCGGCCTCGAGCTCGGCCGAGCGCCGGTTCATCGCCGCGGTCTCCTCGACCACCTGGCCGTGCCGCCGGGTGGTGTCCTCGCGCCGGCGGGCGAGCGCCTCGCGCTGGCTCTCCGCCCGCACCAGGTCGGAGCGGGCCTGGCCGAGCAGCCGGCGCGCCTCGTCGAGCTCGCGCTGGGCCCGGGTCAGCTCCTCGCGCGCCGCCAGCGTCTCGGCGTCGCGCGCCGCGACCTCGCCCTGGCGCGCCGCCACCTCGGCGGCGGCCGCCTCGAGCTGTGTCGTCTGGCCCGCCGCCTCGACCGCCAGCTCGGCGCGCCGCTCGGCCAGGCTGCGGATCTCCCCCTCGGCCGAGCGGGCCCGCTCGTCGAGCTCCGCCGCCTCGCGGCGCTGGTAGGCGACCTTGCTGTCGGCCAGCTGGATGCGGTTGTCCCGGTCGTAGATCTGCTCCTGCAGCGCCGACAGCCGGCGCTCCTCGATGGCCAGCTCGGCGCGCTCGGCGACCAGCCGTCCGTCGCGCGCCTCGAACTCGGCCCGCACCAGCTGATGGGCCGCCGCGCTCTCCTCGAGGGCCGCCCGGTGGGTCTTGTCCTCCGCCAGGAGCTCGAGCCAGCGGTGCGACGACGACCACAGCTCGATGTCGCGCATCTCGGTCTTGTAGCGGCGGTAGCGCTCCGCCTTCTGCGCCTGGCGCCGGAGCGAGCCGAGCCGCTTCTCCAGCTCGGACACGATGTCGGTCACGCGGAGCAGATTCTGCTTGGTCTGCTCGAGCTTTCGCTCGGCGGCCTTCTTCTTGAACTTGAACTTGGTGATGCCGGCGGCCTCCTCGATGATGTGCCGCCGGTCCTGCGGCCGCGACGAGACGATCTGGCCGATGCGGCCCTGCTCGATGATCGAATAGGCCTTGGTGCCGACCCCGGTGCCGAGGAAGAAGTCGGTGATGTCGCGCAGCCGGCAGGGGGTCTTGTTGAGGAAGTAGTGCGAGGTGCCGTCGCGGAACAGGCGCCGGGTGATCGTCACCTCGCTGTACTTCGCGAAGTCGATGGCCGGCGGCGCGTCGGCCAGGAGCTCCTGCGCCTCGCGGGTGGCGGCGTGAACGTCGATGTCGGCCGGCTGGTCGGCGGCGGCGCTGTCGGAGCCGTCCTTCGGGGACGCGCCCTCGTCGCCCTCTCCACTCAGGTCGCTGTCACCCAGCTCGTCGGCGCCGAGCTCCGACTCCTCGTGCAGCGCGAGCTGGAGGGTCTCGTGCGAGAAGCCGACCTCCTCGAAGGTCAGCGAGACCTCGGCCATGCCGGCCTGGCCACGGGTGTCCGAGCCGTTGAAGATGACGTCGGCCATCGCGCCGCCGCGCAGGTGCTTGGCCGACTGCTCGCCCATGCACCAGCGGATGGCGTCGACGATGTTCGACTTGCCGCAGCCATTCGGTCCCACCACGGCGGTGACCGGCTGCGAGAAATTCATCACCGTTCGGTCGCAGAAGGACTTGAAACCGATGACCTCGATCCGCTTTATGCGCATCCCAAGAATCTCTCCCTCGTATCGCTCTAGCCGGCCGGACGCAACTACCCGCCCCCTGCTCCAATCCGGACCGACCTTCGGGGCACTCTCGCAGACCGGGCTGACAGACCGTGCTATACCCTCGAGATGACTCGGGCTCGGGCGGCTGCCGCGGTCCTCAGCGCGTGCGCCCTGGCGTCCCCCGCCGCTGCCACGCCCCCGGTCGTCGCCATCCGTGCCCGCACCGCCGTGACGCTAGACCCGGTCCAGCGCCAGGAGGACGGCGTCCGGGTGAGCGGCATGGTCCACGAACGCGGGTCGCTCGAGCCGGTGCCCTACGCGCCGGTCACCGTGTCATTCGACGATCAGCAGCAGAGCACGGTCTCCGAGATGGACGGCCGCTTCACGATGTTCTTCGCCACCACCGGCGGCCGCCACCACCTTCAGGTCAGCTTCCGCGGCGACGACAAGTTCGACCCGGCCGACATCGCCGTCCCCGACTTCGACGTCTCCAAGCGCCCCATCCGGGTCGAGGTGCGCGGGCCGGAGAAGCACAGCCGCCAGCAGGGCCCGCTGCCGCTCAGCATCTTCGCGCAGAACGAGGTCGACCCGGTGGCGGTGAAAGTCGACATCCACTACGGCGCGGCCGACGCCGACGAGCTCGAGCGGGTCGGCAGCGTCTTCACCGACGCGCGCGGCTCGGCCGAGTTCGCCGTCCCGGTGGACCGCCTCGGGCCGCCCGGCGCCAAGCGAATCGAGGTGCGCTTCGCCGGCGACGACGCCTTCGACGGAGCGCGCGGGCAGACGACCCTGCTCCTCCGCTCCGCCACCTCGCTCACCTTCGAGCTCGACTCGCGCTCGATCGGCTTCGACGGGCGCCTGCGCGGCCATGGCCGGCTGGTCGACGACCGCGACCAGGGCATCGGCGGGCAGGCGATCTCGCTCTCGGTCGACGGGCCGACTCCGGGCGAGGAGGCGAAGACGGCCCCGGAGACCCGGTCGGTCGACGACGCGGTCACCGCGGCCGACGGCAGCTTCGCGCTCGAGGCGGGTGCCAGCGAGCTCGGGCCCGGCACCTTCCGCGTCCAGGCGGTGTTCGACTCGTCGGTCCCGCACCTCGACGGCAAGCGCTCGACTCCGATCCAGGTGGTGGTCGCCGAGCGGCGCCCGGTTCCGGTCGCCTACTCGCTGGCAGCGTTCGGCCTGACCGCCGGCGCGCTGCTCGCCTTCGTCGCGCTGCGCCGCCGCCCCTGGACCCGCTGGATGAAGACCCTGCGCGGCGAGACCGCGGCCGCCGCCGCCCCCAGCGCGGCTCACGCGCCGCCCCACACCGGACTCGCGCTCGCGCGCCCCGGGCTGGCCGCGACCCTGCGCCGCCCGCACGACTTCGGCTTCTCCGGCCTGGTCGCCGACGCGACCTCGGGCGCGCCGATCGCCGGCGCCCGCATCGCGGTGGCAGCGCCCGGCGGCGAGCCGAGAGTCGCCGAGTCGGACGAGGCCGGCCGTTTCGCCCTCGAGGAGCTGCCGCCCGGCCTCCTGCGCGCCGAGGTCTCCTGCCGCGGCTACGTGCGCGAGCAGTTCGCCCTGTCCATCCCGCACCGCGGCGAGCTGCGCGACGCCCGGGTCGACCTCCTGCCGGTGCGCGAGCGCATCTTCGCCCTCTACCGCGGCGCCGCCGAGCCGCTCCTGCCGCGCCCCGAGCTGTGGGGTGTCTGGACGCCGCGCCAGATCGTCGACCACGTGCGGGCCGCGCGCCGGGCCGGTGCGCTCGGCGAGCTGACCGACTACGTCGAGGAGAAGTACTTCTCGGCCCGCACCCCGGACGAGGAGGAGATCGCCATCGCGATCGAGCGCGTGCGCGCGGCCCAGGCCGAGGTCGAGCGCGCCCCTCCGCCCGCCTGATCCATCGAGCGCAGGTGTGCGCGTGTGAGTTCACAAGTTGGTAGGCCGGGTTCGCATAATGTGTATGCGACACGGTGGGTGTCGACATGAAGGACGCCGACTTGGACCGCGCGCGGTCCTGGTCCATTTCCTGCTCCGTGTGGGAACCAGGGGGCATCATGGCGACCATCGACGTAAGGCGCCGCAAGAGGCTGGCCGTGAAGCGCGAGACGCTGCGCGCCCTGACGCTCTCGCCGGCGGCGCTCGAGCGGGCGGCCGGCGGCGGGAACGGCGTCTGGTGGTGGTTGAAGGACACCGGGGACTGCGACACGGTGGGCAAGTCCAGCAAGCTCTGCCCCGGGGCATAGAGATGCGCAAACCGGCAAACCGCGACCGGAAGCTGTCCCTGCGGCGCGAGACCCTGCGCCGGCTGTCCTCGCTCGGGCGGCAGGATCTCGTCCGGGTCGCCGGCGGCGGCTTCCTGTCCGACGAATGCGCCGATCTCAGCGCCCCGTGCGACACACTCGGCAAGACCAGCAAGTACTGCCCGGCGAACGAGTAGACATTCTCGCGAGAGGGAACCGATGCGCAGCGTGCTTGTACAGAGAAGGTTGCGGATCCAGCGCGAGACCTTGCGGACACTCGCCGACCGGCAGCTGGCGCGCGTGGCCGGCGGCACCGGGGACGGCAGCGGCACCGGGGAGGGCGGCGGTGGGATCATCCCCGACGACGACGAGACACTGGTCTGCGCCGACGACGGCTCGATCATCATGAGCAAGGGCAGTCGCTACTGCTGATCGGTCGAGGAGGGCCTATACATGAGCGGACGCGATGACAGACGAGGCCGCCGCAGGCTGGCGCTCCGGCGCGAGACCGTCCGGGCGCTCTCGGACCTCGATCTGACCCGGGTGGCCGGCGGGACCTATACCGAGAGCTGCGACTGCTGGACCGACGGCTGCGATACCTCGGAGTGCTGGTACACCAAGGGCAGTCTCTACTGCTGAGGCCAGCGATTTGGCCTTTCGCCCGGGTCGTGGCCTAATGGGCCGGTGACCGGCGCTCCCGCCATCTCGGCAACCACGCTCGAGGATGAGGGCGCCCGGCTGGAGCAGGCGCTCTTCGATCTCAGCTCCAGCGACGGCGCCGGAGTGGCCCTCCTCCACTGTCCGAGCGCAGCCCGCGAGCGGAGCGCCGCCCGCGAGCTGGCCGGCCGGGCGAGGAACCGGCACTTCGTCACCGCCGAGGTCTCGCTCCGCGAGCACGGCCTCGAGACACCCGACGGACTGGTGCGCGCCGTCCTCGAGCGGCTGGTGGTTCCGGGCGAAAACCGGGCCTCGGGGCTGCTCGGGGCGCTCGACCGCTTCCGCGATCGCCACGGCAAGAACAGCGCGCTCCGCTTCGACGAGGCGACCGACCCGGCCGGCGGCGATCTCACGGCCCTGTGCCGCGGCTACCTCGAGGCCGAGGACCGCGAGCCGGCCCGGCGCGCGTACACCGCCTGGAGCGAGGGCGTCGAGCCGCCGCGGAAATACCGGAACCGCAAGGTGCGGCGCGCTCTCTCCGAGCGAACCGCCCAGCGCAGCCTCAGCGAGCTCAGCCGCCTGGTGCGCGCGCTCGGGCACCGGGGGCTCCTCATCCTCCTGGTCGAGGGGGACGCGCTGGCCGGACGGACCGAGCGGCAGCGCGAGAAGGCCTACACCGTGCTCCGCGAGCTGGTCGACAACTTCGACGGCTGGGGCGGCGCGAGCGGCACCCGCATCCTCTTGACCGGACAGGCGGCGCTGTTCGACGGCCCCCATTCGATCCTGTCGGTGCCGCCGCTCAGGATGCGGCTCGAGATCCCATCGGCCGCGGAGCCGCCGCCGCCGCACCGGTCGTGGACCACGCTGGTGTCGTCGCAGCCGCGCCGGCGCCACCGCGCCATCGCGCCGCCCGAGGAGCGGCTGGCGGGCCTGCGCAACCTCATCCGCATCTCCGAGGGGCTGCCGCCGACCGAGAAGGTGACCCAGATGAGCGTCGGCCAGGAGCGGCTGGACCGCACCATCCGGCGCCTGTTCGAGGTGGTCGGGCGGGCCGGCAGCTTCTTCTCGGTTCTGGTCGGCGAGTACGGCAGCGGCAAGACCCACCTCATGATGCACCTGGCCGAGCGCGCGCTGGAGGACAAGCGGCCGGTCTTCTGGCTCAACCTCGAGCGCACCAACATCGACCTGGGCAACCCGGCCCGCCACCTCTCGCGCTTCCTCGAGCACTCGGAGCTGCCGCTGCGCGGACGGCCCAACGCGCTCGCGCTGGCCAGTCGCTGGACCCGCTCGGCGGCGCTGGTCACCGCGCTCGAGGCGCGGCTCATCGAGGTGGCGAGCGGCACCGGCGGCGAGGCGGCGACCGCGGCCAGGAAGGCGCTCAAGATCGCGGCGAACGCGCGCGACGCCGGCTTCGCGCTCGAGAGCTTCCTCATCGGCGCCGATCTCGACGGCCGGCCGGGCGACGCCTCCTACCGGCTCGACGCCTACCGGCGCATCTTCCTCTGGTTCGAGCTCCTGGCCCGGCAGGAGGAGATCAGAGGCCCGGTCGTCCTCATCGACGAGGCGGAGAACCTCTACACCAGCGGCCGGCCGCCCGCCTCGCGGCGGACCTCCCTCCGCTCGCTCGCCTTCTACTGCGGCGGCGTCCTGCCGGGCGCCTGCGTCATCATGGCGATGACCCCGCCCGCCTTCGAGGCGATGAAGGGCGAGGCGCGCGATCTGCTCGCCGAGGCCAACGACATGGAGACCACGCTCGAGCTCGAGGACGTCGGCCGCTTCCGCCGCTCGCTCCATGGGCTCAAGCCTGACCCGGTCAAGCCGCTGACCGGGCCGGAGCGGGCCGAGCTGTGCGAGCGCGTCCGCCGCATGCACCGCGCGGTGCGCGGCCCGATCGAGATCGCCGACTGGGACGAGCGGGTGAAGCGCGCGGTGGCGGCGCACGCCTCGCCGCGCACGCTGGTCCGCGCGCTGGTCGACGAGCTCGAGTCGGCCTGGTGGGCGGGCTGACCGGGTCTTCGCCGGGCGATCACGCGGCCCGCCGGGTGGGCGCGCTGCCGACATCGGCGCTGGAGGACACCGGACAGATCGCGCAACCCGGCGCTGCACGAAGTGTGAACCGCACGCGCCAGGTAGCCGACATGACGCGATGGGATCTTCGGTCCATGTCGTGCAAGTCCAGAAGGACAAGATGGGCAACAGACGATCGCCAACTCGCCGACTGCGCCTCCATCGCGAGACGGTGCGCACGCTGTCCGACCGTCAGATGACCGCCGTCGCCGGCGCAGGCAAGCAAATGGGCACCGGGGGAGTCCTCGGCGGCGATGCGCTGTTCGGCGGCGATCCGCACACCGATCCGAAGAGCAACGCCTGGACCGGCGATACCGCGACCGGCGGGTACTGCAACATCTGATTGGCGCGGGCATAATCGTCCAGCCTTGACCCGGGAGAAGCGCGGGCGGCCGGCAGCAGGCGCCCCCGGCGATTCCTCCGACCAGGTCGGCTCCACGGTCGTCGCCCCGGGGGATGACGCCACCATCGCGATCCCGGGAGGCAGCGCCCGCGCGAAGCAGCCGGGCACCCTGCTGGCCAACCTGAGCGCCGGCGAGCCGCTGGAGGGCGCCATCGAGCTCCCGGCCCTGGCGGCCGAGGCCTACCAGCTCGGCGTCGAGGTGGCGCGCGGCGGCATGGGGCGGGTGGTGCGCGCCATCGACCACCGGCTGAACCGGGTGGTGGCGCTCAAGCTCCTGCTCGGCGACAGCCCCGACCTCAGGGCTCGCTTCGCCCGCGAGGCGCGCATCACCGCCGGCCTGCAGCACCCGTCGATCGTCCCGATCTACGAGGCAGGAACCTGGCCGGACGGAAATCTGGCCTACGCGATGAAGCTGGTATCGGGCGAGTCGCTGGAGGCGGCGATGAACGCCTGCACCAGCCTCGAGGAGCGGCTCGCGCTCCTGCCCCGCTTCATCGACGTGGTCGATGCGGTGGCCTACGCCCACAGCGAGCGGGTGGTCCACCGCGACATCAAGCCGTCGAACATCATCCTGGGCGAATTCGGCGAGACCATCCTCATCGACTGGGGGGTCGCCAAGTCGCTCGACGGCGACGACGAGGCGCCGCCGGGCAGCGGGCTGCCGATCGACACCGAGTCGAGCCGGCTGACCGCGCTGGGCGCGGTCATCGGCACGCCGGTCTACATGCCGCCCGAGCAGGCGGCCGGCGAATCGATCGACGACCGGGCCGACGTCTACGCGCTCGGCGCGGTGCTCTACCACCTCCTGGCCGGGAGCCTGCCCTACACCGGCGCCACCCCGCTCGACGTGCTGCGCCGCGTGGTGCTCGGTCCGCCGCCGCCGCTCGAGTCGCTCGACCCGCACATCCCGGCCGAGCTGGCGGCCGTGGTCGCCCGGGCGATGGCCCGCGAGCGCAGCGACCGCTACAGCGCCGCCGAGCTGGCCGCCGAGCTGCGCCGCTTCACCACCGGCAAGCTGGTCGCCGCCTACCACTACAGCGCCCGCGAGCGGTTCGTCCGCTGGTTCCAGCGCCACCGGGCCCCGGTGATGGTCGCCGCCGCCGCCCTGGCGCTGCTGGTGGCGCTGGCCACGGTGAGCGCGATCCGCATCATCCGCGAGCGCGACCGCGCGCAGACCAGTGACCGGCGATCGCACGCCCTGGTCGCCGACCAGTACGCCGAACAGGCCCGCATCCTCCTGCTCGCCGGCGACCGGCTGCGCGCCCTCGCCTATCTGTTCGCTGCCGCCGACGAGGGCGCCGGCGGCCCGGCGCTCGACTTCATGCTCGCGCGCGCCGCCCACGCGGTCGAGCAGAAGCGCACCGATCTGCTCGGCCACACCGGTCCGGTCCCGTTCGTCGCCTTCGACGCCGAGGGTCGGATCGTCACCGCCAGCGACGACGGCACCGCGCGCATCTGGGACGCCGCGACCGGGCGGACGCTCGCGCTCTTGGCCGGCCACACGGCGGCGGTCAACGGCGCCGCCCTGCGGCGCGACGAGATCCTCACGTTCGGCAACGACGGCACCGTCCGCACCTGGGAGGCGAAGACCGGGCGGGCCCGGCGCACCCTGGCGGGCAACCGGGCGCCGGTGCTCGGCGCCCGCTACCGCGACGACGGCGGCGCCATCGCCACCGCCGGGCAGGACGGCATGGTGCGCGTGTTCGACGCCGCCAGCGGGCGGCTCGAGTTCGCCGTCCAGGGGCACGCCGGCCCGGCGCGCGACGCCCGCTTCGATCCCCTCGGGCGGATCTGGAGCTGCGGCGACGACGGCGTGGTGGCGGTGTGGCAGGCCGACGGGACGCCGGTCCGCCGGTTCGCGCTCGATCGCGGCGCCGCGATGGGCATCGCGATGGACGGGTCGCGGGTGGCGGTGGTGCTGGTGCGAGGCGCGGTGGCGTTGTTCGAGCGCGAGGCGGCCGAGCCGCGCATCATCGATCTCGGCGAGGAGCTGCACGCGGTGGTGCGGACCTCGCGCCTGCCTCTGTTCGCCGGCCGGCGGCTCATCGTGCCGGTCAACCGGGCGGTCCAGGTGGTCGATCTCGACAGCGGCCAGCGGCTCTTCGCGCTGACCGGCCACGCCGGTGAGGTCTCGATGGTCGCCGCCAGCCCGGACGGCGAGCGGCTGGCCACCGCCGCCGCCGACGGTTCTGCCCGGGTGTGGAGCGCGGCGGACGGGCGCCTCCTGTCGATCCTGCCGACCATCGACCACGTGCGGATGGTCGCCTTCTCGCCCGAGGGCGACCTCCTCGCCACCGCCGGGTTCGCCGGCGCCATCGTCTGGGCCCCCTCGCTCGACCCGCCCAGCCGGCGGCTGTCCGGCCACCGGGGCGAGGTCTTCTCCGCTCGCTTCGACCCGACCGGCAAACGCGTGGTGTCGGCCGGCGAGGACGGGACTGTCCGGGTGTGGGACGTGGCGACCGGCCGGCAGCTGGCGCAGGCGAGCGCGGGAGCGATGGTGTTCCACGCATCGTTCGATCCATCGGGCCGCCGGATCGTCAGCGCCGACGAGCACGGGGTCGCCACCCTCTGGCGGGCCGACACGCTCGAGCGCATCGCCACCGCCGGCGAGCCGGCGGCCAAGCCGCTGATGGCGGCGGTGTTCACGCCCGACGGCGGCGCGATCGCGACCGCATCCGACGACGGCTTCGCCCGGGTGGTCGACGCGCGGACCGGCGCCGTACGCCTGGCGCTGCGCCACACCGGCTCGGTCAACGCCGTCGAGCTCGATCCGGCCGGCCAGCGACTGGTGACCGCGACCCAGGATCGCACCGCTCGGGTCTGGGACGCGCGGACCGGCGCGCCGCTGGTCTCGATCCCGCTCGACGGCCCGGGGGTCTCGGCGACCTTCAGCCCCGATGGAAAGCGCATCATGGTCGCGGCCCGGCGGGCCGCCCGCATCTTCGACGCCGCCACCGGCCACCTCATGGCGTCCCTCGAGGGGCATCAGCGCGAGGTGAGCGCGGCGCGCTTCGCCGCCAACGGCCTGGCGGTGACCAGCGGATACGACCAGACCGTGAAGGTGTGGGACGCCGAGACCGGACGCGAGCTGAGCTCGTTCGACGGCCACAGCACCTGGGTCTCCTGGATCGACATCGACGCCTCTGCGCAGCACATCGTCAGCGCCGATCTCGCCGGCACCATCGTCATCTGGAGCCTCGCCGGCGCCGGCCAGACGCCTGCACAGATCGAGCAACGGCTCGGTCCGGCGGTGCCGTTCGCGGTCCAGAACGGGCTCCTCATCCCGCGTGTCCTGCACTGATCGCGCAACGGTTCGTTGCACGAACTGGTAACCGGTCACGGCAAATGACTGGAATTAGCGGACATGCCGCCCAGGCGCAATGAATGCAAGTAAGCCACCCCATGAATCCGCGGTCCGTTCGTAAGAGCCGTCGCACGCTCCAGCTCCATCGCGAGACCGTGCGCCTCCTCTCGCCCGCCGAGCTCGAGGGAATCGGCGGTGGCATCGACGCCTACGCCGTCAACCGGCCCACCGTGCTGCTCAAGCCCAAGACCAACGGCTGGTCGTCGGACATCGACGCCGGCTGCGGAGCATGACCCCGAAGACGGAGCCCGAGGAGTGATGCGCACTCGGCACCGCAAGCTGCGCCTTCACCGGGAGAGCCTGCGCCGGCTCGACGGCATCACCTTGAACGGCGTCGCCGGCGCCGGACACACGCACCCCTGTGCGGTGGACGATCCCAAGTCGAACGCCTGGACCGGCAAGATCCAGAAGGAGGCGGGTTGCACGATCATCCTGCCGGGTTGATGAACTTCAGGAGAGGGGACGAAGTCATGCGATCCGATGAGAAGCGGCGACTGCGACTCAACCGCGAGACCCTGCGCGTCCTCGATCGCGACGCCCTGGCAGGCGTCGCCGCTGGCTTCGGCGAGACGCTCGAGTGCGTCGCGATGTTACCCAAGTCGAACGGCTGGAGCCGGGGGGAAATGCTGGCCGCCGCCTGCACCGCCGTGAAGATCTGAGGCCGCGCTCCGGCGCGCCCTGAGATCAGAGCGGGCCGCCCGCCAGGAAGAAGCGGAACCAGCTGCCGCCCTGTCGGGCGAGCGCCAGCCCGGCGCCGGCGTCGCCGGTCAGGAAGCCGGGATCGCCCGCGCCCACCGGTAGCACGGCCGCCCGCTCGAGCAGCAGGTCACCGGCCGTCGCCAGGGCCGCGTCGTCGCGCCCGAGGCGCCTGAAGATGTACCCGAGGCCGGCGGCTCCGTGGCACAGGCCGCCGGGGCCAGCCGACTCGCCGACGCGGGCCGCCGCCTCGCGCGCGATGGCCAGCGCCTGCTCGCACCAGGCCGTCACGCCGGCGGCGCGGCCGGCGGCGTCGAGCACCAGCGCGATGCCGGGCGCTCCGTGGCACCAGCCGTCGACCACCGGCGAGTCGACTCCGTGGGCGATCGGGAAGCCATCCGGCCGGCGGCGCGCCAGGAGCCACGCCACCGCCGGGTCGAGCAGCGCGCGGGCGCGGGCGACGGCGAATCCGGCGGCGACACAGCCGGCGAGCAACCCGATGGCGCCGGCACCGCCGTGGGCGACCCCGAGGTTGTAGAGGCCGTCCGGCGCCACCTCGCGCTGGTGCGCCGGCAGGAGCTCGGGCGGGGTGAAGAAGCCGACGCCGTCCTCGTCCTCGCGCGCGAACCGGGCCAGGTGGACGACCGCGCGCTCGGCGATGGAGCGACCGCGCTCGCCGCGCCCCAGCGCATAGAGCCCGAAGCCGACCAGGCCGGAGGCCAGGTCGTAGTCGAACGGCCAGTCGGCGCGGTCGAGGTGAGCGGCCAGCAGCTCATCGACCGGCTCGTTTCGCTCCGGCTCGTCCTCGCCGAGGAGCGCGCGCACCTGGTCGCCGCACCAGGCCACGCCGGCGACGCCGGTGAACAGACCCGGCGGCAGCGGGAGAGCGCCCAGCGCGTCCTCGGCCCGGTCGACCAGCTCGAGGGCGGCGTCGCGCTCGCCGCGGCTGGCGTGGAGGAGCGCGATGCCGGCCGCGCCGTCCTGCAGATCGATCTGACCCTCCGCCGCCATCGAACCTGTCGGGAGGGTACACTCGTCCGGGGGATGGACGCAGCGAGCTCGCCGCAGGCGGCCATGCTGGTCGGACGGACCTTCGGCGAGTTCGTGGTCCGCGAGCCGATGTCGTCGGGCGGGTTCGGCCTGGTGTTCCGCGCCGAGCAGCCGGCCCTGGCGCGCGAGGCGGTCATCAAGGTGCTGCGCGCCCAGCTGCTCGACAGCGAGACCTCGGTGCACCGCTTCCTCCGCGAGGCGCGCCTGGCCTCGCGCCTCGACCACCCGTACGCCGCCCACACCTACGCCTTCGGCGCCGAGCCGGACGGGGTCCTGTGGATCGCGATGGAGCTGGTGCGCGGCACCCCGCTCGATCGGCTGCTCGCCGCCCAGGGGCCGATCCCGCTCGAGCGGTTCGTCCCCCTGCTCGAACGCATCTGCGAGGTGGTCCACACCGCGCACGAGCAGGGCATCGTCCACCGCGACCTCAAGCCGGCCAACGTCATGGTGCTGTCGCGCGCCGGGCGCCTCCTGCCCAAGCTGCTCGACTTCGGCATCGCCAAGCTGGCCGGCGACGAGCGACCCCTGCCCCCCACGCCGGCGCGCCCGCCGGCGCCCCGCGGCGCCGCGCTGGCCGACACCATGGCCGACTCGGTCGACACCATCCCCGGCGACCGGACCTCGTACCGGCCGCCGCCGGTCACCTCGCCGCCGCCCGACGCGCTGGGGCGGCTCACCGTCGACGGCACCGTCATCGGCTCGCCTCACTACATGGCGCCGGAGCAGTGGTCGGACGCCAGCCTGGCCGACGCCCGCACCGACCTCTACGCGCTCGGCGTCCTCTGCTTCGAGGTCCTGACCGGGCGGCCCCCCTTCGCCGGCAAGACCCGGCTCGAGCTGCTCCAGGCGCACGCCTCCCACGCACCGCCGCCGCTCGGACCTGACTTCCCCCCCGGGCTCGACGCGGTCCTGGCCCGCGCGATGGCCAAGGATCCCGCCGACCGCCACGCGACCGCACTCGAGCTGGCCGCCGCCTTCCGCGCGGCCAGCGGGATCGAGAGCGAGACGGTGCGGCTGCCACGGCTGGGCGACGGGCTGCGCGCCGCCATCCTGTCGGACGCGCCGCAGCCGCTGGCCGAGGCGGTCGCGCTGCTCGACGCGACCCGGCATCCCCACCAGGCGCGCGACGCCGCCTGGCAGGTCACCTCGGTCGCGGTGCGGATCATCGCCGCCACCGCGCTCGCCTGTCACGAGCATGTCGGGCCCGGTACCGCCACCACCGATCCCACCCTGAGCGAAGCGCTGCGCGCCCTGCGCCGCCCCGGGCTGTCGGACGACGCCTGGCTGGCGCTGGCGCGCGAGCTCTGCCGGCCGTTCGTCCACCTGCGCGACGCCTATCCCATCCCGGAGCTGGTGAGCTTCCTCTCGGGCGCCGAGTCGGCGCCGCTCGACGAGCTGGTGGCGCTGCACGGGGCCCGCGAGCGGGTCGGCGACAGCGAGGAGCGGGTGGTCGCCATGCTCGAGGTGGTGATGCCGCTCCTCGAGTCGGCGCTCACCGCGCTCCGCTTCCTGTCGGATTACCCGCTCGCGGTGCCCGGCGACGGCGACGCTGACCTCTGGATCGGTGCGCGCAGCGCGCGGCGCCGCATCGCGCTGTCGTCGAAACGCCTGCCGCCCGGGCGGCCCGGCCTGCTCGACCAGACCTCGCTGCCGGTCGTCTGCCTCTGGCCCTACGTGCAGGCGCTCGAGCCGGCGCCCGGATCCGAGCCGCGCCTGTTCTTCTTCGACGGCAAGGGGACGCGCGGGGCCCGCCTGGTCGCCCTGCCCCACCAGTTCGAGCACGAGGATCCCGGCCTGTGGGAGGCGGTCGGCGGCCTGCTCACCGACGAGGGAACCGCGCCCGGGCTCGAGGAGGCCTGCCCGTTCCCCGGGCTGGCCGCCTTCACCCGCGAGGACGCGGCCTCCTTCACCGGGCGCGAGCGCGAGACCGAGGCGGCGCTCAACCGGCTGCGCACCCAGCCGCTCCTCGCGGTGGTCGGCCCGTCGGGGGCGGGCAAGAGCTCCTTCGTCCAGGCCGGCATCGTCCCGGCGCTGCCGGGCGACTGGTTGTCGGTGGTGGCGCGGCCGGGGCCGACCCCGCTGGTGAGCCTGGCCGCACGGCTCGAGGCCGCCGGGGTGCCGGTCGGCGATCTCCGGGCCGAGCTCGAGGAGCACGCCGGTGCGCTCGGGGCGCTCCTGCGAGTGCACCTCGCGGCGCGCGGCGCCACCCTGGTCATCGTGGTCGACCAGCTCGAGGAGCTGTTCACGGCGTGCGACGACCCGGCCGAGCGCGAGCTCTACGCCAGCGCCCTGGCGCGCGCCGCCCGCTCGCCCGACGATCCGGTGCGGGTGGTCGTCACCCTGCGCGACGACTTCCTGGTCCGCGCCGCCGCCCTCGACGCCTTCACCTCCCGGCTGGCCCCGGCCATCCAGATCCTCACCACGCCGGCGGCGCCCGAGCTCCACCGCATCCTGCGGGAGCCGCTGGCGCGGGTCGGCTACGAGCTCGACGACCCGGCGCTGGCCGACGAGATGGTCCGCGAGGTGGCCGAGCGGCCCGGCGCCCTGGCCCTGCTCTCCTTCACCGCCAGCAAGCTGTGGGAGCTGCGCGACCAGCGCTTCCGCCAGGTCTCGCGCAAGGCATACCAGTCGATCGGCGGGATCGGCGGAGCGCTGGCCCGCCATGCCGACGCCACCTTCGGCGCCATGCACGGCGAGGAGCAGCGGCTGGTGCGCGAGCTGTTCCGCCACGCGGTCACCGCCGAGGGGACCCGCGCGGTTCTGTCGCGCGACGAGCTCGAGCAGATCCTCGGCGCCGGCGGCGGCTCGGTGGTGGAGAAGCTGGTCGCCGCGCGCCTCCTGGTCGCCTCGGAGACCGAGGGCGGGCGCGAGCGGATCGAGATCGCGCACGAGGCGTTGATCGACGCCTGGCCGCGGCTGCTCGAGTGGCGGCGGCAGGACGCCGAGGGCGCTCGCCTGCGCGATCAGCTGCGGGTCGCCGCCCGCCAGTGGGAGGAGCGCCGCCGGCCCGGCGGCCTCCTGTGGCGCGGCGAGGCGCTGGCCGAGTATCGCCTGTGGCGCTCGCGCGCCGAGGGGCGCCTGACCGACAGCGAGGAGGCCTTCGCCGCCGCCAGTCTGGCCGACGCCGCGCGCGCCCGCCGGCTCCGCCGCGCGCTGGTGGCGACCACCATCATCGGCCTCTGCGCGGTGGTGGTGGCGCTCCTGTTCCTCAACGCGCAGGTCACGCGGAGCAAGGAGCGCTCCGACCAGAGCGCGACCGAGCTGTCGCGCCTGGTGCGCAAGCAGTACGAGAGCCAGGGCCGCCAGCTGGTCCTGGCCGGCGATCCGGTCCACGGGCTGGCCTACCTGGCGAAGGCGGGCGAGCTGGGCGCCGCCGGGCCGGCGCACGACTTCCTGCTCGCCGAGGCGGTGCGCGCCACCGAGGGCGAGCTCTACGAGGTGCGCCAGGCCGAGGCGCTCACCCGCGCGCGCTTCTCGCCCGACGGCCGGTTCCTGGTCACCTGTGGCTTCGACGGCGAGGCGCGGGTGTGGGCCGCCGACGACGGCCGGGCGATCGCGCACCTCCGCCACCGGGGTCCGGTCCGCCGAATCGACCTCCATGGCGATCAGGTACTGACCGCGTCGAGCGACGGCACCGCCGCGATCTGGCGGGTGGCGACCGGCGAGCTGATCCGATCGCTCGCCCACGGCGGCAAGGTGCAGGCGGCCCGCTTCGCGCCCGACGGCAAGAGCGTGGTCACGGTCGGAGGCGACGACTCGGTGACGCTGTGGGACGTGGCGAGCGGACGGCGGCGCGACCTCCTGGCCGGCGGCGGCGACGTCGCGCGACTGCTCGGCACCCCGGTCGACTGGTCGCCCGACGGCAGGCTCCTGGCGGTCGGCAGCGACCGCGGGACGCTGCGCCTGTGGCAGATGCCCGGCGGCACGCTCCTGGCCACCGTCGACGCCGCCCATGCGGCCCGCATCAACGTGGTCAGGTTCGCACCCGACAGCCAGCGCCTGGTCACCGCCGGCAGCGACGGCCGCGCGGCGATCTGGCGGATCGACGGCACCGAGCTCCACGTCCTGGCGCACCACGGGGTGGTCTACGACGCCGCATTCAGTCCGGACGGCGGCCGGGTGGTCACCGCGTCGGCGGATCGCACGGCGGTGATCTGGGACGCCGGCCGCGGCACCTCGCTCGCCACCCTGTCCGGCCACGCCGCCGGCGTGTCGCAGGCGGTGTTCAGCCCGGACGGCCGGCAGGTCGCGACCGCCTCCGACGACGCCACGGCGCAGCTGTGGGACGCCGAGAGCGGCCGGCGGCTGGCCCGCCGCCTGGGCCACCAGGCGTCGATCAGCTCGGTGGAGTTCGACGCGAGCGGCGCGCGCATCGTGTCCGCCAGCCTGGAAGGCCTCGCCATCGTCTGGACCACCGAGCCGGAGGAGCGGCTCCGCCCACTCGAGGGCAGCCGCGACCCGGTCACCTGGGCCGAGTTCTCGCCGAAGAACGATCGGGTGGCCACCGCATCGTTCGACGGTCGCGTCGCGATCTGGCAGGCGGGCAGCGGCCGGCGCCTCGCCCTCATCGACGCCCACCATGGCGCCGCCAACGTGGTGCGCTTCAGCCCGGACGGCGCCGTCATCGCCACCGCTGGCGACGACCGCCTGGTCAAGCTGTGGGACGCGGCGACCGGCGCGCCGCGAGCGACCTTGCAGGGACACACCGCGCCGGTCAACCATGTCGCCTGGTCGCCCGACGGGCGCCGGCTGGTGTCGACCGGCGGCGACCGCACGGTCCGCATCTGGTCGGCGGCGGGCGAACCGCTGCGCGAGCTCGACGCCGGCGGCCTGGTCTTCGCTGCCGAGGTGACCGACGACGGCGCCCGGGTGGTGGGGGTCGGCGCGGCGACGCACGTCTGGGAGATCGAGAGCGGGCACGTGGTGGCGACCCCGCGCGACCAGGGGGACAAGGTCGGCATCGACATCGCCGGCGCGCTGGGCCTGAGCTGCACCATCATGTCGGCCGGCAACGTGTGGGAGCTCGAGACCGGCGTGGTACGAGCCGAGCTGGTCGCCGACGCGGGAGACGTCGTGAGCTGCCATTTCAGCCCGGAGGGAGATCTGGCCGCGACCGGCAGCACGGACGGGACCGCCCGCCTGTGGGATCCGACCACCGGCGACCTCCTGGCGGTGGTGCGCGGCATGGGCGTGGAGGTCTCCTCGGTCGGTTTCTCGCCCGATGGATCGCGCCTGGTCATCGCGGGCGACACCGGCGCGGCGATCTGGGAGCTGCCGCCGCGGGTCGCCGGGGACCTCGAAGCGCTGCTCCGCTGCCGGGTCCCCTACGCCGTCTCCGGCGATCGGCTGGTGCCCCGCCTGCGCGATCCGACGGCCTGTAGGCGCAGGTGAGTTACGCGATTCTTGCGGGAGTCGACGGGTTGCGCGGCCCGATCTTGCACTTCGCGTATCTCGTTTGGTTGCGCCCCCTACGCTCCAAACTCGCGATTCGATGGTCCGGTTCCTGCTCTGGATCCCCCATCGAGGGACAACACATGAAGAAGACGAAGACCCACGCCAGTCGGAAGCTCGGTCTCAAGCGAGAGACCGTCCGTGCTCTCAGCTCGCTCGGCCCCGACCAGCTCGCCCAGGTGGCAGGCGGCAGCGGTTACGTCGTCACCCATCCGTCGGTCAGCGGCGGCAGCAAGTACTGCTAGCCCGGGCGGCCTGCGCGCGCGGGCCTTTTGAGGTTACTCTCTCCCGCCCATGACGGGGCTGGAGATCATCTACCTGGTCGCTGCGCTGCTGGCGGTGAGCGGGTTCGTCGTCGTCGTCCGGCGAGTGGCGGCGAAGAACGCGCAGCTCGGCGATGCCGGTCAGGCGGCGCGCAAGCGGCTGCGCGAGGCGCGCCAGGAGGAAGAGGAGGAGGAGGAGCGCGAGGAGGAGGAGGACGAGCGCGCCGCCGAGGATGAAGAGCCCGAGGAAGAGGAAGAGGAGCCGGAGGAAGAAGAAGAGCCCGAGGAGGAAGAAGAAGAGGCCGAGGCCGCTCCGGCCGGGCGCGCAGAGGAAGACGAGGAGCGCGCCGCCGCGCTGCGCGACGGCCTGGCCAAGACGCGCGGCGGCTTCGTCGCCCGGCTCGGCCGGCTCCTGTCGAAGAAGAAGATCGACCAGGAGATCCTCGGCGAGCTCGAGGAGGTGCTGCTCACCGCCGACATCGGGCCCAAGACGGCGGAGAAGCTGTTCGGCGCGGTCCAGGGGGCGCTCAGCCGCGACGAGCTCGGCGACCCGGAGGCGGTCTGGCAGCGTCTGCGCGAGGAGTCCGGGCGTATCCTCTCGGTGGACGCCGCGCCGGTCGACTGGGACCGGGCGACGCCCTTCGTCCTCCTGGTGCTCGGGGTGAACGGGGTCGGCAAGACGACCACGATCGGAAAGATCGCCGCCAAGCTGACCCGCTCCGGCAAGAAGGTCATCCTGGCGGCCGGCGACACCTTCCGCGCCGCCGCCACCGAGCAGCTCGAGATCTGGGGCCAGCGGGCCGGCGCACCGGTGGTGAAGGGCAAGTCGGGGGGCGATCCCTCCTCGGTCATCTTCGAGGCGGTCAAGCGGGCGCAGGCCGAGGGCCACCAGGTGGTCATCGCCGACACCGCCGGACGGCTGCACACCAAGACCGACCTGATGGAGGAGCTGCGCAAGGTCAGACGGGTCATCGACAAGGCGATGCCCGGCGCGCCGCACGAGACCTGGCTGGTGCTCGACTCGACCAACGGTCAAAACGCCATCCAGCAGGCGAAGATTTTCAAGGAAGCGATGGAGGTGACCGGCATCGTCCTGACCAAGCTGGACGGCACCGCCAAGGGCGGGGTCATCCTCGGCATCTGCGACGAGCTGGCGGTGCCGGTCCGCTTCATCGGGATCGGCGAAAAAGTCGACGACTTGCGCGAGTTCGATCCACAAACCTTCGTGGCTGCGCTGTACCAACACGACGACGCTGCCAACGCCGCGTGATCTTGGGGGTGCTGCGCTTGCTGCGCGGCAAAGTCCCGTGATATAGTCGCCGAGCTTCCTTCGAGCAGTACAAGTACACGAAAACGCAGGGGATTTCGTGAGCTCTGGGTCTGTTCGATGCGGGGCTCCTATTTCGGGGGAGACAACGGATGATGCGCCGCTCGCTGTCGTTGTGGTTCCTTGCTGCTTCGCTTGCCCTGCCCCTCGTCGGTGCGTCGCGCGACGCGCGGGCGCAGAAGTCGGGCGACAAGGCGAAGGCGCAGCCGAAAGGAGGTGCGCAGCCGAAGGCAGGTGCGCAGCCGAAGTCCGGCACACCTCCCGCCGAGGGCGAGGAGCCGGAGATGACCTTCGAGGAGGGCGAGGAGCCGGCGCCCGAGGGTCAGCCGGAGGGAGAGCAGCCCTCCGGTGAGCCGGAGCCCGAGCCGACCGGCGGCACCGGCGACGAGATCGATCTCGGCGCCGACCCGACCGCCGCCCCCGAGGCCAAGCTGAACCAGGGCGAGCGGGTCAGCTGGCAGGACATCGTCGTGGTCGTGCGCAAGCCGTTCCTCAAGCAGCGCCGCCTCGAGATCCTCCCGCAGTGGGGGATCACCATGAACGACAACATCATCCGCCACTACCAGTTCAGCGGACAGCTCAACTTCTTCCTCACCGACGTCCTCGCGGTCGGCGTCGAGGGGCAGT
>Ga0111538_10000606_pt1 | contig 48564 bp, 51 predicted proteins | sample SoiMethybrSBSTD1_FD_79669 | JGI IMG/M metagenome (GOLD analysis project Ga0111538, IMG submission 79669) | Bulk soil microbial communities from a Populus tree surrounding site in Tennessee, USA - Soil MetaG P. TD hybrid SBSTD1 (version 2)... | ecosystem: Environmental > Terrestrial > Soil >... | reverse complement strand
GACGGCGAGCAGCGCCAGGTCACACCGATGGCCCCGATGCGGCTGATCGACGGCCGCCTGATGGTGGTCGTCGAGCTGTCGAGCGGCGAGCGCGCGCTGTCGGTGGCGCCGGTAGAGCTTCCGCTGGCGGGCGACGGATGATGATACCGAGCCCCAGGACCCCCCTGGTCGGGCGGCGGGACGAGCTCGCTCGGCTGGCCGAGCTGTGCCGGCAGGGCGCCTCGATGGTGACGCTGTGGGGGCCGCCCGGCACCGGAAAGACCCGCCTCGCGCTCGAGCTGTGCCGCGCCAGCGATCTCACGCGGGCGAGCCGGCCGGCGCGCACCTGGTTCTGCGATCTCACCGGCGCGCGCGACCTGCAGGGCATCTGCGCCGCGGTGTGGAGCGCGCTCGGCGCCAGCGGCGGCGTGTGCCCCCGCTGGATCGCCGCGGCCCTGGCGGATCAGGAGCCGGGGGTGGTGGTGCTCGACAACTTCGAGCAGGTGGCGGTCCATGCGGTGGAGACGGTCGGCGCCTGGGCCGAGGCGGCGCCGGACCAGTGCTTCGTCGTCACCTCGCGCGAGCGGCTCCGCCTGAGCGGCGAGATCACCTTCGAGGTCTCGCCGCTCGGCCCCGAGGCGGTCGAGCTCTTCGTCCAGCTGGCCTGGGGCGGAGCGGCGCCGGACCCGTCGGTCGATCCGGCCGCCGTCGCCGAGCTGGTCGCGCGCCTCGAGGGCATCCCGCTGGCCATCGAGCTGGCAGCCGCACGGGTCGACGCGCTCGGCATCGACGGCCTGATCGGACAGCTCGACGCGCCGCTCGACGCCCTGGTGCGCGGCCCGCGCGACGCGGCCGAGCACCACGCGACGCTGCACAAGGCGATCGATTCCTCCTACCGCCTGCTGGCGCCGGCCGAGCAGCGCGCCTACGCCCAGTGCTCGGTGTTCCGCGGCGGCTTTTCGCTCGAGGCGGCGACCGCGGTGCTCGCGCTCGAGCCGGACGAGGCGGCGCTCGACGTCCTCGAGCGGCTGCGCGATCGCGCGCTCCTGCGCCGGATCGCCGAGGGGGGAGCGGTCCGCTTCGCCCTGTTCGACGCCATCCGCGCCCACGCGATCGGACAGCTCGAGGGGGAGGCGGAGATGCGGGAACGCCACGCCCGCTACTACCTCGCCGCCGCCGATCGGCTCGGCACCGCCGACCAGGCCAACCTGGTCGCCGCGCTCACCCACGCCCTCGAGAGCGACGCCTGGGAGCCGGGCGACATCGGCCGCGCGCTCGAGCTCATCGATCCCAGCCTGCTGTCGGATCGCCTGGTCGAGCTCATCGGCCAGGCGAGCTCGCTCGGCGCGCGCGGCTACCGGCTGCGCGGCCGGGCTCTCCAGCTGCGCGGTCGCATCGCCGATGCCCGGGCCGATCTCGAGCGCGCCTTCGCCGCCGCCGATCCCGACATCATGGGCGATCTCTGGGCCGACCTCGGCGTCCTCGATCACCAGCAGCGCGACATGGACGCAGCCGTCGCCGCCTACCAGGAAGCGCTCGCCATCCACCGCGAGCGCGGTGACCAGGCCTCCGAGGCGCGCTGCCTCGGCAACCTGGGCGCGGTCCACCACGACGCCCGCCGCTACCAGGATGCGCTCGATCACTACCAGCGGGCGCTGGCTGGCTTTCGCGCCGCCGGCCAGCACCGCATGGAGGGCATCTTCCTGACCAACCTGGCCGTTCTCCTCCAGGAGCGCGGCGCCATCGCCCAGTCGCGTGCCACCTACGACGCCGCCCTCGTCCTCCTGGCCGACACCGGCGATCGCCGGCTCGAGGCGATCACGCTGAGCAACCTGGGGCTCTTGCACCACGAGATGGGCGAGCTGGAAGAGGCGCGGGCCTGTCACGAGCGCGCGCTGGCGACCCTGCGCGACGTGGTCGACGTCCGCTCGATGGCCCTCGCCCTCGGGCGTCTGGGAGCCGCGCTGGGCGCGCTGGGCCGGATCGACGAGGCGCAGGCCTGCCAGCGGCGCGCCGAGCGGCTGCTCGAGCGGCTCGACGACCGCATCGCGATGGGAGTGCTCGGCCTGTTCCGCACCTTCCTGTCCCTGGTCGCCGGAGCCGACCGCGAGTTCATCCGCGACCGGGTCGCCGAGGCGCGCGCGACGCCCTTCGCCGCCGGCGGGTCTCTGCTCGACGTGTGCGACGACGCGCGCACGGTGGTGCGACTGATCGACGCCGCGCTGGCGGGCGCCGGCGAATCGACCGGCGTGCTGGTGGTCGGGCCGGAGGCGACCTGGTTCATCGCCCCGGGCGGCGCCACCCAGGACCTGGCGAGCCGGCTGGTCCTGCGCCGCCTGCTCATGCGCCTGGTCGAGAGCCACCGCGAGGCGCGCGGTGAGGGGCTCTCGCTCGACGCCCTGCGCGAGGCCGGCTGGCCGGGCGAGAGCGTCATGCCCGAGTCGGCGGTCAACCGGGTGCACGTCGCGCTGACCGAGCTGCGCCGCCGCGGCCTCAAGCCCTGGCTCATCCACAAGCGCGGCCGCTACCTGCTCGATCCCGCGCTGCGGGTCGACGTCAGCCGCGGCTGAGCCGCGCGTTCGCTCTCGCTCACTCGCTGTCGCTCACTCGCCGACCCAGGCGCAGACGCCGTCGGCGTACTCGACCGAGGCGGCCGGGTTGCACGAGTGCGGCCCCTCGCACCAGGCGTCGCTCGGGCTGGGGCAGACCACCTCGCACTGCTTGCTCCAGTACTGGTCCTCGCCGCCGACGAAGTGGGCGACGCAGCGGAGCGGCGACTCGCAGTCGGCGTCGCACTCGCAGCTGTGGCGGGTGTCCTGCGCCAGGTGGAAGGTCGGCTGGCAGCTGCCGGCGTCGCAGCGGAAGCCGGTCGGGCAGGGGAGGTTGTCGTTGCACTCGTCGAGCGCGCGGCGGCAGACCGAGGTGAGCCCGTTGCCGTCGCCGCAGCGGCCGTCGCCGCCGCAGTCCCGGTTGAACTCGCACGGCGCGGCGCAGCGCTGGACCCCGTCGCCCGACAGGCAGAGGTCGCGGCCGTCGCAGTCGCAGTCGCGCTGGCAGGCGCTGGCCGGAGCCGAGCCGCAGGCGCCGCCCTGCGGCGCGCCGACCGGCACCGTGAGCGTGCCGCTGGCGGTCTGGATCTTCCAGCTGCCGGGATAGAGGAACTTGACCGTGACCACCCGGGTCGCGATCTCCGGGCGCGCGCAGTCGGGCGCCGAGCGCCACACGGTCGGCGTGATGACGGCGAACTCGTTCTCGAGGGTGAAGCCGACCGACCACTGGCCGGGGTCGTCGCCCGGGCACTGTTCGTGCTCGATGCGGATGCGCGCCGATCGATCGCTATTGACCGGGCGTGTCTCGAGGAGCTCGGCGTCGACCAGGCCGAGCTGGACCTGGCGCCAGCCGCCGCAGACCGGGGACGCATCGCCCTCTCCTGCCGCGGCGTCGGGCACGGCGGCGGCTCCGCCGTCGGCGGCGTGCGGCCGGCCACCCGGCCACCGGCCGTCTTCGATCTGACAGGCGAGGAGGAGGGCGCACAGAGCGGTCGCGGCGATTCGCATGGCCAGTGAGCGGCGTGAGCTGCCCTCCTTTATGAAAGAATCGCCGCCGTGCGAGTCGGCTGGCCGGCAGGTGCGCTGATTCTCTGGCTCGCGGCGCTGCCGGCGCGGGCCCAGCCGGCTCGCGAGGTGGCGGTCGCGCTCGTCTGGCGCTCGTCCGACGGCTGCCTCGACACCGGCGGGCTCTACCGGGCGGTCCGGTCGCGGCGACGGCCGGTCGGCTCGGCGACCGACGCCGACGCGATCATCTCGGGACGCGCCGAGGTCCGGCCCGGCGGTGGCTGGCACGTCGAGCTGGTGGCGGCGGATCGCCGCGGCGCCATCCTCGGCCGCCGCTCGCTCGAGGTCGCCGAGGACGGCTGCGCGCCCCTGCGCGAGCACGTCGCGCTGGTGGTCGCGATGCTGGTCGACTCGAGCGTGGTCGAGGCCGCCGCCGACATCCAGCGCGCGCCGCCGCCGTCGGACGTCCGCAACGACGAGGGATGGCAGGGAGACGCCGACACCGTGCTCCTGGGCGAGATCGGACGACTGCCTGGTGAAGAGCCGGGTCTCGGCGCGGCGTTCGGTCTCACCTTGCCGGGGCGGTGGCGAGGTGAGGTCGGGCTCGCTGCCTTCGCCCGGTCGACGGCCCGCGACGACAGCGGGGAGACGACTCTTCGCTGGATCGCCGGGCACGCCGCCGCCTGCAGGGCGAGGCGCGGCATCTGGAGACGGAGGCCGACCTGGTTGCGAGAGGTCGCCTGCGTCGGGCTCGAGGCGGGCGTCATGAGCGCCAAAGGCGCTGGATTCACGCGCAATCAGCGCGACCACGAGCTGCTGGTGGATGCGGTCGTGAGCTCGCGCCTGGAGATCGACCTCGTCGGGCCCACCTTCCTGGTGGGCGGCTTCGGCTGGAGGCTGGCCGCTCGCCGTCCCCGCTTCGGCTACGAGGACGAAACCGGAGTTTTCCAGCCCCTCTACCAGCCGTCGCTGATCGGGCTGGTCGGGGAGATCGGCGTCGGCGCCCACTTTCCCTGATAATCCGGGCCGGCCGCTGCCGCACAGTAGTGACCCGTGTTGCCCAGGGAGTCCACCGCCCACCCGCCGGAGCCGGCGTTTCGCGAGGTCTATCGCGAGAACGCCGCGTTCGTCTGGCGGGTCGTGCGCCGGCTGGGCGTCTCGCTGGCCGACGCGGAGGACGTGACGCAGGAGGTCTTCATGGTGGTGCTGAAGAAGCTCGATTCCTTCGCCCACCGCTCCAGTTTGCGCACCTGGCTGTACGGCATCGCCTACCGCTCGGCCTCCGAGCACCGGCGCCGGGCCCACGTCAGGAGCGAGGTGCCGACCGAGGCGCCCGAGGCCGGCGCCGCCGAAGCGCCGCAGCCGGAGTCGGTCGATCGCAAGCGCGCCCGCGAGCAGCTCGACGCCATCCTGGCCCAGCTCGACGACGACAAGCGCGCGGTGTTCGTCTTCTACGAGATCGAGGAGCTGTCGATGAACGAGGTCGCCGAGATCGTCGGCTGCCCGCTGCAGACCGCCTACTCGCGCCTGCGCGCCGCGCGCGAGCACGTCGAGGCGGCGGCCCGCCGGCTCGCCGCCAGCGAGGGGCTGCGATGAGGGGACGGCCATGAAGCGCCTGGCTGACGACTCGAGCGCTCCGCTCGAGCTGCGCGCGATGATCGCGGCGGCGCGCGGCGAGGCGCCCGGCCCGGCCGCGCTCGAGCGGATGCTGGGGCGGATCGAGCGCGGCGGCCCGCCGCGCGGCGGCGGCGGGGGGACCGGCCGGCTCCTCCTGGTCGCGGGCGGCGTCGGCGTCGCGCTCCTGGTGGTCGGCTTCCTCGTCCTGCGCGGACGCGGCGGCGGCGGCGACGGGAAGACGACGCGCGCGGCCGCTCCACCACCGACGGCGGCGACGGCGCCGGCGCCCGCCGCCGAGAGCCCGCCTCTGCCGGTCGTCGAATCGCTGCCGCTGCCGGACCAGGCGCCCGAACCCATGCCGCCCGCCCGACCGGCGCCGCGCGCCCACCGCGCCGAGCGCGCCGTCACCGTCACCGCGCCGCCCGCCAGGGCCGAGCCGCCGCCGCCACCGGAAGCGCCCTCGCCGCCGAGCGAGGTCGCGCTGCTCGAGCGGGCGCGGGCCGCGCTGGCCGCGCGCGACGCCGCCGGCGCGCTCGCCGCCGCCGGGGAGCACCAGGCGCGCTATCCGGACGGCGTCCTGGTCGAGGAGCGCGAGGCGATCGCCATCGAGGCGCTGGCCCGCGCCGGCAAGCCGGCCGCCGCCCGCGATCGTCTCGCCGGCTTCACCCGCCGCTTCCCGCGCTCGAGCTACCGCCGCCACCTCGAGCAGGTCACCCGGTGAGCCGGGCGCTGGTCCTCTGCCTGCTCGCCGCCGCCTGCCAGGTCGACTCGCAGGTCGGCTCGAACCGCATCGCGCTCGGCGACGCGGCGCCGTCGCCCGACGCGCAGCCGCTGCCCGCCTGCCGCGACCAGGCGGACAACGACGGCGACGACCTGATCGATCACCCGTTCGATCCCGGCTGCGCGGATCTCTCCGATCCCGACGAACAGGATCCCACGCCGCTGCCGGCCTGCTTCAACCGCGGCGACGACGACGGCGACGAGGTGGTCGACTTCCCGCTCGAGCCCGGCTGCGAGTCGGCGGCCGACGGCGACGAGACCGACCCGGTGCCGCCCGCTCAGTGCTCCGACGGCATCGACAACGACGACAACGGCGACAAGGACTACCCGGACGATCCCGGCTGCGACGGCGCCGGCGACCCCGTCGAGTACATCGTCACCAGCTGAGGGGAAGGCGACGATTCACATGTCGACGTTGTCGCGCGAGTAGTCGAACCGCATGCGCTCGACGTAGAGCTCGACCTCGAAGCGGGCGACCTCCTCCTTGTTGGCCTCCTGCTTGGCCTGCTGCAGCGAGATGATGCCCACGTTGTCGAGCTGGATCTCGGCCAGCGGGGTCTGGCGATCGGGCGACAGGAAGGTGATGGCGCCGGTCAGCTCGTCCGACTCGGCGCAGTTGCCGTTGATGACGAAGGTCTCGTGCCACCGCTGCCACTCGACGATGTCCGCCATCGAGATCGTCACCTTGAGGTTCGGCACCTCGACCTTGGCCGGGTGCTTGGTCGCCTCGCGGAAGGCTCCCACCTCGTCCTTGATGACCGACTGCTTCCAGGTGAACGAGTCGATCTTGGCGACCTTGCCGCACGGCAGGCCGCCGAGCTCGAAGCGCCAGGCGGAGCACAACCACTTCTTCTGGGCGGTGCCGATGGTCCCCTTGAGGACCTCGCCGCCGCGCCGCTCGTAGCGGATCCGCTCGGGGTCGAACTTGACCGTCATGTAGGCCGGCTCCTTGCTCGAGCCGTCGAGCGCGGGGATGGTGACCTCGGAGATGTGCGCGCCGGTGAAGACGCGCGCGCTCTTGGCCTGGTAGTCGAAGTCGGCGGCGATGAGCTCGCCCGACTTGGTGACGTGCCCCTTGTCGAAGGACGCCTTGATCCACTCGTAGAACAGGTGCGACATGCCCATGCCGACCTCGACGGTGAACGGCTCGTGCACGATGGTGGCCAGGTGCTTCTTCTGCACGTTGTCGGGGCCGAGCTGGTGGACCGCGAGCTCCCCCTTGATGTTGCCGCCCGTGAGCGACTTCACGTAGCCGGCGATGCTGCCGTCGATGTCGAGCGCGAACCGACCGGCGGTATAGGACCTGTCGTTTGCCATCCTGGCCTCCTCGCCAGCACGTGAGATCAAGAGACGTGCCACGAGGAGGAAGGCCGTCCTCGCTGGGTTGCGCCGGAGGGGCGGCAGCCTCCGCCGCCGTCGCGCAGGCCATCGAGCAGCCCCTGCGCGATCGAGTTACCGCGTCACCACTCGACGCTGCGGTAGTCTTTGAGGAAGAGACCCCACGGGTGACGACCGGTCGCCAGCCCGGTGTAGATCGGATCGAGCACCCGGGCGGCGCCGTCGATGGCGTCGAGCGGCGGGTGGAAGTCGTGCACCTCCTGCTTGCGCGCGGAGTGGTGCAGCGGGTCCTCGTCGGTCACCCAGCCGGTGTCGACGCTGTTCATGAAGATGCCGGCCTGCGCGTAGTCGACCGCCGAGGTGCGGGTCATCATGTTGAGCGCGGCCTTCGCCATGTTGGTGTGCGGGTGCTTGTCGGTCTTCTTCTTGCGCGAGAACTGGGCCTCCATGGCCGAGACGTTGACGATGTGCTTGTCGTCGGTGCGCTGCCGCTCCATGAGCCGGCGCAGCCGGCTGGTGAGCACGTAGGGCGCGATCGCGTTGACCAGGTGGACCTCGAGGAGCTCCGGCACCGGCACCTCGGCGAGCGCGAGCCGCCAGCTGTTCACCCGCCGGCGGTCGACCTGCTGGAGATCCAGGTCGAGCTCGCCCGGGCGGAAGGAGACCTGGTCGCCGTCGTCGGGCGTGAGCGGCAGCTGGGACAGCGCGGGGGCCGCCAGGAGTCCCAGGGCCGGGTCGCCGCCGCGCCAGGCGACGATGCTGCCCTCGGCGCCGGTGGTGGCTCCGCGCAGATCACCGCACAGCGCCTCGTGGGCCGCCAGCATCGCGCGGGCCGCGCCGGCGGCCGGACGCGCCTCGCCGGCCAGGAGGTGGGCATAGAAGGCGGGCGGCCGGCGCACGGTTTGCGCGGCGTTGTTGATCAGGAAGTCGAGGCGCGCCAGCCGGGCCTCGAGGTACGCGGCGAACACCTCGACGCTCGGCGTGTGGCGCAGGTCGAGGCCATGGATGTCGAGCCGCGAGGCCCAGTCGGCGTGATCTTCCTCGCGGGCGTAACGGGCGGCGGCGTCGCGCGGAAAGCGAGTCGTGGCGATCACGTGGGCGCCGGCGCGCAGCAGCGAGAGGGCGGTCTGGAATCCGATCTTGACCCGCGCACCCGTGACGACGGCCACGCGGCCCTCGAGGTCGGCGGTCTGCAGCCGCTTCGCCTGGTTGAGGCGCGCGCAGGCCGGACACATCGAGTGATAGAAGACGTGGACGCGACGGTAGGCGAGCTTGCACACGTAACAGGCGCGCGGCTCGGCGAGCTCGGGGCCGAGATCGCCGTCGCCGTCGCCGTCGGCCGCGAGGAGCCGGGGCGGCTCGGGGGGCAGCGAGGCGCGCTGGGCGGCGCGCATGCCGGTCGCGGCCAGCAGCGCGATGTCGCGCCGCTTGCGCTCGCGCCGCTCGCGCTTGCGCCGGACCCGCGCCGACGCCGCCAGGGCGTCGCGCTCGGGGCGCGACAGCTCGCCGGCGGCGATGAGCAGCGCGCGCCGCCGTGCCGGATCGAGCCGGTAGAGCTCTTCGCGATCTGCGACCAGCTCGCGGAGCAGGGTGATACATGCGTCTACCTGGGCGGTGTCGCGGTTCCTGGGCGCCCGGCGGTCATTCACCTGGAAACAAATACCCCACGATCCGGTATAGGATCCAACGATAGATGGGCGAGAGCGGGGGCGGAATGCGCATCAGCCTGATGGACATCCGGCCCGATGCGACCAAGGCGGGGACCGCGCCGACCAACTCGTTCGGCGTCCCGCAAGCGGCCGACAAGGGCGCGGACGGAGAACGGGATCTGGCCCGGGCGCCGACCGGGGCGGTCGACATCGCGGCGGCGGTGGCGGCGGCGAGCGAGGCGGCCGCCCAGGCGGCCGACAGCACCTCCGAGCCGGCCTACGCCGAGTTCGCCATCGTGCAGCTCACCGGCGAGGGGCCGCCCAAGGAGGGGGAGCCCTGGATCATCGCCGACCGCTACCGGGTCGAGGAGCCGATCGGCGAGGGGGGCATGGGCCGGGTCTACAAGGTCCGCCACACCCAGCTCGGCAAGCCGTTCGCGCTCAAGCTGATGCAGACCGCGTTCTCCGGCGATTCGCGCGCGCGCGACCATTTCTACCGCGAGGCGCAGCTGGCCAGCTCGCTGGCCCACACCAACGTGGTGTCGATCATCGATTTCGGCGAGGACCCGCGCCTGGGCGCCTTCATGGTGATGGAGCTCCTCGAGGGGGAGACCCTGTCGAGCCGCCTCAAGGAGGCCCGCTTCGGCATGCGGCCCGCGTGCGACATCATCCTGCAGATCGCCGAGGCGCTCGACTACATCCACAAGCGGCAGATCGTCCACTGCGACATCAAGCCGGACAACATCCTCCTGGTCTCGACCGCGCCCGGCGAGCGCCGCAAGCACCACGTCAAGCTGCTCGACTTCGGGCTGGCGCGCCTGGGCTCGATCACGCCGCGCACCTCGCAGGTGGTCGACGGGACGCCCGAGTACCTGGCACCGGAGCGGATCACCGGCAACGCGCCGACCCCGTCGATGGACATCTACGGGCTGGGCGTCCTGGCCTACGAGATCTTCACCGGCACGCTGCCCTTCACCGGCCAGCTGATGGAGGTGCTGCAGCACCACGTCGCCACCCCGCCGCCCCCGTTCGCCGAGCGCGTGCGCGAGGCCATCGACGAGCGCGCCGAGGCGCTGGTCATGAAGGCGCTGTCGAAGAACCCGGCCGACCGCCAGAAGGACATGGCGGCGTTCATCTACGAGCTCCGCACCCTGATGGACATGCTCGGCTTCCGCCGGCGCCGCGCGTTGCCGGGCGCCGCCAAGCCGGACCGGGGCGCCGACCCGTCGCGCGAGCGCCACGCGCGCGCCGCCGCCACCGCCTACGACCTCAGCCCGCTGCCGATGGCCGGCCTCAACGTCGACGGCCAGATCGTCCTGGCCAACCGCGCCTTCGCCCAGTTCGTCTCCGGCGATTCCAAGGCGGTGGTCGAGGGCTCGAACATCCAGGAGACCCGGCTCCTCGAGGTGCACCCGGGCCTGTCGGCCGATCTGCGCCACATCCACGTCTCGGCCGAGTCGATGCAGCGCGTCCTCGATCTGACTCTGCAGGACGACCAGCCGATCCGCCTCATGCTGCTCATGGTCCCGGGCAACTCCGACGCCGGCGAGATCCAGCTGGTCGTCCAGCTGATCCCCCGCTGACGCCGGGGTTCCGGCCGCGTGGCGCCGGCTGCCACCGGCGTGGCGCCGACCGCCGCGCCGACCAGGCTGCTTCTGCGCGACCTCCTGCGCGCCCCTGATGCAAGTCCTGCGTGTCGGGCGGCAGGTGGGCGAATTCGCGCGGCCCGGAGACTGGCATCCCGGTTGCGAGGAGAAGCGACATGCCGCCGACGCCGCTCGAAACCTGGCCGCGAGAGGTCTGGCTGACCCTGTCCCGGGGCGGGATCGACGTCGACCGGGTGGCGCGCTCCAGCGCCGCCGCCCTCGGCGCGGTCTACCGCCGGCCGCGGGTCGGGCTGTCGATGGTGCTGCGCCGGATGGTCGATGTCTTCGTCGGCCGGGTGCGGTCCTCCTGCGCGACGCCGCGCGCGCCGCGGGTGTCGAGCGACTTCTACTTCGACTACGAGCGCATCCTGGCCGGCGAGCCGCTCGAGCGGCTCGTCCTGCGCATCGGCGCCCTGGCCGACGCCGAGCACCCGGACGGTCACACCTTCGTCGACGAGCTGCGCCAGCGCGGCATCCGCATCGCGATCGATCTGCCGGCCTTCTCGACCGCCTTCACCTCGCGCGACCCGCACCTGGTGCGCAGGAAGCGCGGCCCGACCTACGCGGTCTGGTTCGACGGCCTGCAGATCCGCATCCGCGACAGCCTGCTGTTCACCGGGGTCGGGCACGGCGGCGAGATGCCGGCCGGCGCCGCTGTCATGCCGGACCTCCTCGACTCCGAGCGCTCGCTGCGCGCGTTCCTCGCGGTGGTCAACCAGGCGCTCGGCCTCGGCCCGGAGAGCGGCCGGCGATGAGCGCCTACCTCCTCGGCGAGCGCCTGTTCGGCGCCGCCGGCGCGAAGGCCGGCATCTACCGCGGAGCTCACCGCGGGTCGCATCCGTCGCGCTCGCTCCTGGTCACCGTGAGCGAGCGGGCCGCGCTCGACGAGCTGGCGCCCCGGCTGGCGATCGCGGCCGCGCCCGGCATCGCGCGCCTCTTGCACCTCGGAGCGCTCGGCGGCGGCCTGGCCGGCGTGGTCGAGGAGGAGCCGTGCGGGCGGCCGCTGTCGGCCGCGGCGCTGCCCCTGCGCCCGGACACGGTCGCACAGGTGGTTCGCCAGATCGCCGGCGTGCTCGCCGGGGTGCACCGGGCCGGCGCCGCGCTGGGCGGCCTGCAGCCGGAGGTCATCTACGCGCGGCCGGGTGCCGGCGGCGCCGTGCTGACCGGGATGGCGCCGCGCGCCGCGATCCTCGCCCGCCGCGCGCTGCCGTTCGCGCAGGTCTACGCGCCGCCCGACGAGTCGTGGGATCCGTCGGGTGACATCTTCTCGCTGTGCGCGCTCGCCTCGCACTGGCTGAGCGGACATCACCCCTACCGCGGCCTGCGCGCCGGTGCCCAGGTCGTCGCGATCGCGCGCGGCGAGCGGCGGCCGTGGAGCGGTCCGTCGGCCTGGGGCGAGCTCATCGCGCGCGGCCTGGGACGCCGCTCGGACCGGCCGTCCCTCGAGGAGCTGGTCGCCGCGTTCGACGAGATCGAGGCCGCTGCCTAGCCAGCCGGCCGCTATGCTTTCGCTATGGCGGGGCGGATCGCGACGCGGCGCTGGAACGATCCGCCGGGCGCGGAGGAGCTGGGCACCCGCGTCCTGGTCTGCCGCTACCGGCCGCGCGGCGTGCGCAAGGCGGACGAGCCCTGGGACGAGTGGCGGCCGGACCTGGGACCCAGCCGCGAGCTCCACGCGGCGTACTACGGCAAGGAGCAGGAGGCGATCGACTGGAAGGAGTACCGCCGCCGCTACCTGACGGAGATGGGCCGCGACCCGGGCCGGTTCCACCTGCGGGCCCTGGCCGGCCGCATCGGCGGCGGCGAGAGCGTCGTGCTCCTCTGCTCGTCGGCCTGCACCGACGAGGCGCACTGCCACCGGACGCTGCTCCGGAAGCTCATCGCCGACCAGCTCGGCGGCGATGTATGAATCGAGCATGGCGAGTCGCAAGGCGTCGGCGCTGGCGAAGGTGCGGAAGCTCTGCCTCTCCTTCGCCGGCGCGACCGAGCGGCCGAGCCATGGGGCGCCGACCTTCTTCATCGGCGGCAAGCGCGCCTTCGTGATGTTCGTCGCCGACCACCACGGCGACGGGCGGCTCGCGCTGTGGTGCGCCGCGCCGCCCGGCGCCCAGCGAATGCTGGTCGACAGCGACCCCGAGATCTTCTTCGTGCCGCCCTACGTCGGGCCGAGCGGCTGGGTGGGCGTGCGGCTCGACCGCGGGGCCGACTGGTCGCTCGTCGCCGGCGTCATCGAGCATGCATACGAGGCCCGTTCGCGAACCGGCGCGCGCAAAACGCGGTAGTGTGACGCGATGAGCTGGAACCAGGGTGGCGGCCATCCGCCGCAAGGCGGAGGCTACCCGCTGCCGGGCTACCCACCGCCGGGCTACCCGCCGCCGGGCTACCCGCCGCCGGGCTACCCACCGCCGGGCGGATACGGACCGCCGGGCTATTCGCCGCAGGGCGCCGGGCTGCCGCAGGTGCGCCGCGTCTCGCCGGGCCTCTACCTGACGCTCTGGTGGATTGGCCTGGTCGGCGGCGGCGTCATGACCGGCCTTGCGGTCTCCGACCCGAAGCTCACCGAGCTGGTCGCGGTCTGCTGGGCTCCGCTCCTCATCGGCGCCATCGCCTTCTGGGTCCTCATCTACAAGGCGTGGGCCGCGATCCAGGACGGCCACGCGCGCACGACGCCGGGCAAGGCGCTCGGCTTCCTCTTCATCCCCATCTTCAACATCTACTGGCTGTTCGTCGCGCTCGGATCGTGGGGGAAGGAGTTCAACTCCTTCGCCGGCCGGCGCGGCGTGGTCGGCTTCCGCGCCAGCGAGGGACTCTTCGTCGCCCACTGCGTCTTCTCGATCATCGCCATCCTCGCGCCGATCGCCCTGTTCACCGGAACCGGCGTCATCCTCCAGTTCTGCCGCGGCATCAACGCGGTCGCCAACCGCCAGGTCGGCGGCGTCCCGATCGCCACCGCGCAGCCGTACTGATCACAACTATCTGATCTGACACGACATGTTTGCGGCCCGGACGCAAGACCGGGACAGATGAACGTTCTATAGTCCGCCCAGCTTCAGCGCAGGGGGATCCATGAACGCGCGTCGGCTGGCCGTCGTTCTCTTCACCGTCGTTGCCGTCGGATGTGGCCCCACCGGTTCGGGGTCGTCGAGCGAAGACGAGGTGGTCCTCACTCTCTCACCCGGCGATGCCGAGATCGTCGTGCGCGATGGACAGGCTGCCGAGCAGGCATACACCGCCGTCGCGCGCTTCCCCGACGGCGATGAGAGAGACGTGACCGCCGAGACCGCATTCTCGGTCGACGATCAGCGGCTGGGCGAGTTCGCCGGTGCCGTGTTCACCGCACCGGGCGCGATGGGCGGAGCCAGCACGGTGCGCGGCCTCTACGACGGAGCCACCGGCCAGGCGGACCTCGTGGTCCGCGTCGAGGGCTCGCGGGTCGATCCCTCGGCGCCGGCCGACGCGCCGGATCTCTTCGACGGCGCCAGCGAGGACGCCGCGCGCGCACCCAGCATCGTCTACCCGGCCGACCGCACGGTGGTGCCGCCCAACCTGGGCGACCTCGAGGCGCACTGGACCGACAGCGCCGGCAACGACCTCTTCGAGATGCGCCTGAGCGGCGCCTACGTCGACCTCCGGGTCTACGCCGCCGGCACCGCCACCGCGGCGGGGCGCTGGGCCGCCTTCCTCCCGACCGAGTGGGAGGTGGCCGGCGAGAGCGAGCGCGGCGGCCAGCTGGTCCTCACCGTGCGCGGCCTCGCCACCGCCAGCCCGGCCACCGCCGGGACCTCGGCGCCGATCCAGGTCGCCCTGGCCGATCAGGATCTCGACGGCGGCCTCTATTACTGGGCGTCGACCGGCGCGCTGCCCTCCGGGATCTACCGCCACGACCTCGGGCGGCCGGGCGAGCCGGCCGAGGCCTACTACACGACCGTCGAGTCGCCGGGCAACCGCTGCGTCGCCTGCCACGCGCTGTCGCGCGACGGCACCCGGATGGCGATCACGCTCGACGGCGGCGACGGCGCCGCCACCATCCTCGACGTCGCCACCCGCACCCCGATGATGCCGGTCGACGGCTCCTACAAGTGGAACTTTGCCGCATTCAACCCGGACGCCAGCCGGATCATCACGGTGTACCAGGGCCGCATGGTCCTGCGCGACGCGGCGACCGGCGCCGAGATCCGCGATGTCCCGACCGGCGGCAAGGGGACCCACCCGGACTTCTCGCCCGACGGGACCCGCGTCGCCTTCATCAGCGCGCCCGGCTCGACCCACGACTGGGTGTTCAACGGCGGCAGCCTGATGGTCGTGTCCTACGATCGCGCGACCGACAGCTTCGGCGCCGCCAGCCCGCTGGTGGCCGCCGCCGGCGACAACGTCTTCTATCCCTCCTGGTCGCCCGACGGGCAGTGGATCCTCTTCAACCGCTCCAGCGAGGACGCCTACGACGACGCCAGCGCCGAGGTCTACGTGGTGCGGGCCGACGGCTCCGGCGCGGCGCAGAAGCTCGACACCCCGAACCTGGCCGGCGGCATCACCAACTCGTGGGCCCGCTGGGCCCCCTTCGAGCAGGTGTGGGCGCCCGGCGAGCCGGACGAGGAGCCGATCTTCTGGCTCACCTTCTCCTCCAAGCGCGCGTTCGGCGTCCGCTTGCCGGGTGGTCAGCCGCAGCTGTGGATGGCGCCGTTCTTCCCGGGGCGGGCCGCCGCCGGCGATCCCAGCGCGCCGGCCTTCCGGCTGCCGTTCCAGGACATCGCGACCAACAATCACATCGCCCAGTGGACGGAGAGGGTCATCGACGTCGAGTAGTCTCGCTCTCCATGCGTGGTGCCTCGCGCAAGGAGCGCGTCCCGGTCGGAGACTACGAGTTCCACATCATCGGCGGCCGCCCGGTCGGGCTGCGCGACTTCTACCACGGGTTCTTGCGCGTCCCGTGGTGGGCGGCGATCGCCTCCATCGTCGGCGGCTACCTCGCGCTCAACCTCCTGTTCGCCGCCCTCTACCTCATGGAGGGCGGCGTCCACAACGCTCGCGAGGGCTCCTTCGCCGACGCCTTCTTCTTCAGCGTGCAGACCATGGGGACCATCGGCTACGGCTCCATGTACCCGGGCACGCCGGCCGCCAACGCCCTGGTGGTCGCCGAGTCGGTGGTCGGCCTCCTCGTCACCGCGCTCGCCACCGGCCTGGTGTTCGCCCGCTTCTCGCTCACCCGCGCCCGCGTGGTCTTCTCCTCGCGCGTCGCGGTGAGCCCGATGGACGGAGTCCCGACCGTCATGATCCGGATCGGCAACGAGCGGCGCCGCAACCAGATCGTCGGTGCCTCGTTCCGCCTGACCCTGTCGCAGACCACCCGGACCGCCGAGGGGGTGGTCATGTACCGTTCGCTCGATCTCGACCTGGTGCGCGCCAGCGCCCCGGTCATGACTCGCTCCTGGACCGTGCAGCACCGCATCGTCCCGGACAGCCCCCTCTTCGGCCAGACGCCGGAGTCGATGGAGAGGGACGAGGCGGAGCTCACCCTGTCGCTGGCCGGGGTGGACGAGACCTCGCTGCAGCCGATCTTCGCCCGCAAGCTCTGGTTCGCCCGCGACATCATCTGGGGCGCCCGCCTGGCCGACGTCCTGTCGGAGACCGAGGAGGGCAACATGCTCCTCGACCTGAGCCGGTTCCACGACCTCGAGCCGACCGAGCCGACCGCGAGCTTCCCCTACCGCGCCGGCGGCGAGTCGACTGGCCGGCGGGACGACTGACCCCGCGCAAGTCGCGGAACGCGCAGCCGTGACCGGTGGTACGCGAGTTGCTCCGTCAAGGGCTCGTGCGCCGCGCCCTCCGACTCGCAGTGGCCGTCGTCACGATGGCCGCCTGCGCGGCCGACGGCGGCGATGGCGGCGATCCGGCCGATTGCACCGGCGACAAGTGCGACAAGCCAGACGGCGAGGGCGCGGCCGAGACCTGCGAGCTCCGCCAGTCGGACGCCCTCGACGGAGCCCGCAAGGCCTACACCCACGACGCGATCCGCTGGGCCTGCTCCGACGTCGAGGGGGTCAACACCAGCGGCTCGGACGATCGCGGCCAGGAGTACTGCGAGTACTTCGCCATCGTGCAGCCTCCCGCGGGCGACCCGGTCAGGCTCGGCCGCGGCGGCGACCCGCTCGGCGTCGAGCTGTCCGACGATCAGATCGCCGCGCTCGAGGACGCGCCCGAGGCGGTGGTCGGCCAGTGCGTCTTCACCTCCTGGCACTCCGACGCGCCCGGCCCGCTGCCGTCGTGCAGCGGCGGCGCCTGCCCGGAGGTGCTCGGCTTCCCGCTCGACGAGCACAACGCCCGCATGCTCCTGGCCTTCAACTCCGGCGGCGCGGCGCGCGCCCTGGTCGAGCAGTGCCTGGCGCCGGGGCCGGCCGGCGACCCGTCGGTGGCGGGTGATCCGCTGCACGGCGACTACTACCGCGGCTGCATGATGTGCGGCGGGCTGACCGAGCAGGACCTCTGCTACTTCTGGCGCCGCTCGGATCCGACCATCTGCGCCGCGGCGATGCGGATGAGCGAGTGCGGCTGCACCGTCGCCGGCGCCAGCGGTCCGCGCGAGGTCGCCGCCGTGCTCGTCCCGCCGCCGGGCGCGGGCGGCAGCGTTGCCTTGCGCGGTTTCCCGCTCGGCACCTGGTCGGGCGCGCACCAGCTGCCGGCCGGTTGCGCGTTCGCCGACACCGGAGACGACAGCCAGACGGTGGTGACCTGCAACCTGACCGCCTCCGATCTCATCGGTTCCGCCGGCGATCCCAAGGGGCGCTGCCGCGAGAAGTACGGCGACGACGTGGTGGTCCACGTGCCGATCGATCCGTCGGCCATCGCGTGCACAGCCCCGCCGGAAGGGCCGTACGCGGCCTCGTGCGACGCCGACCCCTGGGCCCTGTGATCGCCATCAAGCTGGGCCTTCCGCATCCGCACGGGGGCGGCTAGACTGAGCATTACTTGGTGGATTCCGCGAAGTTCTCGCCGGGCGACGTCCTCGACGGCCGGTACCGCATCGACTCGCTCATCGCCATGGGCGGCATGGGCGCGGTCTACGCCGGAACCCATCTGCTCCTGCACAAGCGGATCGCGGTCAAGGTCCTGCGCAGCGACCTCCAGTCGCGGCAGGCCATGGTGGATCGCTTCCAGCGCGAGGCGATCGCCGCCTCGGCGATCGGCCACGAGAACATCGTGACGGTCACCGACATGGGGCGGACCGGGGACGGCGTCGCCTACCTGGTGATGGAGCTCCTGACCGGCCAGAACCTGGCCGACCTCATCGAGGCGGACGCGCCGCTCAACGCTGCGCTCGCGTGCGACATCACGCTCGAGATCCTGTCGGGCATCGCCGCCGCGCACCACGCCGGCATCGTCCACCGCGACCTCAAGCCGGAGAACATCTACCTGTCGCACCGGGCGCTGGCCCCCGACCGGGTGAAGATCCTCGACTTCGGCGTCTCGCGGCTGGCGACCAGCGCGCAGCCGACGCCCGACGTCAGGCTGACGACCACCGGGATGATCATGGGGACCCCGCGCTACATGAGCCCCGAGCAGGCGCGCGGCGAGACCACCATCACCCACGCGACCGACATCTACGCCACCGGCGTCATCCTCTACGAGATGCTGTCGCGCGAGGTGCCCTACGGGGCGCAGAACTACAACATCCTGGTCCACAAGATCCTGTCGGCCGAGACGATGCCGCTGGTCCACTACCGGCCCGACCTGCCGCCCGGCCTGGTCGCCGCGGTCGAGAAGGCGATGGCGCTCGATCCGATGGACCGGTTCACCACCGCCGAGGAGTTCGGCATCGCCATCGCGCCCTTCTCGTCGAACCCGTCGGCGGCGCCGACCCTCCCGCTGACCTTGCCGCGCGCGCGCAAGTCGACCGGCGGGTCGGCCTACAAGAGCGAGCACTCGGCGACCGTGGTGGCGGACGAGTCGGGCCGGCTCATCCCGCCGGAGGCCCGGCGGCCGCCGGGCGACACCGGGCCGCTGCGCACCTCCTTCAGCGACGAGCGGGCGGAGGAGCGGCGCGGCGGCGACGCGCTGGCCAGGTGGGGCGGGCTGATCGCGGTCCTGGCGGTGGCCGGCGCGATCGCCGCGTTCGTCCTCTACTCGCGCAAGGACAGCGGCGACGAGGACCAGGCAGAGGCGAAGCCGGCGCCGACCCGCCCGGCGGTGGCCGACAAGCGACCGGACCCGACGAAGCCGGATCCGGCGGTGAAGCCGGAGCCGGACAGGCCCGATCCGGAGCCTCCCCCGGTCGCCCACCCGGCGACCACCGGCGGCAAGAAGCCGGACAGCGGCAAGAAGCCGGACAGCGGCAAGAAGCCGGACAGCGGCAAGAAGCCGGACAGCGGCAAGACGAAGGGAAAGAGCATCGCCATCACGTTCAAGGTCTCGCCACCGGACGCGCGCATCACGGTCGACGGCGAGACACTGGGCGGCAGCGTGTACAAGACCACGGCCGCCTCGGCGGCCGCCTCGGTCGTCATCACCGCGCCCGGCTACATCCCACACGCCTCCTCGGTGTCGCTCGAGGGAAGCTCGACCGTGAAGGTCAAGCTGAAGAAGACGCCGCAGGCGCCGGTGCCGGAGGAGGAAAAGCCCGACGAGCCCAGGCCCGACGAGCCCAAGCCGCCGGAGCCGCCGCCGTGAGGGGCGGCCTGGCCGTCGCATTGCTCGGGCTGGCGGCTGCCTGCGGCGGCGCCTCCAGTCAGGACGACACCGGGCCGCGCAAGAAGCCGCCGCCGCCGCGGGAGGACACCGTCCGCGACGTCGGCTCCGACGGCGAGGGGGAGCTGCCGATGGAGCAGGTCGACCTCAACATGCGCGAGGTCCGCGCCGCGGTCCTCACCTGCGCACAGGAGACCAGCTACGAGGGCAAGGTCTCGGTGCGGGTCACCATCGCGCCCAGCGGGTCGGCCAGCGCGGTCATCGAGCGCGGCAGCGGCCAGCCGGAGGTCGACGACTGCGTGACCGGCGCCTTCGCCAAGGCCAGCTTCCCCACCTCCCAGCGCGGCCAGCGCTTCCAGTACAGCTTCACCTTCTAGCCCGCCGCGAAGCCCGCCGCGCTCGCTAGGCGAGGTCGCCGAAGCGGTAGATGACGACGCCGCTCTTGGGGTCGTTGTCGATGTCGGCGTAGCCCTTCTTGGCCATCGCGTCGAGCGCGGCCTCGACCTCCTCGAAGCTCTTGCCGCTGGCCAGGACGCCCTGGGTCACGCTGATGGCGCCGCCGCGGGCGGCCGCCGCCTTGAGCAGGGTCTGGCGCAGGTCCTCGACCGGATCGCGCGGGGGCGGCAGGGCCTTGCGCTCGGCGCGCTCGAGCGCGCGGTGCTTCTTGCCCTCGGCCAGGATGTTCTCGTCCTCGACCATGTCGCGCAGACGCACGAGGTCGACCAGCTGGCCGATGCCGAGCAGGCCGAAGGTGAGCAGCCAGAGGATGCCGGTACCCGGCTTGCGCAGGTAGAAGCGGTGGACGCCGCACAGCCCGAACAGGCAGGCGAGCCACAGCCCGAAGGCGACCCCCGGAGAGTACTCGTCGTCGTCCTTGCCCACACCGAAGTCTATCGACCGGAGGCTGGCGGGGCAACCGGGTGCTAGTCTCCGCCCATGGCGCGCGCCGTGGTCACCGGAGCCAACCGCGGGATCGGTCTCGAGATGGTCAGGCAGCTCCTGGAACGCGGCGACGCGGTGCACGCGGCCGTGCGCGAGCCGGACCGGGCCGACCAGCTTCGCGCCCTCGGGGCGGGACAGCGGCTGCGCGTCCACCGGCTCGATCACCTGGACCCGGACAGCGTGAGCGGCCTGGCCGCCGCGATCGGCGGGACGCCGGTCGACCTTTTGGTCAACAACGCCGGCGTCTACGGCGGCTCGCGGCAACACCTGCCCGATATCGACTTCGAGGACGCGGTGCGCACCTTCCGGGTCAACGCGCTCGGCCCGCTGCGCGTCACGCTCGCGCTCCTGCCCAACCTGAAGTCAGCCCGCGGCGTGGTCATCCACGTCACCTCGGGGATGGGCTCGATCGCCGACAACAAGAGCGGCGCCTTCTACGCCTACCGGATGTCGAAGGCGGCGCTCAACATGATGTCGCGCAGCCTCGGGGTCGATCTGCGCGGGGCCGGCGTCGCCAGCGCCGTCATCAATCCCGGCTGGGTCAAGACCGACATGGGCGGCCCCGGCGCGCCGACTCCGGTCGACGAATCGGTGCGCGGCATGCTGCGCGAGATCGACGCGTTCACCGTGGAGAACACCGGGGCCTTCCTCGACTGGAAGGGCAGGCCGTACCCCTGGTAGTCTCCGGCGCGATGACGACACGAACTCGACTCCTCTCGCTCGCGCTCTCGCTCGCCGCCGCCGCGCCGGTGGCCGGTTGCAAGAAGGACAAGGCCAAGGACAAGGCGCCGCCGGTCGACGACAGCAAGGCCGGCACCGGCACCGACACGGCGCCCGAGACGCCGCCCGAGACGCCGCCGCCGTCGGCGCCGCAGGTGATCAAGATCGACGGCTTCCAGACCCCGGAGTCGGTCGTCTACGACGAACAGGCCGACGTCTACCTGGTGTCGAACATCAACGGGACGCCGTTCGACAAGGACGACAACGGCTTCATCTCCAAGGTCTCGCCGCCGCCGGAAGGCAAGCTGGTCGAGCCGGCCTGGATCGACGGGAAGAAGAAGGAGGTCACCCTGAACGCGCCCAAGGGGATGGCGCTGCTCGGCGATGTCCTCTACGTCGCCGACATCGACACGGTGCGCATGTTCGACCGCAAGACCGGCGCGCCGAAGGGCGAGGTCAAGATCAAGGGGGCCACCTTCCTCAACGACGTGGCGGCCGGGCCGGACTCGGTCTACGTCTCCGACACCGCGCTCGACAAGCAGTTCAAGCCGGCTGCGTCGCAGGGGGTGTGGCAGATCAAGGGAAACAAGGCCACCCAGCTGGCCAAGGGGGCCGAGCTCGGCGGCCCGAACGGCATCCTGGTGCAGGGTGCCGACGTCTGGGTGGTGACCTTCGGAACGGGCGAGATCTACAAGCTCGGCAAGGGCGGCAAGCGGGAGGCGGTCGAGAAGCTGCCGAAGGGTCAGCTCGACGGGATCGTCGCGGGCGCCGACGGCACGCTCTACGTCACCAGCTGGGAGGCCTCGGCTGTCTTCCACGGCAAGCCCGGCAACTGGACCATGGGGCCGGAGGGCGTGAAGAGCCCGGCCGACCTGGCGATCGACAGCAAGCGGAACGTGCTGGTCATCCCGCTGTTCCAGGAGAACCGGGTGGAGATCCACGAGGTGCCGCGCGGCGGCGACGCGGGCGCGGCGGCTCCGGGCGGCGACAAGCCCGACGACAAGGCAGCGGCGGGCGGTGCGCCGCCGCCGGCCGAGGAGCCGGTCGAGGGGGAGCCGCCGGCCGATGACGAGGGCGGCAAGCCGGCCGGCGACAAGAAGGCGCCGAAGTAATCGCCTCCGGCGCGCGCGTCGTCAGCGGCGCGGGCAGTCGGCCGCGACCGCGGCGTGGACCACGCGGCCGCCGAGCGAGGTCCAGGCGGTGGCGCACTCGCTCGCCCGGCCGAGCGCGCGCGCGCGTGACGGCTGGCTGCCGCCGCGGCCCTGCCAGCGGTGGGTGAGGGCGCCGTCGGCGTCGAGCCCGGCCAGCCAGATGCGCCGCGAGTCGGTCCAGCTGACGAACAGCCCGCCGCGGCTGCTGCCGAGGTCGGCGGTGTCCGCCGCCACCGGGCGGCCGATGTCGTAGCCGCGCTCGGCGCGGCCGCGGCGATCGATCTCGATGACGCGCAGCGCGCCGCCGGCCGCGCGCAGGAGGATGGCGAAGCCACGCCCGGTGGCGACCAGGCGCACGACATGCGCATCGCGGCCGGCCAGCGCGGTCACGTCGACGTCGATCGAGCCGGCTCTGCCGGCGATGGTGAGCGCGCTGCCGCGCGGCGCGGTGTAGACCAGCGCGACCGAGCGATCGCCCACCGCCAGGGCGCAGCTGCCGCCGGCCGGCACCGACATGCTGCGCGAGCTCGTCACGCCGCCGGACCGGTCGAGGAAGGCGAGCGTGAGGCGCGCGCCGCCGCCCTCGCCGCCGCCGGCGATCCAGGCGGCGGCGTAGCTCTCGCCGTTCCAGCCGGGCGCGGCGCACAGGGCGGCGGTGCCGCGCGCGGCGCGGCGCGTCTCGCCGCGCACCCGGCCGGCGGCGTCGAGCCCGAGCGCCAGCAGGTCGCCGTCGCCGCGGTGGACGAGGAGGAGGAAGCCATCCGGCCCGGCCGCGAGCTCCGGCGTGCCGCGCAGCGAGTCGACCCGGATCACCCGCTCCGGCTCGGCCGCGTGCGCCGCCGCATCGCGCGCGTCGCCGGCGCCGGCGAAGTGGAAGCGGTGGACGAAGACGTCGACCTTGCCGCCCTCGGGCGCGGCCCAGGCGGCGGCGTAGGTCTCGCCATCCCAGGCGAGGCTGGGCGGGGCCGCGACCGGCATCGCGCAGGCGCCGCAGCCGCCGGCGCGGGGGGCGGCGATCGCCAGAGCCAGCCCCAGCGCGGACAGGCACATCCGGGTGAGGGCGGCGGCCCGCGGGCGCTGGATAGCAGTTCGATCGAGGAGCATGGCGTTCCCGGGTGAAAGGATTGTAGCGGCCATCGCGCGCGGATCGCAGCGGCCAAAAACGCGGGCCGTGTGAGCGAAAGACCGCGTGCTAGAGTCGGACGACGTGGTCGGTCGTTCCCTGGGTAACTATCGCCTGCTGGAGGTGCTCGGGCAGGGGGGCATGGGGGTGGTCTACCGGGGCGAGCACGCCCTCCTGGGACGCAAGGCGGCGATCAAGGTGCTGCGCACCGAGCTGTCGCGCCGAGCCGACATCGTCGCGCGCTTCTTCAACGAGGCGCGCGCGACCAGCCAGGTGAGCCACCCGAGCATCGTCGGCTGTATCGACTTCGGCCACGATCGCGGGGGCAGCGCCTACATCGTGATGGAGCTGCTCGAGGGCGAGAACCTGCGCGACCGCCTCGACCGGCAGGAGCGCATACCGTGGACGGCCGCCGTCACCATCGCGCGGCAGGTGGCCAGCGCGCTCGGCGCCGCGCACGAGCTGGGCGTCGTGCACCGCGATCTCAAGCCGGACAACATCTTCCTGGTCGAGGACGCCGACGTGGTGGGCGGCGAGCGGGCCAAGGTGCTCGACTTCGGCATCGCCAAGCTGGCCGGCGACAGCGGGGTCGAGAGCGTCTTTCGCACCCGCACCGGCAGCCTCATCGGCACGCCGGTCTACATGTCGCCCGAGCAGTGCCGCGGCGCCGGCCGGGTCGACGAGCGGAGCGACATCTACTCGCTCGGCTGCGTCCTGTACCAGATGGTGTGCGGCTCGCCGCCGTTCGTCGCCGAGGGATACGGCGATCTCATCACGATGCACATCACGATGCCGCCGAAGCCGCCGTGCATGCTCGAACCGACGGTGCCGGGCTGGCTCGACCGCGTGATCCTCACGATGCTGGCCAAGAACCCGGACGACCGGTACGACGACATGGAGGAGGTCATCGCAGACCTCGATCGGCACGGCGGGCTGCCGGCGCCGGCGCGGGCGCGGTCGCCGGCCGGGCGCGTGGCGGTCGGGACGCCGGCTCCGCCGACCACGCTCGGGCTGTCGACCGCCGAGCGCGTGTTCGCCACACCGGTCGAGCGGCCGGCGCGCCTCTGGCTGTGGCCGCTCTTCATCGGGCTGGTGATGATCGCCGGCGCGGTCGCGTTCGCGCTGGCCGCCGGCGGTGAGGAACACGCCGCGCCGGGCGCCGCGGCTCGACCTCTCGAGGCGCAGGCGACGCCTGACGAGACCGCGGTCGCCGTCGAGACCCCACCGGCGCCGCCGCCCGCGGCAGCGATGGCAGCCGAGGTGGCAGATACCGCGCCGGTCAGCCCCGCCTCCGCCGACCCACCGGCCGCGCGCCCGGCGGCGCGCAGCAAGCGGAAGAAGGCGCGCGAGCCGCTGGCCCGGCCCGACCGCCCGTCCACCCGCGTGCGCGGCGGCATCGCTGAACCGGAGCTCTAGCCGTGAGGCTGGCCGCCGCGGTCGGTCTCGCGCTGGCCGTCATCGCCGCCCTGCTCGGCCTGCCGGCCAGCGCCGCGGCGCAAGGCAAGCCGTCGCCGGCCAGTCGCAGGAGCGCGCGCGAGCACCACGAGAAGGCCAAGGCATTCCAGGAAGCCGGGCGCTACGACGAGGCGATCGTCCAGTACGAGAAGGCGCACGCGGCGGTCCCCGACCCGGCCTTCGTCTACAACATCGCCCGCTGCCTTCACCTGGCGGGCGAGTCCGAGCGCGCCATCGAGATGTACGAGTCCTACCTGGCCGAGCGGTCGACCGGCGAGATCGCCGACGAGGCGAGGAGCTTCGCGGCCGAGCTGCGCGCCGAGCTGGCGGCGGCGAAAGCGGCGGCGGAGAAGCAGCGCGCCGCGCGCGAGGCGGAGAAGAGGGAGCGGGCCGGCAGGCTGGCACCCGACCGCGCGCTCGGCGAGGACGGCGAGCGCGGCGCCGCCCCGCCGCTCGATCTCGCGCGCCCGGGCGAGCGGCCGGCACAGCGCCGCAGCACGGCGCGCCGGGTCGCCTGGATCGCCGGCGGCGCGGCGCTTTTCGGCGCGGGCGTCCTGGTCGACACCGTGCCCGACGGAGGCCACGACGGGAAGCTCGAGGCGACCGACTTCATCCCGGTCGGGCTGTACCTGGCCGGACTGGCCGCGGTCGCCATCGGCATCTTCTGAGCCGGAGCCGCCGGCCGATCGCGATCGTCAGAAGGCGTCGGCGTCGCCGCCGTCGCGCCCGCTGTCGGCGACCGCTCGCAAGAGGCCGGTCGCCGGATCCACCTCGATGCAGTTGGCGTGGCCGATGCGACCGCGGCTCTTCAGCTGGTGTCCGCGCGCCGCCAGCGCCTTGGCGGTGGCCTTGTCGAGGCTCTCCTCGTGCATGATGGCGTCCGGCAGCCACTGGTGGTGGATGCGGGTCGCGGCGATCGCCTGGTCCATCGATCGGCCGTGGTCGATGATCTGCAGCAGGACCTGCGCCACGGTGGTCGAGATGGTCGGGCCGCCCGGACTGCCGCACACCGCGCGCAGCTTGCCGCCCCTGGTCACCACCGTCGGCGTCATGCTGCTGACCATCCGCTTCTTCGGCGCGATGGCGTTCTGCGGGCCCTGCACCAGGCCGAACATGTTCGGCGCGCCGACCTTGGCGGTGAAGTCGTCCATCTCGTCGTTCATGATGACGCCGGTGCCGGGCACCGCGACGCGGGCGCCGAAGCCGCCGTTCAGGGTGTAGGTATTGGCCACCGCCATCCCCTTGCCGTCGACCACCGAGTAGTGCGTGGTCTGCGGCTTCTCGACCAGCTCGATGCCGGCTGCGACCTCCTTCGAGGGGGTGGCGCGGTCCTTCTTGATGTCCGACATCCGCTTCGTCAGGTACTCGACGTCGAGCAGGGTCTTCATCGGCACCTTGACGAAGGCGGGGTCGGCGACCAGCTGGTTGCGATCGGCGTAGACCCGGCGCAGCGCCTCGACGTAGAGGTGGATGCGGTCGACCGAGTCCCACTCGAGCTTGTCGAGCCCGAGGATGTCGCTGGCGGCGAACACCTGGCGCAGCGTGACGCCGCCGGCCGAGGGGGGCGGCATGGTGATGATGGTGTGGCCGTGGTAGTCGAAGATGATGGGCGCGCGCTCGATCGGCTTGTAGCCGGCCAGATCGGCCGTGGTCCACAGCCCGCCCATGGCGGCGACCGCCACGGCCATCTTCTTCGCCAGCGGCCCGCGGTAGAAGGCGTCGGCGCCGCCAGCGGCGATGGTCTCGAGGGTGCCGGCCAGCGCCGGCTCGGTCCAGTTGTCGCCGGCGCGCAGCGGGCTGCCATCCGGCTTGCGGAAGATGGCCATCGTCTCGCGCAGCGCGGCGATGAGCGCGGTGTTCTTCTTGCTGTCGTGGTCGGGCGCGGCCTCGAGCTCGCCGATGTACTTCTCGATCTCGCGGCAGGCCCACGCCAGGTCCTCGGCGTGGAAGTTGTCGAGCGTGTGGCCGGCGCGCGCCAGCTCGACCGCCGGCATGACCAGGTCCTTCCAGGGCAGCGAACCGTACTTGGCGTGGGCCATGGCGAAGCCGGCGACGTCGCCCGGGATGCCGGCGGCGCGCGGTCCGCGCCGGCTGTCCTCGGTCGGGTTGCCCTGCTTGTCGAGGTACATGTCGCGGCTGGCGCCGCCGGGAGCGACCTCGCGATAGTCGATCGTGGTCGAGCGGCCGTCGGGGAAGTAGATGACCATGAAGCCGCCGCCGCCGATGTTGCCGGCGCTCGGGTGGGTCACGCTCAGGGCCAGGCCGACCGCCACGGCCGCATCCACCGCGTTCCCGCCCTTCTTGAGCACGGAAATCCCGACTGCGGTCGCGTGCTTCTCGGCGCTGGTGACCGCCCCGCCGCTCCCGGTTGCCACGTCGGTCCCGGTGGTCGCGGGCCGCGCGCCGACGTCGTCGGGTCCGGTTTCGACGGGCTGGCCTCCCCCGTCCTTTCCGGGGTGTGAAGCGGTGGGCGCGGATGGGGCTGGCTGCGACTTGGCTTCGTGGGAAGACGAGCTCTTGCATGCCAGCGAAAGGGCGACCAGCAAGGCGCCGGCCAGGGCGAACGCGCGGTGCATCGGCCGGAGCGTAGCTCAGCGCGCGCTGGCTTTGGTTGCAGTGCGCATCCGGTCATGTTATTTGGAAAGAGCGAACGTTTCCGGGTAGCTCGTCTGCTTTCTCCATTTCTGGGATTCGCAGAAGGTCGATCGTTTCCGGCGTCCGTACGTCTCGGCAGCATGTGGCTGCAACCTTCTTCGAACAGCGGTCCTTCGAACGACAGGCAATTTGATCAGGACGCGATGAGCGTCGGACCGCCGGAGTGAAGCAGAATGAACAACCGACTGTACGTGGGAAACCTTGCCTTCTCGACCACCGAGGAGGCCATCCGCAGCACCTTCGCCGAGTTCGGTGAGGTGGTCGAGGCCAAGCTGATGATCGAGCGCGAGACCGGCCGCTCGCGCGGCTTCGCGTTCGTCCAGATGGCGACTGCCGAGGGCGCCAAGGCCGCCATCGAGCAGATGAACGGCGCGCTCCTCGACGGGCGCCCGCTGCGCGTCAACGAGGCCGAGCAGCGTCCCGAGCGCGGCCGCGGCGGCGGTGGTGGCGGCTACGGTGGTGGCGGCGGCGGCTACGGCGGCGGCGGCGGCGGCGGTGGCCGTGGCGGCCGTGGCGGTCGCGACGATCGCCGCGGCGGCGGCGGCAACCGCTGGTAGCTGGCATTAGATCCCCGGCCTGATTTCGGGCTCGTCGTGGGTGCTGCCCCGGAGCGCGCGCTTCGCGCGCGCCTGCCCCTTCGACTCGCCCGCGGCCGGGGACCCTACCCGAACGGAAGAAGCGCGGCGCGCAGCGCCAGCGCCAGATAGGACGCGGCGAGCGCGCCCACCAGGACCAGCTCCGAACGCTGGTAGGCGCGGTGGAGCGCTCGCCGGATGGGAATCGGCCGCGCGGCGCGGGCCAGCTCGGCCCGCGCCCGCAGCCTGATCCGCTCCGCGGTGGCCGGATCCACGTCGAGCGGTGGCAGCGAGCCCAGCTCGGTGAGGTCGAGGTCTTCATCGTCGCGGTTCATGCAATGCCTCCTGCGGCGTGGCGGCGGGGGGGCTGCGCCAGCGCCTCCTTCATCATGGTGCGCGCGCGCGACAGGCGCTGGCGCAGTGTCTCGGGGCTGACGCCCACCACCTGGGCGGCTTCGCCGGGCTCCATCTTGTCGACCGCGACCAGGAGCAGAACCTCGCGGTAGCTCGCCGGCAGCGAGGCGAGCGCCCGCTCGAGCGCGCGCTGCGTCTCGCTCGCCGCCGCCTCCTCGAACGGCGTGGGCGGCCGGGTGGGATCCTCGAGGCCGGCGCGGTCGATCCGCTCGGCGTCGAGCGCCGTCATGCGCGCATGGCTCACGTGGAGGTTGCGCGCCACCGTGTACAGCCAGGCGCCGACCCGGGTGTCCTCGCGCAGGGTGGTGGCCCGCGCCGCCAGCCTGACGAAGGTCTCCTGCAGGAGCTCCTCCGCCAGGTCGCGCCGGCCGGACAGCCGGGCGAGGAACCCGTAGATGGGGCCGCGGAAGGCGGCGTAGACGCTGTCGAATGCGTCCTCGTCACCGCGGCGCAGGCGGTCCACCAGGTCGCGCTCGGTGGCCGGGTCCACGCGGGTAAAACGCCAGAGCTGGGCTCGCGTGACAAGGAATTTTGTCTGTCACGGGCGGCAGACCCCCGCGTTATCTCTGCATGGTCGAGTTCATGAAAGCCGGCGGCTGGTCGATGTGGTTGGTGCTGATCTTCGGCCTCGCCACGCTGGTCGCCGCCGCTGTGTTCGTCTTCCGGCGCGACCTCGGCAAGCTGGCGCTGGTCCGCGCGCTCACCCTGGCCACCGTGTTCGCCGTCGCCACCGGCCTGTGCGGCAACGTCGCCGCCGTCATGCATTACGCCGCCGGCGACACCGACGCCCCGGTCCACGTGGTGGTGATGCAAGGCCTCGCCGAGTCGCTGACGCCCGGCGTCCTCGGCTTCACCCTGCTGTCCATCAGCTGGCTCCTGGTCGCGGTCGGCACCCGGCGCGCACAGGACCGGATCGAGTAGACGCGAGCGCAATCCCGCTCTCGCACGAACCGCGCGCCGCGCGGAAGGAGACTGCCATGTCGATGACCCGTTCGTTCGCCCTCGCTCTCGCCGTCCTCGTCACGCCCGCCTGCGGCGCCAGCGAGCCGAAGTCCACCGCGACACCCGAGGAGGTGCCGGCCCCCCAGGTGAAATCGTCGAGCGAGAAGCACGAGGGCTACGACACCTGCGTGGCGGCCTTCCGCCGGCAGCGCGAGTGCACCGACGACTATATCCCGGCGCTGGTGGATGCCCGCGTGCGCGCCGACCGGCCAGCCGGCATCGCCGCCAAGGACAAGGAGATCGGCCGCGACGCGCTGGTCGGTCTCGCCCTCGACGAGTGGAAGGACGATTCGACCGAGGAGGCGATCGACCGGATGTGCACCCAGATCACCGACGACGAGGCGGCGGGCGCGCCGGAGCTGGTGCAGCAGGCCGAGCACTGCCTGGCGGAGAGCGAGTGCGCGGCGTTCAGCGCCTGCGCGGTCGACATCGTCTCGTCGCGCTGGTAGCGCCGCCGCGCTAGCCTTTCCCCATGGGGCTCGCCTCGGTCTCGGTGCTCGCCGTGGGGCTGGCCATGGACGCGACCGCAGCGGCGGCCACGCGCGGCGCTCTACCCCGAGCGCGCGGACGGCTGGCGGGCGCGCTCCGCGTCGGGCTCCTGTTCGGCGGATTCCAGGCGCTCATGCCGCTCGGCGGCTGGCTCATCGGCGAGCGCTTCGGCTCGCTGGTGGCCGCCTGGGATCACTGGATCGCCTTCGGGCTGCTCACCGCGGTCGCCGGCAAGATGGCGCTGGACGGACTGCGCGGCGGCGGTGACCAGGCCCGGGCGCCCGAGGCTGACCCGATGGGGTGGCGCGTCCTCCTCCTGCTCGCGGTCGCCACCAGCATCGACGCGTTCGCCGCCGGTCTCACGTTGCCGCTCCTCGGCGCACCCGCGGCGGTGTCACTGGCGATCATCTTCGCGGTCACCGCGGCGATGTCGAGCGCCGCGTTCCTCCTCGGATCGCGCCTCGCGCGCGGCGCCGGCCGCTGGATCGAGCTGGTGGGCGCCGTGCTCCTCTTCGGCGTCGGCCTGCGCATCCTGACCAGCCACCTGGCCTAGCCGGGCCTTCAGCCTGGCCTAGCCGGCGTCCGGCTTGATGAAGGAGCCGAGGATGGGGTCCTTGACCACGCCGGGGAAGGCGAGCACCTGCGAGTGCATGACGGCGTAGACGCCGGGCGGCAAGAGCTGGGCGGCGAGCAGCGCCTCCGTCAGGTTCTGCAGGGCATCGGTGTTGCGCAGCTCGTAGGGCCGCATCGCGCCGGTCAGCACGATGGGCGCCGCGGGCCGGCCCCACATGGCGACCACGCTCTCGCCGGTGACCGCCAGCCGGTCGGTCCCGTGCACCACCACCACGCCGTCGTGGCGGGTCGCCTCCTCACCGGCCACCCGCGCGATGAGCGCGTGGTCCTCGTGCGACATCTCGAGGCTGTCCTTGTTCATCAGGCGGATGCGGTCGAGCTCGACCCCGCGCAGCTCGAGCGAGGCGAGCATGACGTCGAGCACCGAGACCTGGTTGGTCAGCAGGCCGGACAGCGAGTCGTAGGTCTTCTCGATGGTGCCGCCGGTGGAGACGAGGGCGAGCCGCTTGCGCTGCACGCCCCATCCTAGCTCAGTCCGCCCGCGGTCAGCCGGGGCGGAGCCAGCGGGCTACTTCGAGGTCACCGTCGCGGTGCCGAGCTCCTTGCCGGCGTCGCTGACGACCGAGACGGTGCGCACGTTGTTGCGCCCGGGCAGCGAGACGACCGCGTCGAGGTTGTGCGGCGCGAAGCAGCGCGAGACGGCGCCGGCCGGCTTGGCGACGGTGACGACCAGCTTCTCGCCCTCGACCGCGGCGGTGAACGACGGCTCCGGCGAGCAGTAGTGGGTGAAGCCCACGAGGTGGACGGTGATCTGGTTGGTGCCCGAGGTCGCGGTCACCGCGAGCTTCTTCATCGCGCCCGACTGGCCCTTCGAGAGGTTCTGCACCGCGACGGTCACGGCGGCGGACGCGGCGGGCGCGCCCTCGGCCGGAGCCGCAGCGGCGGCGGCACCCTGCTCGCCGGCGACCGGCGTGGCGGCCGGCTCGGCAGCGGCGGCCGGCTCGGCAGCGATGGGTTCCTCGGCGGGCGGGGTGGTGTCGGACGGCGTGTCGGCGCCGCCGCAGGCGGCGGCGAGGGAGAAGGCGAGGAGGGCGACGAGCGTGGGGGTGCGCATGGGGAGTCTCCTGTTGCTGAGGGCGCGTATCTACACCGCGTCCCCCCTGCAACGCACGCGCTTTGCCGCGGCGCTGGTCTCCGGTGCCCGACCGCAGTTCAGAACCGGCCGGATATCGCAAAAGCCAGGCCGTCGCCGCCGGCGGCTGGCGCCAGGCCGACCGTCGGGGGCCCGGCGTCGCGCGCCGGCCGGCCGATGACGTAGAGCACGGCTCCGGTCACCAGCGCGCCTCCGCCCAGCCCGAGCAGGAGGACCATCGTCCGCTCGGCGCGCTGGCCTTCGTCCACCTTGGCCAGCGCCTCCTCGGTCCACTGTCCCTCGCGCCCCGACAGCTCGTCCTCGATCCGGCGAACGTCGAGCGCGTACTTGACGCCGAAGCCGATGGCGACCAGACCTGCGCAGCCGGTCGCGATGCCGGCGATGCGCATGCCCTTGCTGCCGCGCGAGGGCACCGTGCGCTCCACGGTCACGGTGCGCGTCGGTCCGCGCTCGCGCTCGGCGCGCTCGGCCGCGGCGCGGGCGGCGGCCGCCTCCTCCTCTTCCACCTCGGCGGTGAGCTGGGCGATGAGGACGCGGGCCTCGGCGGCGAACTCGTGATCCGGCGCGGCCGCGACGAACTGCTGGTAGTGGGCGATCGCCTTGCGGGCATCTCCCTTGAGCCGGTAGGCCTGCGCGATGTTGAGCAGGAGCGCGCTGAGCCCGCTCAGGCGGTAGGCCTCCTGGTAGCTGGCGATCGCCTCGTCGTACCGCTGGGCGCGGAAGTGCGCCTCCCCCTCCTGGAAGCGGAGCTCGGCCTGCTTGCGGACCTCTGGACTGGGCGGCGGGGCGGCCGGCGCGGGCGGCGCCTTCTGCGCGGCGGCGGGAGACGCGGCGGCGAGCGCGACGGCGACGGCGGTGAGGCGGGCTGCTGCTCTCATCTCAGCCTCCGAACGGGTCGACGGTCTTGTCGCCGAGCGGCTTCTTGTCGACCGCCGGCGTCTTGCTGCCGGCCGCCGGCGCCGACTCGCCGGCCGGCGCGCGGGCGCCGCTCCGGCGATTTCGCGAGCGCTCCGCCGCTCTCTCCTTCTTGCCGCGGGCCCGCGCGACTGCGACCAGCGCGACGGTGCGCCGCGAGTCGGCGTCGATCGGCACCTCGATCCTCGCGTTCGCGTGGCCCGGCAGGACCAGGAGCAGCTCGGCGACGCCCGGCCCGCGCTGAAACTCGCCGGAAAACGGGGTCTGGCCGAGCTTCACGCCGTCGGCCGCGCGGTACACGGTCGCCCCGGCTGGCTCGGAGCTGACCTCGACGCGAACCGTGGCCGCCGCCGGCGCCGGGGGCGACGCCGCGACCGGTGTGGCGGCCGTGGGCGCGCTGGCGACCTCGTCCGCCGGTGCAAGGGCGGCCGCCGGTGGCGCGACCGGCGGCGACGGGACCGCGGCGGCCTGGTCCGGCGCCGCTTCGTCCCGGCCGCCGATGCCGAGCGCGGCACGCCAGTTGAAGACGGCGAAGCCGCCAGCGGCGAGCGCGGTCACGGCGGCGAGCGCGACCCAGCGGCGGCTGCGCCTCGGCGCCGGCGGCTGCCGGCCGGCCGCCGACTCGTCGGGCCCGCTCGACACCGTGGCCGCCATCTCGTCGGCGACCATCGGCTCGCTCGCCGGCGCCACCAGATCGAGGTCGAGGGTCTCCGGGAAGCTGACATCCGGCATGCCTTCGAGCGCAGCGCGCAGGCGGGCGCGCATCATGTCCGCCTTGCGCAGGCGGCGATCCGGGTCGCGCGAGAGCGCGTCGGCCACCAGGCGGCGGAAGCTGGTCGGCGCGTCGTCCCGCCGCCCCTCGATGGACAGCGGCGCGCCGTGGCACACCTTGTAGAGGATCGACGGCACGCTGCCGCCCTGGAACGCCTGCTCGCCGGCCGCCATCTCGAACAGGATGGCGCCCATCGCCCAGACGTCGGCCGCGCCGTCGATGCGCAGCTGGTCGCCGTCGGCCTGCTCGGGCGACATGTAGCAGGGCGTACCGAGCAGCCGCTGATCGGCGGTCGCGATGGTGCGTGAGTCGTGCACCTTGGAGACGCCGAAGTCGAGCAGCTTGGCGGTCGTGTTGCCGCTGTCGTCGAGCGCCAGGAGGATGTTGTCCGGCTTGATGTCGCGGTGGGTCACCCCGGCCTTGTGCGCCACCGACAGCGCCGAGAGGATCTGATCTCCGACCTTGCCGATGGTGCTCCAGGGCAGCTTGCCGGCCCGCTTGATCAGCCGGTGCAGCGTCTCCCCTTCGAGATACTCCATCACCAGGCAGGGGGCGCCGCCCTCCAGCACCTCCCAGTCGATCACCTGCACGATGTGCGGGTGGTTGAGCCGCGACACGATGTCGGCCTCGCGGCGAAAGCGGGCCAGAGCCTCCGGCGACCCGACCAGCTCGTCGGCCAGCGTCTTGAGGGCGAAGACCCGGTTGAGCCGGGTGTGGCGCACCTCGTAGACCGCGCCCATGCCGCCCTTGCCGATCAGGCGGACGACCTCGTAGCGGCCGGCGATGGTGCGCGCCAGGAGCGCGTCGCTGCCGCCGCCGCGGCCCTTCACGGGTTTCTCCCGCTCAGCGCCTGCTGCGAAGCCGGGCGCCCGGCGGCGATCTTCTCCACGAGCTCGGTGTGGCGGCCGTCCAGCTCGGCAGCCCGCAGGCTGACGATGCGCTCGAGGGCGCGGTAGGCCTGGTCGCGCTCGTCGTCGAGGTGGCTCTGCGCCGCCACCAGTGCCAGCTCGCGCTCGCTGCCGGTCCCCGAGACGGTCATCCGGAGCCGCTCGGCCACCAGCTTGACCCGCTGCTCGTCGAGCAGCACCGCGCGGCGCAGCGCCGCGCGAAGCTCGCTGCCGTCGGCGTCCTGCGTCGCGACCAGCTCGGCCAGCTCGCGGACCGCCATCTGCCACCCCAGCATGGCGTCGCCCGGGTCCGGACCGGCGCGGAAGGCCGAGGCGTCGATCCGCAGCGTCGCGCCGTCGGGGGAGACCGCCTCGCCGGTGGCGACCCCGTGCGGCGGCGTGGCCGCCCAGCTGCGCATCGCGCGGCTCCGCTCCGCCACCAGGCCGCGCAAGATGTCGGCGACGTCGCCGCTGGTCTGCGGCCGCGCGTCCGGTGATTTCTCCAGACAGCGCGCGATGAGGTCCTCGAAGACCGGCGCGATCGCGGAGCCCGGCGCCGCCTGGCTGACCCGCGGCGGCGCCTCGTGGATGTGCTGGTGGAAGACGTCCATCGGGCGGCCGCGGAACGGCGGGTGGCCGGTCACCAGCTCGAAGGCGATGCAGCCGAGCGCGTAGATGTCGACGCGGCTGTCGGCGCCGTTGCCCTCGAGCAGCTCGGGCGCCATGTACGCCGGGGTCCCCAGGGCCACGTTGCCGGTCGTGCGCACGCTGTCGGCGTACTCGGGCGCGACGATCTTGGCGATCCCGAAGTCGAGCACCTTGAGGACGTCGGGGACGTGGTCCTTGCTGGTGAGGATGAGGTTGGTCGGCTTGAGGTCGCGGTGGATGACGCCGCTGGAGTGGGCGTGCTCCATCGCGTCGGCCAGCTGCAGGAGGATGTGAGCCGCGCGCCCGCCGTCGACCGTGCCCACCTGGCCCAGGAGATCGCGCACGCTGCCGCCCTCGGCGTACTCCATCGAGAGGAACAGCCGGCCGCTCTGCAGGCTGCCGAGCTCGTGAACGGTGACGATGTTCGGATGGCGCAGCCAGCTCATCGCGCGCGCCTCGCGCTTGAAGCGCGCCTCGATCTCCGGGTCGGCGATCATGCGGAGCACCTTGATCGCCCGGCGTGGACCTCCGGCGCGCGGTCGGACCAGGAACACCTCGCCCATCCCGCCCTCACCGAGCCTCGCGAGGATCTCGTATCGATCCTGCAGCTCTATCGCGATCGAAGACACGTGCCCGAGCGCCCCCGCCGATGGATCAGTATGCCCGACATCGCGGCGAGCAGCGATGTATGCCGGAGTGCGAAGCGCCGCCGGATGCGCCGGCGCGCCGCGCGCTGGCCTATACTTTTCGAGTCGAGTGCGCAGCTACCGAACAGCGGGGTTCGGCGCGCTGCTGGTGGCTGCCGGATGCTTCGAGCCGAGCTATCCGGTCGGCCTCCTGTGCAGCCCGCGCGGCGAGTGCCCCGGCGATCAGGTGTGCGTCAACGACATCTGCATCCGCCCGAATGCGCAGCCGATGTCCGATGGCGGCGCACCGGACGACGGGAGCCCGCCGGTCTACTACGACGCGACCCCGTGCGTCCCGATCACGGCAGACGACGCCACCTGTGACGGCCGCGACGACGACTGCGACGACGCCTTCGACGAGGATGCCGGGAGCCAGATCCGCTGGTACCGCGACCACGACGGCGACGGCTTCGGCCTGACCGCCGAGTCGGTCTTCGCCTGCGCCCGACCGGAGGGCCATAGCGAGACCGCCGGTGACTGCTGGGACTCGCCGGTCGACCCGCGGTCGCGCGACGCCAACCCGGACCAGGGCGGTTTCCAGGACGGCGTGATGGCCGAGTCGACCACCGGTCTCTTCGGCGACTGGAACTGCGACGGCATGGAGACCTACGAGGAGATCCAGTGCGCCATCGAGTCGGGTATCGAGCACCCGGCCTGTGAGTACGCCTACGATGGGTGGGTGAACACGTTCCCGGAGTGCGGCGAGAGCCGGCAGTTCTGCACCAGCTGGGACTATTACGATCACTTCTGCCAGACCTCGGAGCTTCGGGCCCAGCGTTGCTACTGATGCTCGCGCGCGTCGCCACCGTCGCTGCGCTGTCGGCGGGCTGCTTCGGGCCGAGCTACCCGGAGGGGCTCGCCTGCAGCGAGCTGCAGAATTGCCCGCCCGGTCAGGTCTGCGACCTCGACGTTCTCCGCTGCGTCGCCGAGCTGGGCCCGGACGCGCCCGGGCCACCGGAGGTCGCGGCGCGATTTCCCGCCGCCACCGGCTGGATCGACGAGACCGGCGCGGCCATCGAGCTCGAGCTCGCCCCGGTGGACGGCGCCATCTACCAGTGCCGCTCTGGCCCGGTGAACGACGTGACCGGGCTCGAGTTCGCCCCGTGCGACGGCGACACCGGCGCCACGCCCTTTCACCGGCCGATGCCGGCGGCCGACCACCAGGAGGGCTACTACGAGATCCAGGCGCGCATCGAGCTCGACGGGAAGACCAGCCCGCTCCTCATCGTCCCGTTCTACGTCCATCGCAGCCTCGACCAGGTTGCCAGCTGCCCGAGCGAGCACAGCGACGAGGACGTCTTCGCCGCGGCGCGCGCCGTGCTCGATCCGACCGGCACCTTCGCCCCCGACGCTGTGCTGGGCAACCCGTTCGTCGAGATCCCGTTCGAGGACGTGATCGTCACCCAGGCCATGCTGTCCGGCACCCCCGGCAAGTGGGACGGGATCGTCGACTTCCGCGCCGAGCTGTCGTCTCTCCGGCGGCGGTTCACGTTCGACGCCGGACGCGAGCTCCTGCTGGTGCGCCGGCAGTTCGAGTCGCGGCGCGCCCGCAACATGGAGGGCGTCCACTCCTGTCGCAACGGGTTCCAGTTCGGCGGCAGCGGCGGGGCGCATGCGCGCGGGCGGGTCGACTGCGACAACCTGGTCCTCAACCGGCGAGGCCAGAGCGTTTGCCTCGTCTCCGACGGCAGCGACCTCGCCGTCGGGCCGACCAGCGACCTCGGGTGGGTGAAGCTGGTCAAGGAGCGCAGCTCCTTCTCGTCGAAGGGGACCCTGCCGTGCACCAGCTGCCCGCCCTGGTACTTGCTGCTGCCCCGATGAAGCGGCACGATCACATGGCGCTCCCCCGGAGGCTCGCAGCGCGAGCTGCCGGAACCATCGACCGGAGACAGAGACCGCGGTCTTGCGCCGGTCACGAGAGCTCCCCTCAAGGACGCTCGACAACCCTCCGGGGGAGCGCTCCGTGCTAGAGCGGCTGGGCGACGCCTCGCTCTACGCCGCGCAGATCGAGCGGCTGCACGCGCGCGCCCGCGGCGAGCGCGACGGCGCGCTCCTGTCGCGGATGGTGCAGGACCAGCGGCGGTTCGCCCGCATCCTCGCCGACGAGGTGGCGCGCGGGCGCTGGGCCCCCGAGCCCGCGGTCAGGCGGCGGATCGCGGCCGACAAGCCGCGCACGGTGTTCGGCCTGGCGCTGCCCGACCGGGTGGTGCACGGGGTCATCGGCGAGCTCCTGGCCGACGCCATCGAGCCGGCGCTGGTCGACCAGGTCCACTCGTACCGGCGCGGTCGCTCGCCGGCCGGCGCGGTCGCGCGCTTCGCCGACTACCTGCGGCGCCACCGGCGAGCGCGGCCGGATCCCCGCGACCGCGGGCTCTACCTCCTGCGCGCCGATGTGCGCGACTACGGCGACTCGGTTCCGGTCGGGCCGGCCAGCCGCCTGTGGCCGATGCTCGCCGGGCTGGTCGGCGGCGACCCGGGCGCCCTCGCGCTGGTGCGCGCCGCGGTGATGGCCGGGCTGCCGAGGGAGCGCGGCCTGCCGACCGGCTCGCCGGTGGCCACCCCGCTCGGCAACCTCTATCTCTCGCCGGTCGATCGCTGCCTGGCCGGAGCCGGCGGCTTCTACGCCCGCTATGGCGACGACCTCCTGTTCGCCCACCCGGAGCGAGAGCCGTTCGACGCGGCGCGGGCGGCGGCCGAGGCCGAGCTGGCCGCGCTCGGCCTCGAGCTCAACTCGAACAAGCTGCGGCTGGTCTTCTTCACCGGCTGCGGCCGCAGCGGCGGGAGGCTGCCGGGAGCCGGCGCGGTGTCGTATCTCGGCTGCCGGATCGGTTTCGACGGCGCCGTCGGTCTGGCCGGCGACAAGCTGTCCGCGCTGCGCGCCGACCTGGCGCGCCGCATCGCGCGCACGGCGGCGGCGCTGGCCGGCGAGGATCTCGAGTCGCGCGGCCGCGCGCTCGGCGCGGTGGTCGCCGCCGCGCTCGATCCGTCGGCGCCGCTCGCGGTGCGCCAGGCGCCGGCCCTCCGCGCCCTGGTCACCGACCGCCGCCAGCTCGGCGAGCTCGACGCCTGGCTGTGGCGTGCGCTCGCCGCTGCGCTCACCGGTGAGCGCGGCGTGCGCGCCCTGCGCGCGGTACCGCCGCGGCGCCTGCGCGCGTGGGGCCTGCCCTCGCTGGTGGCGGCGCGAAACCGCGGGAGGCGGCGGCCATGAGGCGCACCGAGCTGGAAACCTGGCTGGCGCGCAGCGCGCGCTCGGCCCCGCGCCTCGAGGAGTCGCTGGTGGCCGGGCGGCCGTGGCGTTACCTGTGGCACCGGCTGCGCATGGTCGCCGCCCTGCGCGGGATCGAGCTGGTCATTCACCTCGCCGAGTTCTGGCTCTTGGTCCAGGTCTGGGGCGGCCAGCGTCTGGCCGGCGCGGTGGTCGGGCACAGCGCCGCGGCGATCGCGGCGGCTGCCTGGTGGGGCTGCCTCGAGGTGCTGCGCGCGGAGGTGCGCAGGCTGGGGCCGCGCTGCGCGCCGCGGGTGGTGAGCCGCTGGCTGCGCCGCGCCGGGCTGGTCGCGCTCGCCGTGGCGGCGGCCGCCGCCATCGCGCTCGCCGCCTGCGCGGCGAGTGGCCGGCTCGGTCCCTTCGAGCTCTACCTCGGCGCGCTGGCGCTGCGCGCCGCCGGCGACTCGGTGCTGCGCGCCTATCAGGCCGGCATCCAGGCGACCCGGCGCATCTACCGTCCGCTCGGCGCGGTGGCGGCGGTCGAGCTCGCCGGGCTCGCCGTGCTCGCCGCTCTGCTGCCGGTTTTCGGTCCCTGGTCGCTGCCGCTGGCGGTCCTGCTGTCGGCGGCGCTGTCGCGCACGGTGGCCCTGCACTACGCGCGGCGCGCGTACCGGGTCGCCCGCGTCGAGCCGCCGCGCTTCGGCCGCCGCGCTCCGGCTGCCGCACCGACGGCCGCCCCGGCCGCGCGCGGCGCGCTGCTCTGGGCCGCGCTCGCCGGCGCCGGGTCGCGCGTCGGATCGATGATCGTCATCGCCATGGTGGCAGCGGGCGGCGCGCGCCTCGGCGCCGAGGCCACCGCTCTCCATCTGGTGGCGCCGCTGCTCGCGCTCGCCGCGACCGGCTGCACCACCTTCTACATCGACGTCGTGCGGCTGGGAGACCCGCTCGCCCGCCGCCTGGCGTCTCGACTCTCCGCCGCTCTCCTCCAGGCCGCGCTGGCGATCGCGCTGGCCGCCTGGACGGCTGCCGCGCTGCTCCTGCTGCTCGCCGGTGCCGCCGGCGCCGCGGCCGGGCTGCTCGCGCTCTTCGCCGCCCAGTCGCTGTTCGCCCTGGCCGAGCTCGAGCTGGTGGCGCGACAGCGCTTCCGCGCAGCCGCCGCGCTCGCCATCCTCTTCGCGCTCGCCGCCGTCGCCGGCGGAGGCACGGCGGCCGCCTGTGCCGCGGCGCTCGCGATCGCCGCCGCCCACGCGGGCGTCTCCGGCCGCTGGCAGACGGCCGCGCCCGGCTGGCTCGAGGAGCTCGCCACCATCGAAGGGCCGGTCGCCATCGGCCGCGCCACCCTGGCGCGCGGAGTGTCATCGGCGCGCGCCCTGGCCGCCCTCGAGGCGCGCGTCGGGCCGCGCGGCCGCGTCGCGCTGTGCGGCGGCCGCGCCGTCTGGTTCGAGCGCGGCAGCGCCGAGCGCCTCGATCGCTCGGGGGCCGCGATCGCCACCGCCGGGATGGCCGCCCGGATCGACGTCGAGCCCGCGCGCACCGGCGCGGCGGCCGCGTCGCGCGTCGCGCGGGCCGGCTGGCTGTGCGAGCGCGGCGCCGCCAGCGTCTCGCCCGACGAGCTCGTCGCCGAGTTCGCCGCCGCGTTCCCCGAGGGCCTGGCGATCGATCTCCGCGCGCCGTCGACCTCGCCGCTCGCCGCCGGGCTGGCGGGCGACGTGCTCGCGACCATCTGGCGCGACGCGCTGGTCTTTGCCCGCGGCGGCCGCGCCCGACGCTCGCGCTACGAGGTGAGCGCCGTCGTCGCCGGCGGATCCGTCGCCGTCGTGTTCCTCATCCCGCGCGTCGGACCCGGCGCGGCGCGCAGCGCATGGAGCGCGCGCGTTCGCGCCGCCGACAGCGGTGCGGTGCTCGCGGCCCTCCGCGCACCAGCGCTCCTACCTACCTACCCAGATGGCGTTCTCCCGGCGCCGCACGGTTGAACTCGCGTTCGCCACGTGTTACAGGCAAAAGAACGCACGTCTTGCGTCCTGCTTCGAAGCGGCCTCGATGCATGGGAGATGGAAGCGAACGTCGCGTCTGGGCCCGCAGGAGAACGCATGGGGAATCGACTGTTCGTGGGGAACCTCTCCTTCAACACCACGGAAGAGTCTCTGATGGCGGCCTTTCAGGAGTTCGGTGAGGTCGTCGAGGCTCGGCTCATGACCGAGCGCGAGACCGGTCGGTCGCGCGGCTTCGCCTTCGTCGAGATGGCGACGCCCGAGGCGGCGACCAAGGCAATCGAGGAGATGAACGGCGCCGTCCTCGACGGCCGTCCACTTCGCGTCAACGAGGCGGAGAAGCGGCCCGAGCGCGGCGGCGGCGGTGGTGGCGGCGGATTCCGCGGTGGGGGCGGTGGCGGGCGCGGCGGCGATCGCGGCGGCGGGCGGGGCGGCGACCGGGGGGGTGGCCGCCGTAACGATCGCGGCGGAAATCGCTGGTAAGCGGTGGCCGCGGGCGCGGTTTCGCGCAAGACTCCGGGTCTGCACGTAAGCTCCTCGCGAGGGGGACCGTGCGTTCGGCGGGGGGGACGTGTCTGTCTCTGCCCCCAGCCGGAAAGGACAGGAAATGGCAGGTAATCAGACTTTCAAGAAGCGCGAGCGCGAACGGGCTCGAGACGAGAAGAAGCGGGAGAAGGAGCGCCGGCGGCAGGAGCGCAAGAATTCGCCTCGCCCGGACGCTGCGAACGGCGAAGACCCGGATCTCGCTGGAATCGTGCCCGGACCGCAGCCGGTCCTCGACGAGTGAACCGTTGACCGAGCGGGAGTTGGCAGCATAGAGTCCGCCCGGTTGGCGACCCAACCATCATCGGTATCGTTCGGGCGGCGTCTCAGCGGTCTCGTCCACGGCCTGGCTCTCGGGGGTGTCCTCTACTCCTTCCTGGTCGTCACATTCGTGATCGCGCTCCCGGTCCTCTGGCGGCCGCGCTGGGCGCGCTGGGTGGTGTGGCGGTCGTCGCGCTTCATGGTGCCGATCGCGCTCGCGGCGGGCGGCGTCCGGGTGCGCAGCACCGGCATCGAGAACGCGCGCGAGCTCGAGCGCGGCCGCGGCTACATCCTCATCGCCAACCACGCGTCGAACCTCGATCCGCTGGCGCTCATCAAGGTGCTCGGCCGGGTCGACCTGGCGTTCGTCGCCAAGGCGGAGACGCTCCGCCGTCCGCTGACCGGCTACCTCCTTCGCACCATCGGTTGGTTCGGGGTCGAGCGCGAGAGTCCGATCGCCTTCAAGCGCTTCCAGGAACAGGTCGAAGCGCGCCGCAAGGCGGGCTGGATTCCCAACCTGGTCGTTTTTCCCGAAGGCACCCGCTCGACCGATGGGGTGCTGCAGCCGTTTCGCATGGGCACCTTCCTCCTGGCCGCCCGCTGCCGTCTGCCCATCCTGCCGGTCGTGATCCGCGGCGCCGCACCGCTGCACGGGCGCAACGCTTTCGCCTGCTATCCGGGGACGGTCAAGGTCGACCTCCTGCCGCCCATCGAGCCGCCCGCCAAGGTCGGCGCCGCCCAGATCCTCGAGGTGGTGGCGGCGCTCCAGAAGCAGGCGGAGGACATCTACCGCGCCGTGCCGGATCTCAACCGGGCGGAGGGCGACCTGCCGGCGCCACCTCTGGCCCGGCCGAGCCCGAGCGAGTCGATGTCATGACGGCGGCGCAGGCATTCATCACCGGCCTCGGCCATTTCCTGCCGGCCCGGGTGGTGGCGAATGCCGATCTGCCGGCGCCGCTCAACGCCGACCCGGCCGGCATCACCAAGCGGACCGGCATCGAGCGCCGCCACTGGGTCGACGGCAAGGTCTACACCTCCGACCTGGCGGTCGAGGCGAGCAGGTCGGCGCTGGCGGCGGCTGGCCTCGGCCCGGGAGACCTCGACTGCATCATCGCCGCCACCCTGTCGCCTGACTACGCGTTTCCCGGCATCGGGGTCTACATCCAGCACAAGCTCGGCGCACCGCACATCCCGGCCTACGACGTCAGGAATCAGTGCTCGGGCTTCCTCTACTCGCTCAACATGGCGCGCGCCTTCGTCGCCGCCGGTGTCTATCAGAAGGTGCTGGTCGCCTGCGCCGAGCTGCACTCGCACGCGATGGGCAAGACCGCGATGCACGTGCACATCACGCCGCTCTTCGGCGACGGCGCCGGCGCCGTGGTGGTGTGCGCCGAGCCGGCCCCGGGCGGCGGCGGCTTTTCGATCGATCACGTGCGGGTCTACTCGGACGGCAGCGGCGCCGACCGGCTGCGCCAGCGCGTCTGGGACATCTCGGTCGAGCCGTTCATGGACTGGACCCAGGTGTGCGACTCCAGCGAGGCGATGTGGCACGCCGAGATGGACGGCCAGTTCATCTTCCGCAAGGCGGTCGCCGGCATGCAGGCGGCGGCGCGCGACGCGCTCAAGGAGTGCGGACTGGCGCTGTCCGACGTCGACTGGGTGGTGCCGCACCAGGCCAACCTCAACATCAACAAGACGGTCGGCTCGGTCCTCAAGCTGCCGCCCGAGAAGATGCTGTCGAACATCCAGCGGGTCGGCAACACCACGGCAGCGAGCATCCCGATCCTCCTGTCCGAGTCGGTGCAGAAGGGCGTCATCCGCTCCGGCCACCGCGTGCTCTCGCTGGCGTTCGGCTCCGGCCTCACCTGGGGCGCCGCTCTCCTGAGGCATCTGTGATCCGCGCCAGCACCTCGCGCGGACTGCTCGAGATCGCCCTCGAGCGGCCGGAGGCGAAGAACGCGCTCGACCTCGACATGGTGCGCGAGATGCGCCTGGCGCTGGCCGCCCACACCCGCGAGACCCGCGTCGTGATCCTGAAGAGCGCCGTGCCCGGCGTCTTCTCGCTCGGCATGGACCTGGCGGCGCTGCGCGGCGGGATCGCGGCGGGGGCCAGCTCGCCCGAGGTGCACGCGGCGGCCGACGAGTACGTCGGGCTGCTCAAGGACATCACCGGGCTGCGCGCCATCTCGATCGCCGAGGTCGACGGCATGGCGGTGGGCGGCGGCGTGGATCTCCTGGCCGCCTGCGATCTCGTCATCGCGTCGGACCGGTCGGCCTTCTCGATCGCGCAGCTGCGCAAGGGGATCTTCCCGCTCACCACCTCCGGCGTGGTGGTGCCGCGCATCGGCCACCGCGAGTTCCTCTACTGGATGCTGTCCGGGCAGAACTACTCGGCCGACAAGGCGCGCCGGCTCGGCCTGGTCTCCCAGGTGGTGCCGCAGGGCGAGGTCTCCGCGCGGGTCGCCGGGCTGACCGAGCGGATCCTGTCGTACGACAGCGAGGCGCTCCGGCTCGGCGTCGAGGCGCTCCGGTTCGGACCGACGCTGCCGCTCGCCGAGCGCCTCGATCACCTGGGCGCGCTGCTGGCGCTGAACTGCCAGATCCCGAGGGCGCGATGACGAAGTCGGGTATCGCGTCCTACGGCCACTACGTGCCGCCGCTGCGCATGGACATCGGCGTCCTGTCGGAGCAGTGGGGGCTGGGCGAGACCCTCGAGCGGGTCTACCGGCTGAACGGCCGCTCGATGGTGGCGGTCAACGCGCTCGACGAGGACACCGTCACGCTGTCGATCGAGGCGGCCGAGCGGGCGATGGCGCGGGCCGGCAAGGCGCGGCCGGCCAGCATCCTCATCGGCTCGGAGAGCCACCCGTACGCGGTCAAGCCGAGCGGCGTGGTGGTCGCCGAGGCGCTCGGGCTCGCCCCCGACGTGTTCGTGGTCGACCTCGAGTTCGCGTGCAAGGGCGGCACCGCCGCCATGTTCCTCTCGCTCGGGCTGGTCGAGTCGGGGCGCGTGCCGGCGGCGCTGGCCATCGGCGCCGACTGCCCGCAGAGCGCACCCGGCAGCCTGCTCGAGGCGTCGGTCGGCGCCGGCGCCTCGGCGTTCGTCCTGGCGCGCGGCGAGAATCTCATCGCCACCATCGATCACGTCGCGGCCGCCTCGTCCGACGCGACCGACTTCTGGCGGCGCGACGGCGAGCAGTTCCCCTCGGTGGTCGGCAAGTTCAGCGCCGAGGTCGGCTACGCCGAGCACACGCGGCGGGTCGTCGAGTCGCTCCTGTCCGCCACCGGGACCCGGCCGGAGGACTACCAGTACCTGTGCCTGCACCAGCCGTATCCCTCGCTGCCGCTCTCGGTGGCCAAGGAGCTCGGCTTCAAGCGGCCCCAGGTGCAGCCCGGCGTGGTGGCCGGCAAGATCGGCAACACCTACTCGAGCGCCTGCCTGCTCGGCCTGTGCAACGTGCTCGATCAGGCGGCGCCCGGCGACCGCGTCATGCTGGTGTCGTTCGGCTCGGGTGCCGGCTCCGATGGTTTCGTCATGACGGTCGAGCCGGCGATCGAGGACTACCGCGCCGCCGGCGCCGCGCTGGGCGTCGAGCCGCTCGCCCGCCAGATCGACGGGACGCACGCCGAGTGGCTCACCTACGGCCAGTACGTCCTCACCCAGGGGAAGCTCCGCTCATGATGCGGCCGGTCTCCCTCGCGCTGGAGAACGCGCTCGCGCCGGAGCACGACTGGCGGCGGTCGGCGGCCGACCTGGCCATCGAGGTCGCCGGCCCGCTCTGCCAGCGGGTGCCGCCCGACCTCATCGACGCGCTGTTCGTCGCCGCACCCGCCGCGCTCCTGGTCGACGGCCAGGCGGCCCAGGGGGCGGTGGTGGCCGATCGGCTGGGGCTGGCCGTGGTCCCCTGCTACCAGCTCGAGGCGGGAGACGCCTCGGGCGCTGCGGCGCTGCACGCCGCGGTGGCGCAGGTGGGCGCCGGCCTGGCGCGCGCCGCCCTGGTCGTCGCGGTGTCGAAGGTGTCGGATCGATCGGAGCGCGAGCGGGCCGCGCTGTGCGATTCGCTGATCGATCGCGAGGTCGAGGCGCCGCTCGGGCTCACCTACCAGGCGCTGTGCGGGCTGCTGGCCGATCTCTACCTCGTGCGCCACAAGCTCAAGCCGGGCGATCTGGCTCACGTGGTGGCGAAGAACGCGGCCAACGCGGTGGCGGGCGGCGAGACCTTCCTGCCGCACGCGCCGAGCGCGATCGAGGTGCGGCGCGACATTCCGGTGGCGCCGCCGCTGGTGCGCAGCGACTTCGCCCCGCTGTTCGACACCGCGACCGCGCTCCTGGTCGCGGAGGCTCCGCTCGCGCGCGAGCTGGCGGCCGCGCCGGTCGAGATCGCCGGGCTGGGCGCGGCGGGCGACCTCACCGTGGTCGCCGACCGGCCGGATCCGCTGCGGCTCGAGGCGGCGGCGCGGGCTGCATCGAAGGCGACCGGCGCGCGCGGCATCGACGGCCTCGCCTTCCTCGAGGTGTCGAGCGCCTGCTCCATCCTCGAGCTCCTCGCGGTCGAGAGCATCGGCGTGACCGCGCCGGGCACCGCCACCGGACGCTACAAGGACGGCCTCGGCCGCGCCGGCTCGCCACTTTGCATCAACCCGGGCGGCGGCGCGCAGGGGCGCGGCTTCGGTTTCGGCGCCAGCGGCCTCGAGCAGGCGCGCGAGGCGCTGCTGCAGCTGGGCGCCGGCGCCGGCAAGCGGCAGGTCGCGGCGGCCAGCCAGCCGGGCGCCTGCGCGCTGTCGCTCTGCCTGGCCGGGCTGGGCAGCCAGGCGTTCGCCACCCTGTACCGGAGGCCCGCATGAGCCACAACGTGGTCGCCACCTGGCGCGGGCGCGGGGCGCTGCTCGGCCGCGAGGGCTGGCGCTGCGGCGCCTGCCAGCGGCTCTGGCTGGCGCGCCGGCGGGTCTGCGCCGGCTGCGGCGCGGTGGATCGGGCCGAGCGCGCTGCGCTCCCGCGGCGCGGTACGGTCGCGGCTCTGTCGGTGGCCGGCGCCGCGGTCGAGCACCTGGATCAGGTGACCGGGAGGAAGCCGGTCGTGCTGGTCGAGCTGACCGGCGGTGCGCGCATCGCATGTCTTCTGGCCCACGCCGACAGCATGACGCTGGCGACCGCGGTTCGTGACCAGCCGGTCAGGTTGGCGGTGCGCCGGATCGCTCTGGCCATCGACGCGAGCGAGCCGATCCCCTATGGTCTGAAGGCAGCGCTCGATCTCGAGACCCGCGCGGCGCTCAAGGCGAGCACCGGCGGTGAGGGCAAGAAGGAGTGAGCACAGGATGACGAGCACGACCCTGTCACGCGAGGAGATCACGACCCGTGTCATCGGCATGATCAAGGAAGTCGTCGATCAGCCGAACGCCGAGATCACCCCCAGGACCTCGCTGCTCAACGAGCTCGACATCGACAGCCTCACCATGGTGCGGCTCGACATCATGATCCAGAGCAACATCGGGCTCGCCCTGTCGGCCGACGACCTCGAGGGCGTGAACACCGTCGACGATCTGGTGACCGCTCTGGTCACCCGCGGGCAGCCGGTCGAGATCGAGGAGTAGCTCGGTGCTCGCCGCTCTCCCGCGGCTGGGCGTCGGGATCTCCGCCGAATTCGACTCGTCGCGCCGCGGGATCGACGCGCTGGCGCTGCGCGCCGCCGAGCCGGGGCTGATCGACTTCCTCGAGTACGGCTGCGACCTGGCGCGCGGCCTCGACGACCACGCCCGCCGCTGGGCCGCCGCCGGGCTGCCGGCGACCTATCACTTCCTCGATCTCAACCTCACCGAGCCGCTCGACGCCGACGACGGCTGGCTCGCCGCCACCGGCGCGCTGGCCCGCGAGCTGGGCGCCGCCTGGCTGTGCGGCGACGGCGGCCTCTGGCACTTCGGCCCGCGCGACCGCGGGCACGAGACGCTCCTGCCGCCGGTCCTCACCCGCGACAGCGCCGCCGAGATGGCCGAGGCGATCCGCCGGGTGGCCGAGGCGACCGGCCTGGCGGTCCTGCCGGAGAACCCGCCGGCGCCGATCTACCTGGGCGACCTCCACATCCTCGACTACTTCGCGCTGGTGGCCGAGGGGAGTGGCGGCGGCCTCCTGCTCGACTGCGCCCACCTGGCCATCTTCCAGCGGATGATGGGCCACGCGCCGCTCACCGGACTCGACGGCTTCCCGCTCGACCGCGTCATCGAGATCCACGTCGCCGGCGGCGTCATGCGCGACCAGGAGGGCTTCGCCTGGGTGGAGGACGACCACCAGGTGGAGCCGCTGCCCGACACCTGGGAGATCTTCGAGCACGTCGCGGCGCGCGCGCAGAGCCTGCGCGCCGTGGTCTACGAGTGCGAGAAGAACCCGCCCGACCAGGTGACCGACAACTTCCGCCGCATCCGCGCCACGCTCGGCTGGAGTTCAGCGAGCAGAGCGAGCGAGTGAGCGTGGCCCATCGGGCCCGCGGATCGACCCCAGGCTCTCGGTGCCCGACAGGGCGCCGATGAGCCACCATTCACTGCAGCGGGCGCTGGTCGTCGCCCTGCACGATCCGGCCTTCGTCGCCGGCCTGCATGTCGACCCGGACACGGCGCTCGCTCCCTTCCGCCTCGAGCCGGCCGAGCGCGCCCAGCTGCTCGCCGTCGACCCGCGCGCCTTCGCGGTCGACCGCCTGCGCCCGCGCCGCGTCCTCAAGGCCATCGCTCCCGAGCTTCAGGCCTCGATGGCCATCGCGCTGGCCGAGACCCGCTCCTTCGCCACCGCCGACCGCTTCTTCTCCTCGCCCGCCTTCCACGGCGCGATCCTCCACGACCAGCCGCTGGTCCTCGCCCTGGCCGACTACCTGGCCGCCGCCGGCCTCACCACCCCGCAGCTCCCGGGCGTCCTCGCCATCGAGCGCGCCTGCGCCGAGTCGCGCCGCGACGCCGCCCGCCGACCCGGCCCCGGCCTCTCGCTCGCCCCCGGCATTCGCCTGCTCGCCAGCGACACCGGCGCGCTCGCCGCGCTGCAGGCGGCCGAGCAGCACCTCTTCGAGCTCTCGCTCCTCCCCCACATGGCCCTGTGCGACGACCGCCCGCCGCTCGCCCTGCCGCCGCCCGGGGGCACCCCGATCTACCTCGCGGTCCGCGCCGGCGAGCTATCGGATCT